>OEIV010001557.1_pt1 | contig 10165 bp, 6 predicted proteins | sample 1539231 | NCBI WGS metagenome assembly OEIV01 (sample SAMN03794762, study PRJEB22550) | activated sludge metagenome | feature: wastewater treatment plant; material: activated sludge; isolation source: Wastewater treatment plant of a petroleum refinery complex | place: Argentina: Buenos Aires ... | reverse complement strand
CAACGGCGGGAAGAACAACGTCATCGCGGTGATCGGCGCTGGCGCGATGTCGGCGGGCCTGGCCTACGAGGCGATGAACAACGCCGGTGCCCGCGACGAGCGTCTGATCGTCGTGCTCAACGACAACGACATGTCGATTGCTCCGCCGACCGGCGCGCTATCCGCCTACTTCGCGCGCATCACCTCGAGCGGTACCTACCTCTACGTCCGCGACATCGCCAAGCAGCTCGCCAAGATGCTGCCCAAGCATTGGGAGCGCCGTGCCGCGCGTGTCGAGGAATACACGCGGCATCTGTGGCAGGGCGGTGCGTGGTTCGAGGAGCTCGGCTTCTACTACATCGGCCCGATCGACGGACACGATTTCAGCCAGCTCCTGCCCGTTCTCAAGAACGTGCGCGAGGCCAACCAGGGGCCGATCCTCGTCCACGTCGTCACGCGCAAGGGCAAGGGTTACGGTCCGGCCGAGGAAGCGGACGACAAGTACCATGGCGTCAATCGCTTCAACGTCGTGACCGGCGCGCAGGTGAAGGTGAAGTCGAACGCGCCGAGCTATACGAGCGTGTTCGCGGAAAGCCTCATCGAGCAGGCGCGCAAGGACAGCCGTATCGTTGCGATCACGGCGGCAATGCCGTCGGGCACGGGGCTCGATCTGTTCGGCGAGGCGTTCCCCGAGCGCACGTTCGACGTCGGCATCGCCGAGCAGCACGCGGTCACGTTCGCCGCCGGCCTCGCGACCGAGGGGCTGAAGCCGTTCTGTGCGCTCTACTCGACGTTCCTCCAGCGCGCCTACGATCAGGTGGTACACGACGTCGCTATTCAGAAGCTGCCGGTGCGTTTCGCCATCGACCGCGCGGGCTTCGTCGGCGCGGATGGCGCGACGCACGCGGGTTCGTTCGACATCGCCTATCTCGGCTGCCTCCCCGACATGGTTGTGATGGCCGCGGCCGACGAGGCCGAGCTGAAGCATATGGTGGCGACGGCGGCCCTCATCGACGACCGTCCGAGCGCGTTCCGTTATCCCCGTGGCGAAGGTGTCGGCGTCGAGATGCCGGCGGAGGGGCATCCGCTCGAGATCGGCAAGGGCCGCATTCTGCGCGAAGGCTCGACGGTCGCGATCCTGTCGCTCGGCACGCGGCTCAAGGACGCCTTGAAGGCGGCCGAGCAGCTTGCCGCGTTCGGCCTCTCGACGACGGTCGCGGACGCGCGCTTCGCCAAGCCGCTCGACACCGATCTCATCGCGCGCCTCGCGCGCGGGCACGAGGTTCTGGTGACCATCGAGGAAGGATCGATCGGCGGCTTCGGCAGCTATGTGCTGCATTATCTCGCGACGTCGGGCTTGCTCGATCGCGGGATCAAGGTGCGCCCGATGGTGCTGCCAGACGTGTTCGTCGAGCACGGCAAGCCGGAAGCCATGTACGAGACGGCGGGGCTCGGCGCGGCGGGCATCGTCGACACCGTGTTCAAGGCGCTCGGGCGCGAACGGATGCTCGGCGCCGACCGGGCATGAGAACGGCGTGAGGTTGGCCCCCGTTTCCTGCTCGCCACCGTGATTAGGCCGGCAACGGCCACGCAGCCACCGGCGCATCAACCTTTTCGGCGCACCATCACCTTCGACAGGAACGCGGGCCACCAGCTCACGGCCTCAAGCCCGACGCCGCTGAAGAGCGCATCGAGGTCGTCGATCGTGTACTGGCGATAGTAAGGCTCGTGGAAGCGCTGCGGGAAGCCTTCGAGCAGGCCGTCCCAACCCGGACGGTCGCCCATTTGAAGACTGTCGATGAACACCAGCGTGCCGCCTGGTTTCAGCACGCGCGCCATTTCCGCTCCAACCCTTCGGCGCACGTCGGCCGGCAGCTCGTGGAACAGGAATGAACTCGTCACGATATCCTGGCTCGCGTCCGCCAGCGGCATGGCCTCCGCATTGGCCTTGACGAGCGTCGCCGGCCGCAGATTGCCCATGTGCCGCCGCGCTTCGGCGAGGTAGGCGGGCGAGAGATCGAGGCCGGTGAGGCTCAATGCCGGATAGACCAGCCGGATCTCGCGCAACAGCCGCCCCGTGCCGCACGCGACGTCGAGCAGATGCACGCCCCGCTGGTCGCGCCGGGCGAGGTGCTCGCCGATGGGCCGAAGCGCGGCGCGGCGCATGGCGGCGGCGGAGCCGTAGAACAGCGTCTCCACCTGCACGTCGTAGAGCCGTGCGGAATCGTCCGCGAGATAGCCGCCCTTCTGGAAATGGAAGTCCTGCGCGAAGTAATCGGGTACGCCTTCCTGTTCGGCGAGCGGCGCGACCGTGCCGGCGTCGCGGTCCTGGCGGCGGCGAACGGCGTCCGGAACGTCGCGGAACATTGCGCCGAGGCGCCGGAAATGATCCGGCAGCCCGCTTGCCGGATCGCTGGCGCTGGCGGCGGCGAGCCCATCACCCACAAGCGCGGCGTCTTTCCGAAAAAGGTCGGCTAGGTCGGCGAGCATCTCCTGCTCGCTCGGTCCTGGTCGCTGGCGCGTTACGTTCGCAGGCGGGGCGATGCGGCGTCCCTCGCGCGCGGCGAGCCAGCCGATACCCGAATACCAGCCGAACCTCAGGTAGTTTCCCGCGAACTGCGTCGCACGGCCGATCCTATCCATCGCTTTGCTTCTTCCGACAGCGTGATTGGCGTACCCTCAGAAAGTGGGGCATCGAATGCAACTTGGCAACCCGGTGAGCGTTGGCGTCACAAGTTGAATGCGAGCGGGGGCGGGTGTGATCCTCGGTTATGACGCGCGGGAAACGTTCGATGGCTGCCGCGCCGTCGCCGAAGTATACCGGAGCACCCCGTTCACGGGCGTGCAACCGGAGACGAACCCATGCCGGCCTATTCCAACATCGTTGTTCTAACGGGCGCAGGTCTCTCCGCCGAATCGGGGCTCGCCACCTTTCGCGACAAGGGTGGCATCTGGGCACGTTACGACTACAGGGAGGTGGCGACGCCACAGGGCTTCGTGAAGAACCCTGCACTCGTGCACGAGTTCTACAACATGCGCCGTCGCGACCTGCTGGGCGTGCAGCCGAACGAGGCGCACCGGGCGCTGGCGCGGCTCGAACGCGAGTTTGCAGGCTCGGTTCTCGTCGTGACACAGAACATCGACAATCTGCACGAGGCCGCAGGCTCGCGAAACTTGATCCACATGCATGGCGAGTTGCTGAAGGCGATGTGCGCTCATTGCGAGGCGCGCCACTCGTGTCGCGAGGACCTCTCGACCGACACTCCCTGTCCGGCTTGCGGGAACACCGGCGGCATGCGGCCGGATGTCGTGTGGTTCGGTGAGATGCCTTACCAGATGGAGCGCATCGTCGACGCACTTGGTGAAGCCGATCTCTTCATCTCGATCGGCACCAGCGGCAATGTCTACCCCGCGGCGGGCTTCGTCGAGATCGCGCGGGTCGCGGGTGCGCACACGGTCGAGCTCAACCTCGAGCCATCGGACGGGGCATCGCACTTTGCCGAGGCCATCCACGGACCAGCGACGAGCGTCGTTCCGGCGTTCGTGGAGAAACTCCTCGCACGCTGAAGAAGCGCTTATTTCTCGCGCTTGAACACGGCGACCACTTCGACGTGATCGGAGAAGACGAACTGATCGACGGGAGTGACGCGGCCGAGCCGGTAGCCGCCGTCGATCAGGATGCGCGCGTCGCGCGCGAGCGTCGCGGGATTGCAGGAAACGGCGACGACCAGCGGCACCTTCGATTTCGCCAGCATCTCGGACTGCGCTTTCGCGCCGGCGCGCGGGGGATCGATCACCGCCGCATCGAAGCCTTCGAGCTCCTTGCGCGAGAACGGCTCGCGGAAAAGGTCGCGATGGCGCACCTCGATCGGTTTCAGGCCCTGTGCGTTGCGCGCGGCGCGTGAGAGGGCTTCGAGGGCGCCCGCATCGCTGTCGAGCGCCAACACGCGCGCACGCTCGGCGAGGTGGAAGGTGAAAGCACCGACGCCGGCGAAGAGATCGACGACGCGCGAAACCTTTTTCGGCAATGCCTCGACGACGATGCGGGCCAACGCGTCCTCGGCGGCCTTGGCGGCCTGGAGGAACACGTCCGGCGGCGGCGTGACGCTGGCGCGGCCCATGGCGATGGTCGGCGTCGCGCTCTGGTAGATGACGTCGCCATCGATCGCGAGACGAACGAGGCCCGGGATCGCGCGCGCCGCGATGGCGAGGCGGGATACGAGGTCGGCATCCGCCTTGCGGCCGGCGAGTGCGTCGTCGATCGCGACGGAGTAACCGTTGTCCGCTTCGAGCACGCGCACGCGCGCCTCGCCCTCGAAACGGGGGAGCGACGAGAGCAATCCGCGCAGCGCCGGCAGCATCGCCGCGAGGCGCGGCGTCAGCACCGGGCATTCCGCGAGATCGACGACGGTGGTGCCGCGGCTTTCGTGAAATCCGAGCACGATGCCATTCTTCGTCGCGCGCGTTGACAGCGCTGCGCGCCGCCGCGTCGATGTCCCGACCGACACGAGCGGGGCGACGTCGGCCGCGATGCCGCGCTGGTTGAAGGCTTCGACGACGAGCTGGCGTTTCCACGCCGCGTAGGGGACGGTGGCGAGATGCTGCATGGCGCAACCACCGCAGCGGGTGAAGTGGCGGCAGAGCGGGGCAACGCGATCAGGGCTCGCCTGCTCGATGGTGGCAAGTTCACCGCGCTCGCCCGAGACGACGGCCTGCACGCGCTCTCCCGGCAGGGCGAAGGGGACGAACACGGCGCCGCCGTCCGGCCGCTCGGCGACACCGTCGCCCTGGCTGCCGAGGCGAGCGATCTCGAGTCGCATCGTCGCCCCGCCCTCCGGGCCGCTCGACGGGGCATCGCTTTCGATCGTCATTCCAGAACCGCTCCGATGATGTGCTCGATATTGCCTTCCTTGCCGGGCAAGGGCGAGACGATGGAACCGACGACGCGCCAGCCCTGTCGCCCCAGCCACGCGGCAACCTCCTCGACGGCGGCGGCGCGGGCAGTCTCGTCCTTGACGACGCCGCGCTTGCCGATGGCGGCGCGCCCCGCCTCGAACTGCGGCTTGACGAGTGCGAGCAGCCAGGCGCCAGGACAGGCTAGCGCGAGCGGCGCGGGAAGGGCCTGGGCGAGGGCGATGAAGCTCACGTCGGCGACGACGGCTTCGATAGCCTCCGCCACGAGTTCCGTCGACAATGTGCGGGCATCCACGCCCTCGAGCGATACGACGCGAGGATCGGCGGCGACGAGCGGGTGGATCTGGCCATGGCCGATCTCGACGGCATAGACACGTCGCGCGCCCCGTTCCAGCAGCACCTGCGTGAAGCCGCCGGTCGAGGCGCCGATGTCGAGGGCGACGCGGCCATCCGCGGAGAAGCCGAAGTGTTCGAGCCCTGCCGCAAGCTTCGCCCCGCTGCGGGCGACGTAGGCGTTGGCTGCGGCCTCGACGGCGAGCGTCGCGTCATCGCTGACCATGATCCCTGCTTTGCGGGCGACGTCGCCGTTAACCGTAACGGCGCCGCGCTCGATCAGGTCGGCTGCGCGGGCGCGCGATTGCACCAGCCCGCGCGCCACCAGCAGCCGGTCTAATCGGGAACGGTTCACGCCCTTGCCGCCTTTATTCGATCAGTCGCCCGCCGGCGGCCACTCACCATTTGCCATTCGCTTTCGAGGCGCGCCTTGCAGCCCGGCGAGCGAGATAGCGCCTTCGTGCCACGAGGTCCACCAGTCACGCTGCGGCGCAGCAAAATGGCGTTCGAGTTTCGCGCTTGCGAAGCAGCGAGAAGCCGAGCGAACGCCTTAGATTTGACGCTCCATGTCAGTTATGTTTCAGATCTGCGACAGTCCGGCCAGCGTCCGGAACAGAATGATAGGCCCCCCTGAAAACATGTCTCTCGAGACCGCCCAGCAGCAGTCCACGTCTCTCGCTCACGATGTCTCGACCGGCACTGGCCGTTGGACGCTGCGCCGCTCGTGGATGGCGACGGCGGCGTTGGCCGTGCTGATGCTGGCGTACTTCGTGCGCAACGAGGGCTGGCCCACCAACGTCGCCTATACGATCGGCATCACAGGCACGCTCGTCAGCCTTCTCGTGCTCGCCTCGCGCCGCGTGCTGTTCTCGACCGCGATGGTGGCGGCGCTCGTCTCGCTGGTCATCATAGCAGCCGACGTGAAGTGGAATTACATCGGCATGGTGCTGCATGCCTACGACGTCGTGTTCTACATGATGTCGCCGGATACGCTCTGGTATCTGTGGATCGATTTCCGCAAGGAGCTGATCGCGCTCGCGACGACGTTCGTGGCGATCGGCCTGCTCGCCGTCTACCTCTATCGTTCCGACCCGACGCGCAGCACGCGCTCCTCGGCGGCGATCGGTCTGGTGCTGGCGCTGGTGCTGTCGGGTGGTGCGAACCAGTTGCGCGGCGAGCGCCCGCATACGCTGTTCTATTGGGACAATCTCTACGTCTCGTCGTTCTATTCCTCGTGGGCGGAGACGATCTCGACGCTGTGGCGCGGACAGATCATCGAAGCGAGCGCGCGCGAGCCGGGCCTCAGGCCCTTCGCCGAGCCGCAGAACTGCCCGATGCGCGAACGCCCGCCCCATATCATCCTGATCCACCAGGAAAGCGTTTTCCCGCCGAGCCTGTTCCCGGCCATCGATTACGACGAGACGCTCGACCCCATGTTTCGCTCCGGCGACGGTACGCTGCGCAAGCTGCGCGTCGAAACCTACGGCGGTGCATCCTGGCTGACAGAATTCTCGGTTCTGGCTGGCGTCTCGACGTACTCGTTCGGCGGCATGCGCACGTTCGTGCAGTCGATGATGCAGGGCAAGGTCCGCGACTCCGTCACGCAGACCCTGTCGCGCTGCGGCTACGACAACGTGCTGTTCTACCCGGTGCCGAAGCAGTTCGTTTCGAGTGGCAAGTTCTACAACTCGATCGGCATCAACGAGATCTACGATTTCCACGCGCAGAAGGCGAAGAAGTACAACGAGCGCGACCGCTTCTATTATGCCAACGCGCTGGATCGCATCGCGCAGCAGGTGTCGACGTCGAAGGCGCCGTTGTTCAGCTACATCATCACGTCCGTCGCCCACTTGCCTTATAAGTACACGCACAGCCCCGAGATGGACGTGCCCGGCGGCGGCCCCGGCACCAACCCCGAAATGCACGAGTACCTGCGCCGGTTGTCGCTGGTGCGGCTCGACCTCGATTGGTTCCGTGCCGAGTTGAAGCGGCGCTTCCCGTCCGAGCGCTTCGTCATCGTCCAGTATGGCGACCACCAGCCGATCGTCACGCGGCCGCTGCTCGGTTTCGGCGAGGCGACGGCCGCGCAGGACGTGATCCTGGCGCCTGAATCGCGCGGCTTCCTCACCTATTACGCGGTCGAGGGGATCAACGTCGCCGTGCCGCCTCTGCCGGATGTGGATGTGCTCGACGTGCCCTACCTCGGCACCGTGATGCTGAAGTCCGCCGGGCTGCCGCTGTCGCCGGCGGGGCGCGAGCGATTGCGCCTGCTGGAGCGGTGCAACGGGCGCTACTACCAGTGTGAGAACCAGGCCGACATCATGGCCTTCCACCGGCGTCTGATCGATGGCGGTCTGCTGGTCGCGCGTTGAACATGAGCGACTGCCGGCCAACAGGATGGCCGAGCTAAAGCTGGCTTGATCACGGGAATTCCCGGCCCCGGGCTCCGCGCGTTTGCCGGAAGGCTCCAACGCCCCCCGCGCACCTTTGTCGTGCCCGCGACCGCTTCTGCAGTTCCGTCGGGGCCGATGATGCTCTAGAAGCTCCCGGCATGAAAAAGCCCTCGAAATCCAAATCCGCCGTCGCCGCGCCGAAGAGCCGTATCGTCCGGGTAGCGCCGCCCGCGCCCCCGAAGGTCGGCTTCGTCTCGCTCGGCTGCCCCAAGGCGCTGGTCGACAGCGAGCGCATCATCACGCGCCTGCGCGCGGAGGGATACGCGCTGAGCGCCGAGTACAAGGGGGCGGACGTCGTCGTCGTCAACACCTGCGGTTTCCTCGATAGCGCCAAGCAGGAAAGCCTGGACGCCATCGGCGAGGCCATGGCGGAGAACGGGCGCGTCATCGTCACGGGCTGTTTCGGCGTCGAGAAGGAGCGCATTTTCGATGCGCATCCGGGGGTGCTCGCCGTCACCGGACCGCACCAGTACGAGCAGGTCGTCGAAGCGGTGCACGGTGCCGTGCCGCCGCCGCACGATCCGTTCATGGATCTGGTGCCGCCGGAGGGCCTGCACCTGACGCCGAGGCACTACGCCTACCTGAAGATTTCCGAGGGCTGCAACAACCGCTGCTCGTTCTGCATCATACCTTCGCTGCGCGGCGATCTCGTCAGCCGGCCGGCGGGTGACGTGATGCGGGAGGCAGAGCGGCTCGTCGCGGCGGGCGTCAAGGAACTATTGGTCATCAGCCAGGACACCAGCGCCTACGGGCTCGATCTCAAGTACGCCGAGAGCCCGTGGAAGGGTGAGCCGTTGAAGGCCCGCTTTCTCGATCTCACGCGCGCGCTCGGCAGTCTCGGCGCATGGGTGCGGCTCCACTACGTCTATCCCTATCCGCACGTCGACGACGTCATTCCGTTGATGAGTGACGGCGCCGTGCTGCCTTATCTCGACATTCCTTTCCAGCATGCATCGCCCGCCGTGCTGAAGGCGATGCGCCGCCCTGGCAACCAGGACAAAGTGCTCACGCGCATCGGGCGCTGGCGCGAAACCTGCCCCGACCTCGCGATCCGTTCGACATTCATCGTCGGCTTCCCGGGCGAGACGGATGCGGACTTCGACATCCTGCTCGACTTCGTGCGCGAGGCACGGCTCAACCGCGTCGGCTGCTTCAAGTACGAGCCGGTAGCTGGAGCCAAGGCGAACGACCTGCCGGGCGCCGTACCCGAAGAGGTGAAGGAGGAGCGCTGGCACCGCTTCATGGCTGCGCAACAGGAGGTCAGCCGCGAGGTGCTGGCGACGCGCGTCGGCCGCGAGATCGACGTGATCGTCGACGAGGTCGACGAGGAAGGCGCGATGGGACGCTCGGTATGGGATGCGCCGGAGATCGACGGCAGCGTTTTCCTCAACGGCGACAGCGATTGCGCGCCGGGCGACATCGTTCGTGCGCGCGTCGTGCACGCCGACGAGTACGACCTGTGGGCGGAGCGTTCCGCGCCGTGACGTGATCGCGGCCGGCCGACGTTCGGTCCTCGGGCGCGCCGGCAGTTTGCGGCCGGGCTCGCGTCAGGCACCTCACCGTCCTCTCCGTCTCAGCGTGTTCCCTCGGGCGAACTCCCGTCGAGAATGACGGCCTGAGATTTCGCCTTGTTGTCCGGCTCGACGTGGATCACGACATCGGCGTCGGTGATCGCAGCTTCGATCGCATCCTCCAGCCGGTCGCAGATCACATGCGCGGTGGCGACCGTCATGTCTCCCGGCACGACGAGATGGAACTCGATGAACGTCATGCGCCCCGCCTGACGGGTGCGGATGTCGTGGGCCTGCAGCGCGCCTTCGCCGTTCGCGGCGATGGTCTCCTTGATGCGACGCTCGATCTCCGGAGACGCCCGCTCGTCCAGCAGGCCGCTCATCGAGGTGCGGGCGAGGCGCAGGCCCGTCCATAGAATGTTGACAGCGACGAGGCTGGCGAGGATGGGGTCGAGGATGTGCCAACCGGTCAGCGTCGCCAGGACGAGGCCGCCGAAGACGCCGACGGACGTGACGACGTCGGTCAGGATGTGGTGGCCGTCGGCCTCCAGCGCGGGTGAGCGCCAAGCACGACCTCGGCTGATGAGCAGGTAGGCCCAGGCGGCATTGAGCGCGCTCGCCGCACCGTTGATGGCGAGGCCCAGCACCGGCTCCGTCATGGTGCGCGGGTGAGCCAGCGCCTCGGCCGCCTCGCGCATGATCAGCAGCGCAGCGACGATAATGAGCGTTCCCTCGAGCACGGCGGAGAAATACTCGGCCTTGTAATGGCCGAACGGGTGGTTGCGATCGGGAGGGCGGGACGCGAGGTGGATGGCGATCGGGGCCGCCACCGCCGCCAGAACGTTGACGATGCTCTCGAGCGCATCGGAGTAGAGCGCGACGCTGCCGGTGACGAGGTAGGCGAGATACTTGATGCCCATGACGACCAGCGCCACGACGATGCTGGAAGCGGCAAGGCCGACGACCTTGCGCGGA
>OEIV010001556.1_pt1 | contig 10177 bp, 8 predicted proteins | sample 1539231 | NCBI WGS metagenome assembly OEIV01 (sample SAMN03794762, study PRJEB22550) | activated sludge metagenome | feature: wastewater treatment plant; material: activated sludge; isolation source: Wastewater treatment plant of a petroleum refinery complex | place: Argentina: Buenos Aires ... | reverse complement strand
GCTGTCATCGGTAAAGATGACGGCGGCGGTGCGCGCGCCGAGGGTTTGGGCGGCAAACTCGGCGGCTGCCTGGGCCTGCCGTGTGTTGGGCGGCGCGGTGCGGTAGTAACCCGGCCGCCAGAGGCCGCCGGCGGCGGTGGCGGGGTTGGTGAGGGAAACGGCCGTATTCGCCGGCGAGACCATGACCAACCCTGCCTGACTGACGAGGGGAAGCGTGGCTTCGGCAACGGCCGTGCAAATCGGCCCAACGATGCCCACCAGGTCGGGAAAATCGGCGATCAATGATTCCACAGATGCGCGTGCGGTGATCGCCTGACAACCAGAATCAGCACTGGTCAGTGTCAAAGGATGGTCTAAAATACCGCCACCCTGGTCGGCCATCGCTATCTCGATACTCCCCAACGCCTCTTCCCCCAGATAGGCAGCATCGCCAGATAATGGCAGCAGCGCGGCCAATACAACCGGCTCATTCCTTTCTATCTCAATGCAGCCAAGCGGATCGTCACAGGCCAGGTTGTCGCCCCGGCAGGCGGGCAAAACGCAGCAAACTCCCAGCAGCACAATGACGGCAGCCTGGAGGCGTAGGGGATGTGAAACCTGGCGTGGTTGTTTTTGGACAATCATGGGGTTGCCGCCATTGGATAGGTAAGGCGTTATACAGCAAACGTCACGCACAGCGTTTTCCCGGTGACGCATGGCGTTGGCTGCATGTTCCTCCCCCCTGAATGTTTAGGGAACGGCCGTTGCTTCTTCTACTCGATACCCAGATAAGCTTTCTGCACCATCGGGTTTCTTTGCAATTCCCTGGCCGAATCACTCAAAACAATCGCGCCGGTTTGCAGCACGTAACCACGATGCGCCACTTGCAGGGCCATATGGGCGTTTTGTTCCACAAGCAGCACCGTCGTCCCGGTTTTGTTGATGGCAGTAACGGTGTCGAAAATCGCTTCCACCAGCACCGGGGCCAGGCCCATGGAGGGTTCGTCTAGCAGCAGTAAGTTCGGTCGGGACATCATCGCTCGCCCCATGGCCAGCATTTGCTGTTCACCGCCGCTCATGGTTCCGGCAAGCTGTTTTTTGCGCTCTGCCAGCCGGGGAAACAGGTCATAGACGCTTTGCATATCGGCGGCGATGCTTTCTTTGTCTGTGCGGTGAAAAGCGCCCATTTCCAGGTTTTCCAGCACGGTCAGTTTGGCGAAGACGCCGCGCCCTTCAGGAACCATAGCGACGCCTTTGCTGACCAGTTCGTGTGCTTTATAACGGCTTAAATCTTCGCCCGCCAAAATGATCGCGCCGGGTTTCGGTGGAATCAGGCCGCTGATCGAGCGCAAGGTGGTGGTTTTGCCCGCGCCGTTGCCGCCGATGAGGGAGACGATTTCACCTTTTTCTACGGTGAGCGAAATGCCTTTGAGGGCGTGGATGTTGCCATAGTAGGCGTGTAGATTGTTGATTTCGAGCAGGGCCATCTGGGCGACTCCTTTTCCCGATTACGCTGAAACTTGAATGGTCGCACTGGCCGCCGCGCCGCGCCCCAGGTACGCCTCAATGACCTGCGGATTGCTCTGGATTTCCGCCGGTTTGCCTTCGGCAATTTTCTTGCCGTAATCCAATACGGTAATGTGTTCGGAAATGCCCATGATCACGCGCATGTCGTGTTCGATGAGCAAGATGGTGATGTCTAATTCGTCGCGCAGGTGTTTGATGAACTCGGTGGTTTCGGCCGTTTCGCGGGGGTTCATGCCGGCGGGGGGTTCATCGAGCAGCAGGAGCTGCGGTTTGCTGGCCAACGCTCTGGCAATTTCCAGCCGGCGCTGGTCGCCATAGGGCAGGTTGCGGGCCAGGTCGTCCCCTTTGCCGCGCAGGCCGACAAAATCGAGCAGGCGGTTGGCTTCCAAGAGCGCTTCGCGTTCTTCTTTGACGGTCTTGGGCAGGTGGAAGAGTGCGCCGATCCAGTTGGAGTGTAATTGGGGTTCCATGCCGGCCAGGATATTTTCGATGGTGGACATGGAGTTGAACAGGCGAATGTTCTGGTAGGTGCGGGAGATACCTAAATGGGCGATTTGATCGGGGGAACGGCCGTTGATAGCCCGGCCGTTAAACATAATTTTCCCCTCGTCAATGTTGTAAAACCCGGTGATGCAGTTAAAAAAGGTCGTTTTCCCGGCGCCATTTGGGCCGATGATACTGACAATAGAACTTTTGGGGATGCTGAAGGTCAGGTCGCTCACGGCGACCAGACCACCAAATCGTTTAACAACTTTGGTTGCTTCCAGGATGTTTGTCATGAGTTTACCCTCTGCGCCTAAGCTAACGAATTGGCTTCTTCAGACTCGTCCGGTCTGAAGACCATATCTGCTTCATGTAGTTCGCGCCGGCGGACAGGCGAAGGCCACAATCCTTCGGGGCGCAGCAGCATGGTGATGATGAGCAAAACGCCGTAAAGCAGCATCCGATATTCGGCAAATTCACGCAGCAGTTCCGGTAAACCGACCAGTACCAATGCGCCTACCACCACGCCGGGCAGACTACCCAAACCGCCCACAATGATCAGGCTGAGGACGTTGATGGAGATGAGCAGATTGAAGCTGTGCGGGAAGATGGAGCTAAGACGGGAGGCAAATATCGCCCCGGCCAACCCGGAAAAGGCTGCGCCGGTGGCAAAAGCCAGCAACTTGGTCGTGACCAGGCGGATGCCCATCGCCTCGGCGACGTCTTCATCCTCGCGCAGGGCCATCCACTGCCGCCCCAGGCGCGCATCACGAAAACGCCAGGAGACAAAGGCGGCCAACAGGCAGCCGGCCAAAATCAGGTAATAAAAGTGTTCCGGCTGCACAAAGACAAAACCAAAGAGTTCCGGTTTGCCGATTTGCAGAATGCCTTGCGCGCCGCCGATGTAGGGTTTTAGCAGATCGGAGACGACGAGGACGCGAATGATTTCGCCGAAGCCCAGGGTGACGATGGCCAGGTAATCGCCGCGCATCCGCAAAACCGGCACGCCGAGGATGATCCCGGCGATGGTGGCGGCCAACACGCTAAAGGGTAAGGCTGCCCAGAAGGAAATTCCGCCAATGCCTAAATCGCCCTGCGTGGTAAGCAGCCCCATGACGTAAGCGCCGATGGCAAAAAAGGCCACGTAGCCCAGGTCTAGCAGGCCGGCAAAACCGACGACGATGTTCAGGCCCAGGCCCATCAGGATGTACGTGCCCACGATGTCGGCGACTTCGGTGAGGTAGGTGCCCATGATGAAGGGCAAAATGAGGACGAAGCCAAAAAGCAGGCCGATATTGAGGCGGCGCAGTTGTTTGGCGGTGGATGGGGGCATGGTGGCGCGCCGGTGCTGCATGGCGCTTTTTCCCTGGGCGGACCACCAGGCGCTAACGGCCGTCGCCAGCACAAAAATGATAACGGCCGTAATTGGCGTAATGCCTTTGGCCCCAAAGAAAAAGTTTAACATAGCGCGGGGGGCATACGGCCGTAACACCAGCAGCAGTATTTCCGACAACAAGCCGATGATCAGCGTCCACAACAAGCCGGAAAACAGTGGCTTCTGGATGCGTTCTGGAAGTAGATCAAACGCCGCGCCCAGCATCCCCAAGACGCCCATCACTGCCATTAGGATGGCGCTGCCTACAACTGCCGAAGCCTGATCAAACGTGAGAATATCTATCAGCGCGGGTTTGACGTTTACAAAGGAATCGCGGATACCCGGCCAGATGGTTGTGAGGAAAACGAGGAAGATGGGGGGAACGGCCGTTAACACCCCGGCCACCAATCCCCGCAAAATTGCCCCCAAAGGCGATACGCCTTCCCCTTTTTTCCAGGAAAAATACCCGGCGATCAACGCCGTGCTAAACAACAACAACTGCCCCAGCGTCAAAACGCCGGTGATAATGTCGCGCACGTCAAACGCTTCAACCATGCCAATGGCGCTCACGCCCAGGGCCACCACGCCGGTGATCAAACCGATGCGCACGGCTTTACCAAAATTTGCTGTCTGGCTCACAGGTTGTTTCATGGAGCTGCTCCTTTAAGCCTTCTTCTCGGCCAATTTTTCGCCGATCAAACCTTGCGGACGGAAAATCAGCACCAACACCAGCATGGTAAAAGCGATCACGTCCTTTAATTGATGCGCGCCGGCCAATCCCAGCCCTTCCAGAAACAAAGGCGGCCCCACTGCTTCAATGACGCCCAGCAGCAAGCCACCCAACGCCGCGCCGGGAATGCTGCCAATGCCGCCAAAAACAGCGGCCGTAAATGCCTTGATGCCGGGCACAAACCCCATGTAAAAGTGGACCTGACGAAACACCAGCCCCCACAACACCCCGGCAATACCGGCCATCGAAGCGCCAATGGCAAACGTGATGGAGATGGTGCGGTCTACGTTAATGCCCATCAAGGCAGCCACGTCTTTAGCTTCGGCGACGGCGCGAATGGCTTTGCCTGTTTTGGTGCGCTGAATAAAGGTGTACAGGAAAATCAAGGCCAGAACCGTCGTCACCATGACCACAACGCGGGTGCGCAGAAATTCAAGGCCCAAGATGGTCCAGCGGCCTTGCAGCGCTTCTGGGACGGGGAAAGGAATCAGGGCGGAGCCAAATAGCCCCCGGAAAAAATATTGCCAGAAAAAGGAAGCGCCGATAGCCGTGATCAACGGAACCAGCCGGGGAGCGCGGCGCAGCGGGCGATAAGCGATGCGTTCGGTTAACAAGGCGACGCTGATGGCTGTGATGATGGAAACGGCCGTGATCAACAACAAGCTAATAAACGGTTGCGCATCCAAAAAACCAGAAGCGCTCAAATAAGCCGCTACCAACACCGTAGATGTAATCGCCCCCGACATGAAAAATTCGCCGTGGGCGAAGTTAATCATAAACAAGATGCCATACACCATCGTGTAACCGAGGGCAATAAGCGCATACAGACTGCCTTGTGAAAGACCCGAAACGAAGAAGTCCAGCCAGGTTTCGACCGAATACTCGTTCCCCACACCCAAAAACAACTTGGCTATTGTGCCGTAAATAACCAACACAATAATCACAGCCCGAAACACCCACAGAAAGACACCGATGAAATCTATATCTTTGAATCGTTGGGACATACGTATTTGCTCCATTCGGGGCAAAGCCAAAGCTGGTAACCGAACTCAACGAGGGGCTTATAAGGATAGGCTCCGGGCATTGCCGGAGCCTATCCCTTCTTAACTGTTAACCCGGCATGTTGTCAGACAACACAACCGGATGACGAACCATTAGGGCCAAATACGGACGAATGCATCGCCCTGAACCTGGCTCACAGAGATCTTCGGATCGGCGCAGTCGCCAAATTCGTCGCAGGTGATCGTGCCGGTGATGCCTTCCAGGCCGGAAGTGGCAAACAAAGCATCGCGCAGCGCCTGACGACCAATCAACAACGTCCCGTCCGCGCCTTGTTGGGCAACGCTTTCGATGGCGTCCAGAACCATGTTCGTGGCGTCAAAAGCATGGGCGTGGAACGGAGCGGTTGGCTCGGTGCCGGCTTTTTCCAGGTAGGCGGGCAGGAAGGTGTCGGTGTAGAAGGTGTTGCTGAAGCTCAGGTCCGGGCCGGAAGCATACATACCCTCAGACGTGCCGACGGTGTTTTCCAGGAAGCTGGGGGATTGAATACCATCGGCGCCGGCCAGGATGACGCCGGCCAGGCCATCAATGTCGCTGGCGGTGTTGGGGATCAAGGACCCCAACGGGATGAAGACCGGCAAATAGATGAACTCTGGTCCGCTGGCGGCAATGGAGGTTAACAAAGGTTCGACGTTGGTGGCATCGGCGGCCTCTGCTTCAAAGGCTACCATCTCGCCGCCCAGGGCCTGGAAAGCTTCGGAGAATACGCTGGCCAGACCTTCCGTGTAGGGATCGCCGTCATGAATGGCTGCTGCTTTGCGAATGCCTAATTCGTTGTAAGCAAACTCGGCCATGGCCGCGCCCTGAACTTTGTCGTTGTGGGCGGTGCGCAGATAACCGGCCTGATGCTGTTCCGGATCGGTCAGCGAGGGGGAGGTGTTGGACGGGGAGACCATGACGAAACCGGCGTCCGAAATAATTTTAGCTGCCGGGACGCCTGCCCCGGAGCAGCTTGTGCCGATCATGGCAACGATTTGCGGATTGGAGACGATCTTCTGGGCAGATGTTTGTCCACCTTCGGCGCTGCAACCGTCATCTTCTGGCTGCAATTCAATGGGATGTCCCATAATTTCGCCGCGCAGGTCAATGGCAATTTCCACACCGTATTGCGAGTCCAGGCCAAGTTCCGTGTTGGGGCCGGAAACGACCAGGGAGGACGCTAACAGGATGGGATCGCCGGGGGCGATTTCGACACAGCCGATGGCGTCGGTACAGCCGGCTTCTTCTGCCGGAGCTTCTTCTGCGGGGGCTTCTACGGCCGTTTCTTCTGTTGTTGTTTCTTCGGCAGCCGGTTCAGTTGTACCGCCACCACAGGCAACCATAAACAGGGCCAACATTAGGGATAACAATACCAAAAGAGTTGCTCGTTTCATGTTTTCTCCTCCTAAGGGTAACTATCATCTACACAACTCGGCGATGATTGGATTTATAGGGCTTTACATATTTACTTTTTCAGTGGGGGAATTGGGTGATGCGTGTAAAAAGGGTTCTTTTGTCGGTTAGTCCAACTATCACCTCCTTGTTCATAGTACTAGAATACCAAAGAAATTCTAGTGAATAATTGGTGCTTGTCAAACAGGAATTTGTTACAGGTGCAAATCACGGCCGTTTTCCATGAAAACGGCCGTGTGATTCCACCTTTAACCAGCGTCAACCAGCCAGTTGTTCGGCTCCAAAATCGCCAAGATCGTCAACGTCGTCCAGATTTTCCACAAACTCGCTGGTGACCATAAAGACCACGCGCTCCGCCATGTTAATGGCGCGGTCTCCCATACGCTCCAGATTGTGACCAATCCACAACAAGAAAGTGGCCCGTTGGACACAGGTCGGATCTTCTTGCATTTGTTGCAGAACACCCAGGTATAGTTTGCGATAATGGTGATCTAGCTTATCGTCGCGTTTCATCACATCGTAAGCCAGTTCTACGTTGCGCTCAATGTAAGCGCGTACGCTTTGTTCCACCATCTGGCTGGCGCGTTTAGACATTTTAGGCAGTTTGTACAGCGTGTCTATTGGCTCTTCCCCTTCTAGCCGGGAGACCAGTTTGGCAATGCCGGCGGCATGGTCGCCAATGCGCTCCAGTTCTACGGCCATGTGGATGCCGGCAATGACCACACGCAGGTCAATAGCCAATGGCTGCTGCGTTGCCAAAATGCGCAGGCTCTCCACCTCAACTTTGTAGCGTAAGGCGTTGACCTCCTGGTCGCCGTTGATGACCTGAAGCGCCAGGCGTACATCGCGCTGCGCCAGGGCAGCCATCGCCTGTTCGATGGCTGTTTCTACCAGGCTGCCCAACCGCAAAATGTCTTCGCGTAAATCGTTTAATTCTCGTTCTAATACGGCTCTTTGTTGCAACGTCATGGAAACACCTCAACTCTGCGTCAATTCTTTGATCAACTGCATTCTGTTTTTGCCACCACCATCAGCCAGCGGCGCGCCATGTCCGCAAGCAATGAGGGACGGGGATTTTTCTAATAAACGAAGGGCGGATTGTCTGGCAGCTTCTTTGTCGGCGGTGATGCGTTTGGGGCTGGATTGGAGACGGCCGTCTCGCGTATTCAGCGCGTCACCGGCAAACAAAAGGCCCGTGGACGGATGATAGAGGGAATGGTGATCGAGCGTGTGGCCGGGCGTCGCCAGCACTGCCAATCCTCCCATCACCGGCAGCACGTCGCCAGCCTGGAAGCGTTGCAGGGCGGCCGCGGGCACAGGTTTATATTTGAAGAATGTGTCGGTAATGAGTTGAATGAGGCCGGGTAAATGTTTGGGGGAACGGCCGTCTTGCAGCAAAACGGCCGTGTCAGGACTGGCGTATACCGTCGCGCCGGTGGCCGCTTGAATGGCTGCGGCGCTGCCGGCGTGGTCTAAATCGGCGTGGGTGATCAGGATGCGCGTCAGGTCTGCCGGTTGACGCCCTAATTGGGCGACGGCCGTTAGCACAATTCCCTCACTCTTCGGCATTCCGGCGTCAATCAACGTCAACCCATTTGCGTCCACACACAAATACAGATTGACCGATTTGCCATCTAGCCAGAAAACGTCAGCTTGAATCTCCTTCATACACAACCTCGGTCAAATTCACGGCTTTCTGATCAAAAGCCTGGCGAATCGCATCGTACACGGCTTGGGGCAAAAGCTCGTGCTTTTGCTGGCGCAAAAACCCCTTCACTTTGGTGTAATGCATCGCCGGAATGCGCGATTCTTTCAGGTCCAACTCCGACGCCCCTTTGGTTGTAAAGACGATGATGGCGCCAATCGGCACTTCTTCAACTTCAGGCGCGTTTTTCCGAATGTAATTGGCCAACCCCTCCACCATTCTCTCCACTTCCAGCGTTGGGTTGCCAATGGGTTCTTGCCCCAACAGCCGCCGCAAAAAGCCGCCTGCCTGATGCCACTTGTCGTCGCTGACGCTGATTTTGCCGGTGTGCGGTTTAGGGTTAAAGACGATGATGCCGTGCGGCGTCAGGAGGGTGTGGGGGGCAGGCAGGAGGAAGTGGTACATACGGCCGTTTTTACTCACTTTCTTCGCCGCCTCATCCAACACCTGATCCGGTCGTGGGCTGCGCACGTACCGCTGTGTCAGGTAAATGCCCACCTGCGACGCAATCCAGACCACAAACAAAGCCATCAACTGAAAGATAAACACGCGCTGGAAATCTTCTGTCACAAAGGCCAGCCCCAGCCCCACCAACAAAATCGCCATGCCGCCATAACTGGCAATTTTGGCCAGCATATTCAGGCGAGCAATCCGTTTTTCATCACGCAAAATAATCATAGCTTACAATCAGTTAGTTGGTTGGTAAGTTTGCCGGTTTGTTTTCCATCCGGCAAACTTACCAACCAACCTAAATATCTTACCTGTCAGTTAATCGGCGTCACGGCCGTTGCCGTTCACGTGATCAACATATTTTCCCAAGACCAGGCAGGCGTTCTGCCCGCCCAGCCCAAAAGAATTCGATAAAATGTGCCGCACGTCGGCCGGGCGCGGCACGTTGGGCACGTAGTCCAGGTCACACTCCGGGTCTGGCGTCTCATAATTCCACGTCGGCGGGATGAGCGACTGAGTTAAAGTATATACCGAGAAAATCGCCTCAATGGCCCCGGTTCCGCCCATCGCGTGCCCCATCATAGATTTGTTGCTGCTGACGGGAATCTCATAAGCCAGTTCGCCAAACAGGCGTTTAATCGCCAGCGTTTCCGTCAGGTCATTCATCGGCGTGCCTGTGCCGTGGGCATTGATGTAATTGATGTCGCCGGTTTTCAGGCCGGCGTCTTCGATGGCCCAACGCATGGCCCGCACCGCGCCGGCCGCGTCCGGGTCTTGCGCCGCCACATGAAAGGCGTCGGATGAAGAAGCGTGCCCCAGCAGTTCGGCGTAAATCCTGGCCCCACGCGCCAAAGCCTGGTCCAGACGCTCCAAAACCATCACGCCGGATCCTTCGCTCAGCACAAAACCTTCGCGGTTTTTATCGAAGGGTTTGGTGGCCTTTTCCGGCGCGTCGTTAAAGCTGGTAGCCATCGCCCGCATGGCCGCAAACCCGGCCACGGCCGATTCGTGGATCAACCCTTCCACACCACCGGTGATCACCATGTCGGCTGAACCGCGCCGGATAAACTCCGCCGCCTCGCCGATGGCTTGCGTGCCGGTGGCGCAGGCAGCCACCACTGTGCTGATAGGTCCCATCGCCTGGGCCAGCAGGCTGACGTGATGGCTGGGCATATTGGCTAAAAACGCGGTCATGGCAAAGGGGCTGACGCGGTTGAAGCCTTTGGTGCGCAGCACGGCCGTTTCCCGATCTCCTACCTCAAACCCGCCTACGCCGGTGCCAATCAACGTGCCCGTGCGTTCGTTATCCGGCAGACCGTGGGCCAGACCGGCGTCAGCCAGGGCCATCGTCGCCGCCGCCACCGCCAACTGCGAGGCGCGCGACATGCGCCGCGACTCCTTGAAGTTCATGTAATCGCCAGGCTTAAAGTCTTTGACTTCACCGGCGATTTGTACCGGCAGGTGACTGGCGTCGAAT
>OEIV010001555.1_pt1 | contig 10184 bp, 6 predicted proteins | sample 1539231 | NCBI WGS metagenome assembly OEIV01 (sample SAMN03794762, study PRJEB22550) | activated sludge metagenome | feature: wastewater treatment plant; material: activated sludge; isolation source: Wastewater treatment plant of a petroleum refinery complex | place: Argentina: Buenos Aires ... | reverse complement strand
GGCGTCGCTGGCCGACGCCCGGGGGTTGCAGGGGGGGGCCGCCGCCAAGGACGAGTTCGCGCCGCCCTGCAAGCTCCTCGTCCTGCGACAGCCGCGCCAGAAGCCCCAGCCTCCGCGCCGACTCCCACAGCCCCGCCAATTGCGCCTCGCGAGCATCCACGAACACCAGCAATTCGGGCGTTTGTTCCGCAGCTTTCGCGATCCCTTCCATCGCCGCCCGCGTCGCCTCGCCGTCGCGCCCGCTCCCGACCACCATCACCGACGGCGCTCTTGCCTCCTCCAGAATCCGCGATGGCTCGTCCGGCGTCAGCACGCCCCACGCCCCGAGCCGCACCGTCAGCCCCTGCGACTCCTGCAACAGCGCCCGCTCGATCGCCGGGTCCGGCGCCATGAACACCGCGTCATCCCACTCGTTCGCCGCGGCCTTGGCCACAAGCCCCGATCGCCACACCTCCAGCACCAGTTCGCTCTCGAGCACCGCCGCCAGCATCGCGCCGAGTTTCCACGCCGACCCGCCGAACACATGCACCACGTCGATCTTCCCGCCGCTCGCCACCTTGCTCTTGATCGTCCGCGCCCGCCACGGCGTGCCCAGCGTCCAAAGCCCCGCGGGGTACGTGATCGCCTCGGCCAATCCCGCCGCCGACGCCGGCACGTCCTCGGGCGTCGCCTGCACCACGCGCACGCCCTCGTCCGCCAGCCCGACTTCCAGGCGCGACAACAGCGCACGCTCGCGCGTGGCAAACAGACCGTCGGCCAGGATCAACACCCGCATCGCTCACCCCGCGACCGCAACCCAACGCCCCGGAGCCACGCACTCCATCAACGCCTCCCCGCCGCCCGGCCACCACGCCCGCTTCCCCACCCGAGCCTCGAACTCCCTCATCATCGTCCCATCGGCCATCGCGTCATCGATCGTCGCCAATCTTCCGGGCTTGCGATCAATCCGCGGCGAGCACGCCACCAGCGCCCGCGAATACGGATGGATCGGCCCCGCGAAGACCTCCGCCACCGCGCCCCGCTCCACCACCCGCCCGCGATACATCACGCACACCTCGTCCGCCCGCCCGCGCACCAGCCCAAGGTCGTGCGAGATCAGCACCATCGCCATGCCCGTCGCCCGCTTGCGCTCGTCCAGCAGGTCCAGCACCTGCCGCTGCGTCGTGACGTCCAGCGCCGTCGTGGGCTCGTCCGCCAGGAGCACCGCGGGGTGACACGCCATCGCCATCGCGATCATCACGCGCTGCCGCATCCCCCCCGAAAACTCGTGCGGGTACGCCCGCAGGATCGATCCTCCCGCCCGCTTCCGAATCCCCACGTCATCGAGCGCCTTCTCCGCGATTCCCGCGGCCTCGCGCGCCCCGCATTCCTGGTGAACGCGGATCGTCTCGATCAACTGCTCTCCGATCGACATGACCGGATTGAGCGACGTCATCGGCTCCTGAAAGATCATCGCGATCCGACCGCCGCGGATCCGCGAAAGCTCGCGCGCGTCCGCTCGCAGGAGATCCGTCACGCGCCCGCCATCCGGGTCCGTGAACCTGATGCTCCCCCCGCGATACTCCGCCGGCGGCGAAGCCAGCAACCTCAGCACGCTCATCGCCGTCACCGACTTCCCGCTCCCGCTCTCGCCCACGACCGCCAGCGTCCTGCCCGCATCGACCGACCAGTCGACATCGCACACGACGCTAGCGCCAGCGCCGAATCCCACCGTTAGCCCGCGGACTTCAAGCACCGCGCTCATGCCGCCCGCTCCCGGCTCTTGGGATCAAGCCGCGCCCGCAGCCACTCGCCGATCAGGCTCAAGGACAACAGCGTCCCCGCCAAGAGCACGCACGGAAAGAGGAGCAGCCACCAGTGCGAGCGATACGGATTCAATTCCGCCAATCCGTCCGCCGCCAGGTTGCCCCAGCTCGGCACCGGCGCCTTCACGCCGATCCCAAGAAAGCTCAGGAAGCTCTCCTGCAGAATCGCCTGCGGCACCGCCAGCGTCGCATACACCACGATCGGCCCGACCAGATTCGGCAACAGGTGCCGCACGAAGATCCGCCCCCAGCCCGCACCGATCGCCCGCGCACCCTCCACAAACGGCTGGTTCACCAGGCTCAGCACCTGACCGCGGATCACCCGCGCCGTCGTCAGCCAGCTCACCCCGCCGATCGCGACCAGCAGCGTCGCCAGCGACACCACCTGCCGCCCCGCCGGACCAAGCCCGCCCGCCCGCTGCACGACCGCGTCCGACGCGACCGCCAGCAGCACGATCAAGAGCACCGAGGGCAGGCTGTACAGGATGTCCACGATCCGCATCATCACCGCGTCGACGCGCCCGCCCGCCGACGCCGCCGCGGCACCATACACCGTGCCAATTACCACGCTCACCAGCGCCGCCAGCACGCCCACGCCGAGCGACACCGCGCCGCCCAGGAGACACCGATAGAGCAAGCTGCGCCCGAGCAGATCACTCCCGAGCAGGAAGAACACCGGCGCCCGTTGGAGAGGCGATACGCCGCCCGCTTCCTTGGCGATCGCGTCGCAGCGTGCCCGCGTCTCGTCGTCCAAGGGCGACCACGCCGGAGGCAATCGCGCTTCGCGTGATTCACCGGCGTTGTATCTCGCTTCGCTTCCGCCCAGCATCCAGGGCACGCTTCCAAAGCACGCCGCCACCAGCAGCGCAAGCATCGCGATCGCCAGCCTGACGCCGACGCCCGCCCCGCGACCCTTGGTGACTCGCCGCGCCTCCATGCCCCGCCAGCGTACGCGATTCCATCGGGTTTCGCCGCTCCGCTGACGCACGCATGGAGATTCAGGCTTCGCTGTTCTTCTTAGTGCCCAGTGCCTAATGCCCAGTGCCTCTCGGCAGGCTCAACTCGAATGTCGCGCCCCGCCCTTCCCGCTCCAAGAGTCGCAGGTCGCCGCCCAGCTCGCGCGCCAGCCCGCGCGCCAGTGGCAGCCCCAGCCCCAATCCCTGCTTGGTCTCGGTCTCAAGGTCGTGCCCGCGTTCGAAGGGCTCGAAGACGCGATCGCGGTCCGCGGGCGAGATCCCCGGGCCCTCATCGCTCACCTCGATGATTGCGTGCGGGCCGCGCACCAGGCCGCGCAGCGTCACCACGCCCGCCGGGCTCGCGCCGTACTTGCACGCGTTCTCGACGAGGTTGGTCACGATCCGCTCGATCGTGATCTCATCGCCCGCCAGCGTCGCGTCGACGCCGTCCTCGATCTCGACCTTGAGCCCCATCCCCGCCGCCGACACGCGCGCCCGCAGCGACTCGCCCACGCGCGAGAGCAGCCCGCGCATCTCGACGCGCTCGCCCCGCTTGGCCCGCCGCCTGGCCCCCAGCCTTGCAAATTCCAGCACATTCTCGACGATCTTCGCCAGGCGCTCGCTCTCGCGCCGCAGCGATCCCAGATACTCGCGCCGCGATTCCTCGCCGACCATCCCGCCCTCGAGCATCTGCGAGTACATGCACAACGGGGTCAGCGGGGGGCGCAGCTCGTGCGTCACCGCCGACACAAACCGTCCGCGTCGCGTCGCCAGTTCCGCCGCCGCCCGGATCACGAGCCCGACCGCGACGATCGCCGCCAGGCTCGCCAGCCACGCGACGATGATCGTCGTCATCATGGGCGACCACGCGCCTCCGACGCCCAGCGCCGGCGCGCCTATGTCGAGCTCCGCCGGGATCGACGCGAGCAACCGGCGCGGATCCTCATCGCCCCCAAGCGTGATCGGGCGCAGGTCCGCGGTGGGCGTCAGGTCGCGCGTCTGGTCGAGCAGCCACGGGCGCAACTGCTCCCAGTCCATCCACACGCCCTGCGTGAATCGCTCGCTCCCGACCGACACCTCGCGCACCAGCGCCAGCTCGCGCCGCCCGTAATCGCCCACGAGCCAGTGCGCCGCGAACGGTCCGTGAACCACGGGAACGGGAGTGCCGATCGAAGCGCCGTCCTTCCTGATCGCGCCGATCGCTACCGGCACGCGCACGTGCTCGTCGCGCCGCTCCTTGGCGCTGCGCGGCTGGTCAATCGAATGTATTTCCTTGCTCAGCGCGATCACCTCGCGCGCCGCGTCCTTGCCACGCTTGTCGTCGCCGGCGTCGGCCAGCGCCTTGTCCTTCGGCTTCGCTTCGTTCCCGCCCGCAATCGTTGCCGGCACGCCCGGCGGCGATTCCGTCGCGGGCGCCGGTGGATGATCCTTCGATGATTCCGCGAGCTTCGTCGCGTTGCCCGGTGTGTTCACGTTCGCGGGCTCCGCCGCCGCCGGCGCCTCTTTTTCCTCGCGCGACGCCAGGCCCGCCGTGGATTCGTCCGCTTCGCCCTTCGCCTCGACCGGCCCGCTCAGGTCCGTCAGCGTCGTTTCTCTCGGCAAGACCGCGTTGTTCTCCAGCGACTGGGCCGCCTGCTCCGCCACCTGGCGCCGCGCCAGGTAGTCCGCGCGACCCGGCTTGCGCGATTCCGAATCGTCCGATTGGTCCAGGAGCGCTCCCTCAACCCCCGCGACCCGCGGCGGCGGAGAGCCGGGCGCGCGTTCAACGCCTCGACCGTTTTCGGACAAAGGACTCGCGTCGAACAACTGCTCTCGTCCGGTGTCCGATCCGGCCACCTTCGGCGCGCGGTCCGCGGCCCAGATTAGCCGAAGCTCACCCAGCTCGGTCTCCGCCTCGCTCGCCAGCGCCTGCCCCGCAACCGACTTCGCCAGATCGCGCAGCGTTCCCGTCGGCGCCTGGGGCGAAGTGAAATCACCGCGCGGCGAGATCTGGAAATGCAGCTTCACGAACTTCTCGGGCGCTTGCAGCAAAGGCGACGGGACCAGCACCTCGCCCGGGCGAACTTCCTCCAGCATCGACGTGTACGCGCGATCCGCGGCGTAGAACGGCTGATAGTGGAAGTAGGGGCGCGCCGCTTCGCGAGCCAGGATCGGCGCCAGCGCCGAGTCCATCCGCCACAGCGCCTGGCGCGACACTTCCTGTTGACGGGCATCCGCGCGAGCCTCGCGCTCGCGTGATTCCAGCGACAGCGTCGCCGCCGACACCCACCCCAAGACGCCGAGCAGCGCCAAGGAGCAGGCGGCAAAGATCGCCCACATCCAGTGGTGCCGCTCTCTCACGCCGAGTCCTCCGAGGCCCGCGCCAGCATGTAGCCCTTGGCGCGGACCGTGGTGATGACGCTCGGATTCTCCGGATCGTCGCCGAGCAGCTCGCGCAGGCGAGCGATGGTCATGTCGACCGTGCGCGTCTGCACGCCGCGCGGGTCGAGACCCCACACGCGCTGGAGCAATTCATCGCGTGACACCGCGCGTCCCGGGTTGGCGGCCAGGAAGTGCAGCACCTCCGCCTCGCGCTCTGAGAGCGCGACGACGCGCCCGCCGTCGAGCGTCGCCTCGCGACGCTCAAAGTCGATCCGCCGCCCGGCGATCTCGATCGTGCGAACGGACTTGGGACGCTCCGCGGAGCGGCGCAGCACCGCCTCCACGCGCGCGATGAGCTCGCTGATGCTGAACGGCTTGACGACGTAGTCGTCGGCGCCGAGCTTGAGCCCTTTCACGCGATCGGTTTCCTCGCCGCGTGCGGTCAGGACGATGACGGGCGTCGACGAGCCGCTGTTGCGAAGTTCGCTGAGCACCGAGAGCCCGTCGCGTTTGGGCATGAGCAGGTCGAGGAGGATGAGGTCCACGCCGCCGGCGAGCGCGGCGGAGAGGCCGGCCTCGCCGTCGGGCGCTTCGCGGGTGGCGTAGCCGGAGAACTTGAGCGCGTCGCACAGGCCGCGCCGGATCGCCGGATCATCTTCCACGACAAGGACCGTTCCCAGTGGCACTCGATTCCTTTCGCATCAAAGGGCGTGGATTGCTCCACGCCCTTCTGGGGTTCTACAACATCATCGGCGATCCGGGCGGCGTTCATTCTCCCAGTTCGATGAGGGTGCGCTGGTTCTCCAGCATGAGGTAGACCGTGCCGCCGCGGGCGAGCAAGCCCTGCTTGTTCTCCTTGGCCAGCGCCGGGAGGATCTTGTCGAAGTCTTCGGTGCCGAACTTGATGGTCCGCTGGGGGGGCTCGTTCTCGTGCTCGATGAGCGTGCTTTCGACCCAGCGATTGCCGCGGCGGATGAGGGTGTGCTCGTTCATGAACTGCACGCCGCCGACTTCGACGCGGTTGAGGTTCTCGTCGATGATGACCTGGCGTCCGCCGCCTTCGGCAGGGGTGAGCCTGTCCCGGAGTTCGCGGGTGTTGAGTTCCTGGTTCACGCCGCCGCCGCCGGAGCGGGCTTGATTGCGTTCCTCGACGCGGCGCGCGGCTTCCTTTTGCATGGCGGGCAGCCCGCTGATGTGCCCGGACAAGCCTGCTTCATTCGGCGCACCGAAGTGGTTTCGTTGACCGGGCTCGACCGCCAGGAACGCGGTGTACTCGGTGAGCACGCCGAACTTGGTGGAGAGGCGCACGATCTCGTCGACGAGTTCCTTCATCTTCGGGTCGTTGGCGTTGCCGGCGTCGGCGCCGGCCTGGCGCACGGCCTCGATCAGCGCGCCGATCTTCCGCGTCGCCCAGAGGCGCGGGACGAACGAGCTCTTCATGCCGCCCGCGGCGGGATCGACATTGATCGCGAACTTCTGCTCTCGCCCGAACGAGTTGCCCGCCAGTTCGAGGCGGAAGGGGCGATCGCCGACGTAGCGCCCGAGCACCACGACCTGGTCGCCCTCGAAGACGTCCATGAGCTTGCCGGGTTGCAGCTCGCGGATGCGGGTTTCGGCGGTTTCGGAGGTTGCGAGCGAGGGGGCTTCCATAACCGGGCCGTCGAGACGCCGGAAGACCTGCGAGACTTTGACTTCAACGTCCTCCTTGGGGAGGACGAAGGTCGGCGCGCCACGCGAGGTGGTGGAGATGGCGGTGAGGAGGGGGCTGTTGACGTCGAGCCCCACGCCGAAACTGAAGATGCGCCGCTTGGCGGTGTTGGCCTTCTCGGCGGCGTTGCGGATGGCGATCTCGGAGCGCTCGCCCACGGTCGGCAGGCCGTCGGTCAGGAAAAGGACGAGCGGGAGGGGCTGGGTGGGTCCGGGGCGGAGCGCGGTGAGGAGCGCGTCCTGGATGTTGGTCCCGCCGTTGGCTTCGAGGCGCGCGATGTAGGCCTTGGCGGCGCGGGTGGTGTCGTCGTCTTTCACCACGGGCGCGGGCTTGAAGGACTCGACGGAGTCGGAGTAATCGATGATGTTGAAGGACTCGCCGGGGCGGAGGCCTTCGATGATCTGGAGGGCGGCCTGGCGGGCCTGCTCCATTTTCTCGCCGCGCATCGAGCCGGAACGATCGATCACGATCGTGACTTCGCGGTTGACGCGCTCGCGTTTGGCGTCGAGCTCGGGGAGCTGGGCCATGAGCATGAAGTACCCGCCGTTGTCCGCGACGGAGTAATCGGGATAGGTGAAGACGGTGAGCGAGGGCTCGTTCTTGCTGGCGCGGGTGGTGTACGCCAGGCGGAACGAGCCGGGCTGTGCCGCGGAGGAGGAGGTGAGGGAGACGCGGGCCTCGTTGTCGGAGCGGCGTTCGATCTGGACTTCGTGGCTGGGCGAGTAGATGGACGCGACGGGCGCTTGCGACTTGATCGTGACCTCGAGCTTCCATTCGGTGTTCGTGGATTCGACCGATTCGCTGCGCGGGAGGATGTAATCGACGCGACCGGCGTCGGCGGTCAGCACCTGCTCATAGACGATCGTGACGTTCTGGCTCGAGTTGGCCGGGATGGGGAAGGCGCTGGTCTGGATGAGGGTGCTGGAGAGGAACTCGAGGAGCGCGGGGTCCTTGTAGCGGTTGACGATGGAGTTGTAGATATCGCGGGCCTTGTCGCGCGGGAGGAGCGTGGCGGTGGGCTCGGGGCCGACGCCGTCGTAGGCCATGGAGCGGAGGGTGATGCCGTCGGGAACGGGGAGTGTGACGCGGGCCTCCATGGGAGAGCGCGAAGGGTTGAAGAGTGTGAGGACGAGGGTGGTGGTGGCGACCTGGTGGTTGATCGACACCTGGGCGTCGGCGCGCTGGAGCTGCACGGGCCAGCGTTCGAGGTGGCGCGTGCGGATCTGGGGGATGACATCGACGGGGTGATGCTCGACGGGCTGAGCGGTAGAGAACGAGGCCAGGGCGAGCACGAGCGCTGCGGCGGCGGATCGCATGTGAACCTCCCGGGGGTGTTCAAAGGAACCCCCACGCCATAGTCATACGGATGAACGGAGCCCAAGTGCCGTAACGGCTGCGTAACGGGGCGATTTTGAGCGCATCACCGCGAAATTGACGCGATCGGGCGGTGATGCGTGGGGAAAGGTTGTGGACGGTGTGGATAAGTGGGAAAAGGCGGGAGTGGGGAGTCGGGAGTGGGGAGTGGTGGAAGAGAAGAGTTGAACTCGAGGGTCTTGAAGGGCGTGAAGGGGAATGGAAGGAAAGACGGAACTCAGAGGAGAGGCGGGTAGGTGAGGAAGGCGTCGGCGCGGAGTGCCGGCGTACCAAGGAACGGTCCCGAGGGCAGGCCGTGGCCTGAGCGTGGCCAACAAGTTGGCCACGCCACCCGGAGAAGAGGAGGCATGGGCCTGAAGACAGGTCCGTGGTTCATGGCATCGGAAGAGGGCGCAGAGCGTTCTTACGCGTTCTCGACCTTCATCTTTACGCCTGAGGCGCGGAGGAGCTGGAGTTGGCGAGAGCCGATGCGGGCTTTCAAGCGCACGGCGTTCTCTTCGTATTCCCGGGAAAGTACGGTGGCACGGGTCTCGATCGCGTGGATCGCGCGGCCTTCGGTGAGTGGGAGACGGATCGTGACTTCCTGGAGCTGGCCGATGGATGACGCGCGCACGCGATCGATGAGTTCGGCGTGGCCGAGCGGCTGCCCGGTGCGCGAGGGGAGGGCGCAGATCGGGATGGCGCCGGGGACCTTGCGCTGCCAGACGAGGACCTCGCGGTTGTCCTTGAGTCGGTCGGACTTGTTGAGAAGGAGCACGCGCTCGGGCGGGCGATAGGACTCGCCGAGCGATTTCTCGAGCGACTTGGTTTCGTCGATGAGTTCGTCGAGCGTGGAGGTGACGGTGTCGTAGTGGAGGGCCGCGGCGGGGTCGGAGACGTCGAGCACGATGAGCAGGACGTCGGCGTGGGTGGCTTCTTCGAGCGTGGCCTTGAAGGAGGCGATGAGGTTGTGGGGGAGATCGCGGACGAAGCCGACGGTGTCGCTGAGCATGACGTTGTGCCCGCCGCCCAGGTCCCATTGGCGGGTGCGGGTCATGAGCGTGGCGAAGAGGCGGTTGTCGGCGTAGGCGCCGCCGGCGGTGAGGGTGTTGAAGAGGGTGGACTTGCCGGCGTTGGTATAGCCGACGATGCCGATGGTGAAGTGCTCCTGCTTGCGGGCTTGGACTTCGCGGCGCTTGCGGGCCTGGATCTCGCGGAGTTCGCGCTGGAGGTCGTTCTTGCGGGACTGGACGAGTCGGCGGTCGATTTCGAGCTGCTGCTCGCCCGGGCCGCGGGTGCCGATGCCGGCGATGCCGCCGGCGCCGACGATTCGCTCGAGGTGGGACCACATGGCGCGGAGTCGTGGGTAGGTGTATTCGAGCTGGGCGAGTTCGACCTGGAGCTGGGCCTCGTGGGTGCTGGCGCGGGAGGCGAAGATGTCGAGGATGAGTTCCGAGCGATCGACGACCTTGCGCTTGGTGATCTCTTCGATCTTGGCGAGCTGCTTGGGCGAGAGGTCGTGGTCGAAGATGACGGTGGTGGCGTCGAGGGCCTCGCAGAGGCGTCCGAGTTCTTCGATCTTGCCGGAGCCCATGTACGTGCCGGCGACGGGCTTGGTGAGGTTCTGGGTCAGCTCGCCGACAACGATTGCGCCGGCCTGCTCGGCGAGCGAGCGGAGCTCACCGAAGGGGTCGGCGGGGTTGTGGTTGGAGTCGGGGAGGCGGACGGCGGCCACGATGGCGCGTTCGCTCTGGACCTTGAGTTCGCTGCGTTCCTGGGGGGCTGGCATAAAGGGAAGGGCCTTTCGGGGCGCGGGCGACGCGGGGTGAACCGGACGGGGCGCGCGGCGGTATAGAGGGGGCGTGAAAACGATGATTGGGGGGATGAGCCCGTGGTTCCCGAGCGGCCGCGGTGGAGCGGGCGGGCGGGGGTCTCGGCAGGCGGGGGGCCTGGGGGGAGCGGGCGGGGTGTGGCCGGGTGGACGCGGGTCAGAAGGTAATG
>OEIV010001553.1_pt1 | contig 10199 bp, 6 predicted proteins | sample 1539231 | NCBI WGS metagenome assembly OEIV01 (sample SAMN03794762, study PRJEB22550) | activated sludge metagenome | feature: wastewater treatment plant; material: activated sludge; isolation source: Wastewater treatment plant of a petroleum refinery complex | place: Argentina: Buenos Aires ... | reverse complement strand
GGACACTTTGGTGCGCACCAAAGCGGTGATAAGCGGTTACTAACCGGGAGGAGCGGGGGTGGTGAGTCGTGAAGAGAAGACGGAAGAGGATTCAACGCGGAGGGCGCAGAGGCCACGGAGAGGAGAGGAGGAGGTGGGAGGCGGAAGAGCGGGGGGCGAAGTAGATGTCGGCACGGAGTGCCGACGTACCAATGGCGCGAAGACCAAGATCGTGGTCAAGCCCCCAAGGCGGGGCTTGGCCACGCCACCCGGAAAAGCAGAGGAAGTAGAGGGAATAGGAGGAAGAGGAGGAGGTGGAGCACGGATCTAGAGGAGGCAGTGGGCGACAACGGTTGGTAGGTACTGAGCAAATGTACTAGAGCACATGATCACAAAGGAATAGAGCAATGCGTCGCGACGAGGTGAGACGTAGAGACGTAGAGACGGGGAGGCGCAGAGACGAAGAGGCGGCGAGACGAAGAGGCGGCGCGGGGTGAATCTTGTCGGCGCCCGGAGTCTTATGTGACCCCAACCGCCATCGCGTCGCGATCCGAGAGCATCCCGCCGTCGGAGCGCCGGCGGACGGTGGCGTCGCGCTTCCACGAGCGCTCGCAGCGCGGCTCGTCCCGCAGGTCCTGCACCGTGACTCCACCCGACTGCGCGAGCGAAACGCGGCTCACGCCGAGCAAGTCGGCCAGGTCGTGGCGATCGAACCTCGCCAGCGCGCCCTCGGCGTCGGGGAGCGTCACGCCCATGTCGAGCGGGTTCTCCACGCCGAGGTTCTTCTTGGCCTGTTCGATCGCGACCATCGCCTCGCCGCGCAGCTTGAGCAGCGTCGTCCACGCCGGGTCGCACGACACGCCAAAGCCCGGCGCGCCCTTGGTGCGCACGAACTCCTGCGTGTGGATGGTGATCGTGGTGTCCTTGGGATCGACGTGCTTGAGGGCGCGATAGGCCTCGTCGGACGTGTGGCACAGCACGGGCGCGAGCAGGCGGCACAGGCCGTTGGTCAGGTCCCACAGCACGGTCTGCGTCTGGCGACGGCGCGGGCTGTCGGGCTTGTCGCAGTAGAGGCGATCCTTGACGGCGGCGAGGTAGACCGCGCTCAGCGTGTCGTTGCAGAAGTCGTAGAGCTTCTGCTGCACGCCGCGGAAGTCGTATTCCGCGTAGCCCGTGTCGACCTCGCGTGCGAGCTTGTCGAACTCGGAAAGGACCCATGCGTCGAGGCTGGCGGGCGCGATCGAGTCGAGCGGCACGCAGAACCCGCCGCCATTGCAGCCCAGCGCGGGGTCGCTGGCCTTGAAGTCGGAGAGGTTGCTGAGCATGAAGCGCAGCGTGTTGCGGATCTTGCGGTAGCTCTCGCCCAATTCGGCGAAGAACGAGAGGTCGGCCTTGATGTCGTTCTCGTAGGGCAGGCTGGCGACCCACCAGCGCATCACGTCCATGCCGAACTCGCCGCAGAGGCTCTCGACCTCGTAGCGGGCGGCGTCGGGGCGGCTCTTGCTCAGCTTCTTGCCGTCCTTGTCGACGATGAAGCCGTGCGTGAGCAGCGTGCGGAAGGGCGGCACGCCCAGCACGCCCAGCGACGGGAGCAGCGAGCTCTGGAACCAGCCGCGATGCTGGTCGGAGCCTTCGAGGTACAAGTCGACCGGGATGCCGTCCTTGTGCGCGAGAGAGCGTTCGCGCATGCAGGCGTTCCAGGTGCTTCCCGATTCGAACCACACGTCGAGAATGTCGGGGCTCTTCTTCCAGGAAGAGACGCCCTGCTTGATCGCCGCCGCAACGCCCGCGGGGCAATCCGGATCGCCCGCGGCGTCGTAGTACTTCAGCAATTCCTCGGGCCCCGCGGTGAACCACACGTCGGTGCCCTTCTCGCGCACGAGCTTGGCGACGGCGCGCACGCTGGCGGCGGTCATGAAGACCGTGGCGTCGGGGAGCGTGAAGGCGGGGATGGGCATGCCCCAGGCGCGCTGGCGGCTGATGCACCAGTCGGGGCGTGATTCGAGCATGCCGCGCATGCGGTTGCGTCCCCACTCGGGCACGAACTTGATGTCCGCGCCGCCGCGGGGCTGTGTCTGGGTGAGGGCCATGTCGCGCAGGCTGTGCCCCGTGCGCTTCAGGGGCTTGTCGACGGCCACGAACCACTGGTGGGTGCAGCGGAAGATCACGGGCGTCTTGCTGCGCCAGTCGTGCGGATAGCTGTGGGTGAACGTGTGGCTGTAGAAGAGGTGCCCGGAGTTCTTGAGGTGCTGCGCGACGTCGTCGTTGGCTTTCCAGATTGATACGCCGCGCAGCCACGCGGGCACCGTGTCGTCGTACGTGCCGTTTTCGCGGACGGGGCAGTAGGGGGGCAGGTGCATCGCCTGGCCGGTCTGGTAGTCCTCGGTGCCGTGCCCGGGCGCGGTGTGGACGAGGCCCGTGCCGTCCTCGAGCGTGACATATTCCGCGGGGACGATGGTGTGGAAGGGGGCGTCGTCGCGCACGGTTTCGCGGGCGCGGAACGCCGCGGACTGCGCGCCGTCCTGGCTTGTGACAAACGGGTGCCGGTACTTCAGGCCGACGAGCTTGTCGCCGGCGCAGGTGCCAAGCACGACGAACTCGCCGACGGCGGCGTCGCCCTTGGGCATTTTCATGACGCGCTGCACGGCGTCGAGGGCCATGATGGAGACGGCGCCGTCGACCCACACGCAGGCGTATTCAAAGCGCGGATTGACGGCGATCGCCAGGTTGGCGGGGAGCGTCCAGGGCGTGGTGGTCCAGATCATGAACGAGGGGCGGATGAGCGGGCGCGTGCCGGGCTTTGGCGCGCGAGACTTGGTCGCGCCGTCTACGTGAGTCGGTGACTCCGTGACTTCGTGACTTTCTTCCTCTTCGTCCTCCGCCTCCACCAGCCCGAAGGCGTCGTAGACCTTGCCCGCGTCGTCGGCCTCGAAGTCGACGTAGACCGAGAGGTCCTCGCGATCCATGTACTCAAGCTCGGCGTCGGCGAGCGCGGTTTCGTTGGCGATCGACCAGTGGACGGGCTTGAGCCCGCGATAGACGAGGCCCTGCTCGCACAACGCCGCGAGCACGTCGAGCGTGCCGCCCTCGAACGAGGGCTGGAGGGTGAGGTAGGGATGGTCGTAGTCGGCGATGGTGAGGAAGCGTTCCATCTGGGCGCGCTGGAGCTTGACGTACTTCTCGGCGTGGGCCTGGCACTCGCGCCGGATGGCGACCTTGCGCTGGTCGTCGGAGAGCGTGAGGAGCTTGGCGAGCTTGCCTTTTTCCTGGAGGTCGGCGACGACCTTGTGCTCGATGGGCAGGCCGTGACAGTCCCAGCCGGGCACGAAGGCGCAGTCGAAGCCCATCATGGAGCGGCTGCGGACGACGAAGTCTTTGAGGCAGCGGTTGAGGAGGTGGCCGAGGTGGAGGTTTCCGTTGGCATAGGGCGGGCCGTCGTGGAAGACGAACTTGCGGGGGTTGGAAGTGTGCTTGTCGCGCAGGGCGTCGTAGAGCTTCATGGCCTGCCAGCGTTTGACGCTCGCGGGCTCATTCTGCACCAGATTGGCCTTCATGGGGAAGGTGGTCTGGGGGAGGTTGAGGGTGGCGCGGTAGCGGCTCTTGTCGCCGGCGGAATCACCGGACTGTGCTTTCGGCGGCGTGGCTTGGCTCTCGGGTTGGCTCATGTCTGGCTCGTCTTCCTTTGTCGTGGCTCCCATCGTAGGAAGCACGGTTTGTGCGGCGGTTTGTCGCCCGATTCGGCGCGGCCGCTTCTCGCATTCCTGAAGCCGACGGATGACTCCCACTCCCAAAACGACAACCGGCCCGGAGCGATCCGGGCCGGTCGATGGAGTTCGTGACCCGGAGTCGCTATCGAGTGATCTCGAAAATGGTCTGGCTGCGGACGCAGAGCCCGCCGGAGGCCAGGAGGTGGTACGCCTGGATGTGGACCTCGCGCTTGTAGTGCTGCACGTCGAGCACCGACAGGCAGCGTCCCGCGTCGTCCGTCCACGAATGGACCAGCGCGTTGTTTTCGCGGGCCAGTTCCTCGTACTCCTCGACGGCGTCGAGGAACAGGCTCTCCGACAGAGTCTCGGTCTGCACGCTGTTGATGTAGTTGACGTGGTGGCGATCGAAGGTGTGCTCGATGTCGTGTTCGCCGGCGCACTGGTAGGAGGCGACCACGCCGCTGGACGGCAGGTTGCGGTCCTGGTCGGTGACGAGTTCGCAGCAGCAGAAGGCCGCGTGCTCAAAGCGGAGGACGTGCGAGCCGTTCATGAGCCAGAGTTCGAGTTCGTACTCGCTCTGCTTTTCGGCGCGGCGGGCCTTGAGCTGGAAGAGCTCGGGGTGGAGCGCGCGCGAATACAGCACACCATGGAATGTTTGGAGATTGTTCTGCTTGATCGAGTCTTTCATGTCCGGGGGTTCCTGTCGCGGCCTTGCGTTCGGCGCGGAACCTCTCTCCCCGCCCACCACCCCGCACGCATCGGGGTGTACCGTCGTCCATGACCCTCGTTGCACCCGGCCACGCGCCGGGGCACAACGGCTGAGCGTCCGCGGCCTCCAACCACTTTCGCCCGACGCGTCGTCGCCGCCTTTTCGGGCAACAACTCGCGTTGGTCGATAGCATGGTGATCTGGCTTGCCATGTCAAGCCAATGTGAAGGTCATTGCTCACGGAGTGGGCTTTTTCATTGGGGGCAAGGATTGTGCCCGAGATTGGGAACAAACAAGACGACCCACAAACACTCGGAAAACCCCTGGAAACAGGGGGCGGCGCGGTCGTCGCGTTCAGCGAGCGGCTGGCCGCCACGCGAAGGCTCGATGCGCTCGTGCGTGCCGAAGTGTTGGAGAAGCTGATCGAAACCTGCGGGGTGGATGAGCGGCCCGCGGTTGCCGCGGAGTTGCTGGAGTTGGCGAGCCTGGAGGAAAGCGGGCGGCGCTGGCCTTGGCAGAAGCCGGTCGGTCCGGGGGCCACGCGGGCCCTGGGTGCGATCGCGGGGGCGTGGGAGCTCTGGCCGGATGAATTGCGATCGGTGGCGATGGCGATCGGTCGTGAGCGTTGGCAACGCGTGCTGGCGGATTCGATGGCGTCGATGTCGGTCGACGCGCGGCGCGGGGTGGCGCGGCTGGTGTCGGAGAACTTGACGGAGCCGCTCGGCGAGCTGGCGCCGCGGGTGCTGGTGATGACGGATTCGGCGAGCGCCGCGCGGCTGGAGCGGGCGATCCTGTCGCGCGCCTTTGCCGCCGCGGGCCTGGACGAACAGACGGGCGAGCGCATCGCGGAGGAGGACGCGGGGGGGCTCGCGCGGATCGAGCGGATCGTCGCGGGCGCGTGCGCGAACTTCCACGAGCATCAATGCCGGCGCGTGCTGTTGGCGGCGACGGCGCTTCTGAACCCGCGCGACCTTGGCCTTTCGGTCGAGATGGAATCGGTGGCGGCGAGCGAGGTGGTGGCCGCACTCGGCGACGCCCACGCCGCGGCGCCCGCGCGAGCGACCAGATTCGCGTCTCCGGTGGCGAGCTGGTTCTGGTCGCTGGACGAGCGAGATCGCGCGCCGCTGGCGGCGCTGATCCGTTCGGCGCGGCACCCTTTGGTGCGTGTACGCGCGTGGGAGTGGTCCCGCATTCCGGGGCTGGCCGGCGCGTGCGCGGAGCGATTGTCTCGTTCGGCGTCGCTCGCGGAGCACGAGGGCGTGCTGTCGAAGTGGCACCTGTCGCTCAATCCAAGGCGCGGGGCGGCGATGGCGATGCCGGCGCCCGACGAGATCGTGTCGCTGTCGCCCGATGCCCGCGTGGGCGCGGCGCGCCTTGCGCCTCGGGCGCTGGGGCGCGACGGGGCGCGTTCGCTGCTCGCGCCGTTGCTCGCCGACCCCGACGTTCTAGTTCGTCACGCGGCGTCGCTGGCCGCCACGCCGACCGAACTCGCCGACTTCTCGTTTGATGCGCACGGAGCGATCGCGGCGTCGGCGTCGCGGCGCTGGTCGCTGGCGGGCCTGCGCTCGCCGAAGGGTGGGCTCTTGCTGCGGGCCGTCGAGAGCGACGACGGCACGCGCCGGAGGCTTGCATCACGCCTGGCCCGCGCGCCGGTCGGCGCGGTGCGGCGTGTCGCGCGGCAGGAGCTTGGCGCGTACGACTGGGCGGTGAGTTCGTCGCCCGTGGCGCGGTTGGCGGCCCGGCACATGCTGGCGCGCGACCCCGAGGGCGCGACCCGGCGCTTGCTCGAAGAGCTCGAATCGCCGGATGTTGGGCGGCGCCTGGGAGCGATCGGTGTGATCCGGGCGCTGTCGCTGCACGAGGCGTTTGCGGCGAGGTTGGTCGCGATCGCGCGCGAGTCCACGGCGCGTGCGCCCGTGCCCACGCCGATCGCCGACCAGCGCTCGGCGATGATGGGCGCGCCGGAAGACATTCCGACGAGCGAGGCCGGGGCCGCACGCTCGGACGCTGATCCGCGTCTGCGCGCGACCGCGATCTCGGCCTTGAGCGATGGGCCGATGCTGGCGTCGTCGTCGCGCGACGCCGAGCGCGTGATCGAGGAATGCCTGCATGACGGCGACGCGCGGGTGCGGGCCAACGCGGTGGAGGCGGTGGCCAAACGAGTCCGGCACTCGCCCGGCGCGGGCGACCACGCGCTGCTCACGCTCCTGGAACTCAAGGATGACGGCGCGCACCGCGCCCGCGCCAACGCGCTGCGAGGATTGCTCGAGACCGCGGCGGGCGAGCCGAGCGTCGAGGGTGTTCACGCGATGCTTTCGGACGAGCGGCCCATGCATCGCCTCGCGGGCGTGTGGCTTGCGGGGCGGGTGCTCCCGGGCGTGAAGCCCGGGATCGCGGCGCGCTATGGCGATTGGGCCGGCGCTGTGAAGCGACTGGCTGAGAAGGACGAGGACGGGCATGTCCGCCGCAGGGCCCTCCATGCCGCCGGACTGATGGCGGGGGGTGTCGCGTGAAGGCCGGGGCGGTCACGGCGTTGTCCTGCCTCGCGCGTGCCGTGGTCGCGCAGCCCACGCCGATCAAGCTGGAAACGGGCGAAGCGCCGGCGGTGCCCGCGCCGACGTGGATGGAGAGCGCGTTGTCGTGGTCGCCGTGGGTCGGTGCGCTTTTCGGGCTTGCGTTGATCGGCGCGTGGGCGGTTCGCCAGATCCTGGCGCGCCGGAGCGCCCAATCGCCCGAGGAGCGTGGGCTGCACGAGCTTGCCCGCGTGATCGGGTTCAGCGCCCGCGAGGTGCGCGCGATTGTGGCGATGGCCGGGAGCCCGGCGGGAGCGATGGCGGCGATGGTGAGCCGCGAGAGCTTCCGCGGGTTCGGCGAGAAGTCGCGGGCGACGCTGGAGGGCGCTTCGCGGGCTGGCGCACGCGATGCGGCGGCCCGCCTGGGTTGCCCGGAGGTCTTCGACGATTCCGAGGACGCCAAGAGCAAGCTGACGCCGACGTCGAAGCGCATGCTCGAGATCATCCGCGGCAAGTTCCTGGCCCATCTCAACAAGCCGCGCCGGAAGGCACGGGCGGCCAAGCGGTGACGCTCAATCCGTCGGCGGTTCGTCGCCCACGCGCGACAGCGGCGTCATGCCACGCAAGCGCAACGCCACGTCCGTCAGCACGCGCGGATCGAAATTGATCGCGAAGTGGCTGAAGCAGCGCCCGAACGCGCCGCGCGGCTCGCACCAGATCGGCACGCGCCCCGGCGGCGACGTGTTCCGCGCGCCGACCCACCAATCGCGCAGCTGCGCATAGCACGTCAGTTCAAACGATGATCGCGCGAGCTCATCATCGAGCGATCGGAGAAAGTCCGACCCCGGCCGCATCGCCGCCGCCGCGGGGTCCGGGCGGACAAACGACGCGAGCTTCGCGCCGCGATGAGGTGTTGCAAGCGTGAAGAGCCTCGCGATGCGCAGGCGACGCTGTGACTTTGCGAACGAGTCGCTCGCGGCCAGCCGAGCGACCAGGCCGCCCATTGAGATTGCGATGACATCGACCTCCGCTGTGTCGGTCGTGCCGGTGTGCGGGAAGCGTTCCTGCACCCGCGCCACCACGCGCCGCGCGGCGCTGTCGATGGTCCAGAGCGAGGCGTAGGTGACGCTCAGTGTATCGCGCGCGCCAGGGATCATCGGCCCGACGCGCGCGAGCACCCCGCCGTCCGGCATGGGAGGCGAGCGCCAGCCCGCGAGGACGACCAGCGGCCTGGGCAGATTCGCGGGCGACGCGCCCAGCATGCATCGTGCGGCGTGCAGGGCGTCGTCGCTCACGTCGAAGCACGGGTTTGTCGAGCTCTGGGCGGTGCCCGTTTGGTACGCCATGCCTCGCGAAGGGTATGGTGCAACGATCCGGGGCCGCGAACGGTTTGATCCAGCGTTCGATGGCACAGGAGTCCTCCATGCGCGATACCGCTCTGCGTTTTGGCATTTCCACACCCGCCTTTTCGAGGCGCCCGGCGTGGCGCGGCCTGGTGCTGATCGTGGTGGTGTGCCACGCGTTCGTGAGCCTGGCTCCCGGCGCGGTCGCGCGGCAAAGCGCGGCGCCGGAAACCCGAACGGCAACGCAGCCGGCCGCCCAGCAGGTCGCTCAGCCCGCCGCCAAGGACGCGGCGCTCTTGCTGGCGCGCGTGGTGGAGGAGAACGACGGCGCGATCGTGCGCATGGAGACCGTGACGCGCACGTTCAAGCCCAGCGGCGCCGGGCCGATTGTTCACCTGGTCGGCGTGACGCACATCGGCGATCGCGCGTACTACGACGCGCTCCAGCAGTTCCTCAACCAGCAATCGATCGTGCTCTTCGAGGGCGTGAAGCCCGGCGGGGCGGGCGACGCCCGCGGCGCCGCGACCACCGACGAGGAGCGGGCCAAGCTCACGGAGCGACGCCTGCGCCTGCTCGGCATCCTGATCGAGCAATCACGCCGGGCGAGCAAGTCGCTCCCCGCGTCGCTCGACGATCTGGAGCAGAGCCTGCCGCGTGCGCTCTCTCGCGCGCTGCACGGCGCGCGGAGCGACGGCTGGAATCATCCGATCGGCTACATCGCCGCGCCCGACGGCGCGACGTTCGATCTCACCAGCCGCGGGAGCGACGACGCGCCCGGCGGCGAGGGGTTCGCGGCCGACCTGAAGCTCAGCCAGCAGAAGCCGCTCACCGACAGCGAGGTGGGCGAGCGACAGGAAGGCATCCAGACCAAGCTCGCCTCGGCGCTCGGGCTCGAGTTCCAGCTCGCGGCCATCGACTACAGCAAGCCCAACTGGCGCAACAGCGACATGTCGATCGACCAGGTGCAGCGCAAGCTGCAGGAGGCCGGCGCGTCGGGCGAGCAGCTCTTCCGCATGCTCGACGGGAGCTCGATGATGGCCAAGTTCGCGGGCTTCCTGCTCAACTTCATCAAGGCCAGCCCGCAGATGCAGTCCAGCGTGAAGCTCATGATGATGGAGATGCTCTCGCACGCCGACGAATTGATGGAGGCCCAGGGCGGCGAGCAGGGCAAGCTCATGAGCGTGATCGTGCTCGACCGCAACGCGGCCGTGCTCGATGATCTCCGCGCGATCCTGAAAGATGAGAAGAACGTGGAGTCGGTGGCGCTGTTCTATGGCGCGGGGCACCTGCCCGATCTCGAGAAGCACCTGACGCAAGAGTTCGGCTATCGCTTCGAGAGCGATCGCTGGTTCCCCGCGATCAGCATGGAAGTCGCCAAGGCCGGCATGTCGCCCCAGCAGGCACGCCAGTATCGCCAGATGATGACGCAGATGATCGAGCGCCAGAAGGCGGCGGGGAAGAAGAAGCCGGCGGGGAAGTAGCGGGCCCGCCATACGCGGTTCACATGCTCCGGGTGGCGGGGTCAAGGCGGCTAGGCCGCGCTTGGTGCGGGCAGGGAGCGTGCCAGTTTGAACACGCCCTCCCGCTGGCGCCCCGTTCGAGGGTCATCCGATGATCGCCCTTAGCATGGGTCTGAAGTAGTACACGCCGAGTGCCACGACCTCTCTGGCGATGAAGAGCGGTTTGCGCGTCAACATCCGAGACTCATCCGCCGGGACCGTGGAGACGCGGATTCCGCGGCGCTCGAAAGCGATCTTGACCCGGGCGAGGTGATAGTCGTGGCTGACGGCCAGAACGCACAATGGCCGACCACACTTCGCCAAGTACTCCGCGGTCTTCTCGGTATTCAGCCCCCCTTCATCCAGCAGAATCGCGGACGAGGGCACACCGAGCGACTCGGCGAGAGTCTTCATCGCCACCGGCTCGGGGCTTCTCCCGCCACCCCGCCC
>OEIV010001552.1_pt1 | contig 10202 bp, 5 predicted proteins | sample 1539231 | NCBI WGS metagenome assembly OEIV01 (sample SAMN03794762, study PRJEB22550) | activated sludge metagenome | feature: wastewater treatment plant; material: activated sludge; isolation source: Wastewater treatment plant of a petroleum refinery complex | place: Argentina: Buenos Aires ... | reverse complement strand
GACGCTGGATTCTGGGCGTTTGCCCGGATTCACCCCCCCCCGCCCCCACCAGGGAACCCGCCATCCGGCATCCCGTGCAAAGCCGCCGCTCCCCCCCCCCCCCGTGCCGATCGACACCGCCGTTTCGGATAATACACCACCAGCCGCGAAGGCTGGGTCCATGGCGCCATCCGGCATCCACTTCGCGATGTGGATCTCATCACTGCCCATGCCGAGCGCAAGCGCGCCTCCGTCCGCCTGCATCCACGCACCACATCCCTGCAGGGCCACTTCGGAAGGGCATTCGTAGGAGGATTGAACCCCGTTCTGTCCGTTTGCGTCATAGCGCACGCCGATGAGATCGATGAGGCTGCCCAACACGTTGCCATGTCCGACCAGGAAGACCTCATCGTTCATGCCGATGGAGACCTCCTGTGCATAATCGCCGTCCTCGAAGTTGAACAGCAGCCCATTGACCCCGAAACTCCCATCCAGGCTTCCATCCGGGTGAAGGCGCATGCCCCAAATGGTTCCATAGATGGTGGTATCGGCCCGGCCCTGAGTGGCCAGCACGATGCGGCCATCGTTTTGCAATGCCAAACCACGGGCCCTGCTGTCCAGGTTGGTGTTCCCGATGAACTGCGGGGCCAGTCCACCGGTGCCGAACGATGGGTCCAGGGTGCCGTCGGGATGCAGCTTGACCACCAGCACCTCGGTGTCGCCGCTGTCGTCAGTGTCGGAGAAGCCGCAGACCAGGATGCTTCCATCCGGGGCCACGACGACATCGTGGGCATAGGAGGTGTTGTCGAACGGTGCCTCCACGACGGTATGGCCGCCTGTGCCGAAGGCGGGGTCCAGGGTGCCATCCAACAGATAGCGGACGACGAGGATGCTCTGAACATCGGTGATCGACGGACGCGCCGTACCCGCACAGACGATCCGTCCATCCGGTTGTAGCGCCATGCCATGGTAGTCACCGGGGCGATACCAGTTCGTATCCGGTCCGAGCGCCCAGCCGTCCACGGAGAACGAGGGGTCCAAGGCGCCGGCGGCTGTGAAGCGTGCCACGAAGGGGTTGGTGTTCCAGCCATAGCTGGCGTGGCCGGCCGCCACGATGCGTCCGTCGGACATCACGGCCATCTCCTTGAACTGCTCGAAGGACCCATCCACATCGACGATGACATGACCATCGGTGCCGAAGGACGGATCCCGGAAGAGCTGGGCGTTGCAGACCAGGGAGGTGACAAGCGCAGGGAGGAGGATCACGTGTTTCATGGCTGATGCATAGGCGGCACCAAGATCCGGCGCGAAGGGCGGAACGGAACCCCGGATCGAGGCAACGGCGCGGGATCGAGGCTGCGGTCAGGCGCGCAGCTCACGCGCCACCTCCTCCAGCCTCCGGCGGCTCACCTCAACGCGCACGCCGTTGCGCAGACGCACGCGGCCATCGGCATCAAGACCGTCCACGTGGTGGCGGTTCACCAGGGCGCTCTTGTGTACGCGGATGAAGCCGAAGGGCGAGAGCATCTCGTCGTACTCCTTCAGCGTCCGTGCGCTCACCAGGCGGCGCTCATCGGTCAGATGCAGAGCGGTGTAGTTGTCATCGGCCTGGCACCACGCGATCTGGTCAGGCGCCACGGCGTGCGTGCGGCCGCCGTGGGTGATGGTGAGCTTGAGCGCCTTTTCATCGCGCTGCGCCACGTTGGCTAGGAAGCCCTGCTGCACCTCTTCCGGTGCAGCGCCCCTGTGCTGCAAGTGGCGATCGATGGCTGCGCGGAGCTCATCGGTCTGCACGGGCTTGAGCAGGTAGTCGAGCGCACTGAAGCGGATGGCCTGGATGGCGTAGTGGCTGTGCGCGGTGGTGAAGATCACATCGAAGTCCCAGCGCCCCAGCCGGCGCAGCAGCTCGAAACCATCGCCGCCGGGCATCTCCACATCCAGGAAGACGAGTTGCGGTTTGTGCGCGGAGGTCAGTCGTTGGCCATCGTCGATGTTGTCGGCCTCGGCGATCAGTTGGATCTCCGGCGCGACTTCGGCCAGGCGCGCGCGCAGGTGCTCGCGTGCCTGCGCTTCATCGTCGATCAGCAGCGCGTTGATCATGGCAGCAAGTTAGGCCAGCACCACCTCGACCCGGGTTCCTGCCGGGGCCCCGTTCGCGTGCAGGTCGGTGAAGGTCACGTTTCCGCGCTCCTGAAGGCGGTAGGTGAGCAGCTGCAGCCGCTCGTTGGTAAGCTGCAGGCCCATGCTCGGGCTGCCGTCCGTGTGCACGCGTTCGGGAGCAGCGCCCCGGCCGACGCCGTTGTCCTCTACCGTGCAGATGATGCGGCCATCACGCTCGGAGAACCACAGGCGTACGCGCTTGTCGCCTTCCTTCGTCGCCAACCCGTGCCAGATGGCGTTCTCCACGAAGGGCTGCACCACCAGCGCGGGCACGGTGTCATCCTCATCAAGCAATGCGGGGTCCGCGTTCACCTCGTAGGCCAGCCCGTCCGCGAAGCGCAGTGCCTCGAGCTTCAGGTATTGCCGCAGGAAGTCCATCTCCTGGCTCAGCGGCACACGGTCCTTCACGCTGTGGTCGAGCACCATGCGCAGCAGCCGCGCGAAGCCATCGAGGTAGGCGCTGGCGGCCACGCCCTCGCCCTTGCGCACCAGGTTGCCGATGGCATGCAGGCAGTTGTAGATGAAGTGGGGGTTCATCTGTGTGCGCAGCACCTTCAATTGCAGGAGGCGATTGATCTCCTCGATGCGCTCCTTCTGGTCCTTCAGTTCCGCGTTCAGGCCCTCGAGCACGGTCGCGTGCCTCCGCTTCTGCCGCAGGTTGCGCCACACGAGCAGCACGCCGATCAACAGCAGCACGACCATTGCGATGCTGCCGTACAGCTGCACGTTGCGCACGCGCAGGCGCTCTTCCTGCTCACGCGCTTCAGCGTCGAGCCGCTGGATCTCCTCCTCCTTCAGCTGCGTCTCGAACTTCTTTTCCAGCTCCAGGTACTGCTCATCGAGGCTCCGCTCGAACAGTGTGTCCTGCAGGTCGCGCGCGAGCTTCACCATGGCGTATGCACCACGCGTGTCGCCGAGCGAATCGAGGGCATCGGCACGGAGCTCGGCAAGATCGATGGCGAGGTCGAGCGCATGGCCGCTGACGCGGTTCAGCGAGTCGCCCTCATGCATCACGGCGAGCGCTTCCTCGTGCCGGCCCGCGTGGATGAGGGATTGCGCGAGCGTACGCAGGCTCCATGCCCGGTTGGCATGGTCGGCGGTGTCCACCAGGGCCAGGGCCTGTCGGTGGAGGGCAATGGCTTCTTCGTGCCGGCCTGTTTCGCCCAATGTTCCGGCCAGGTTGCCGATCAGGGCCACACGCACCAGGGGCTCGCCGGCGCCGCCGAGCACACGCAGGCCTTCCCGGTAATGGTATTCCGCGGAGTCGTGCCGCAGCTCCCGGCTGTGCAGGCTCCCGATGGCGTTGTGCGCCAGCGCCAGCTGCTTCGCGTCCTTCCCGTAGCGCCGCGCGAGCGCCAGCAGCTCGTAGCGCAGGCGGTCGGCCTCGGCATAGTGCCGCGCCTCCACATTGAACTTCACGAGCTGGTACAATGAGCCCATGATGCGGACCGTATCGCTCATCTCCCGCGCGATGCGAAGGGCGGCCAGTCCGTTCGCGATGGCGCCTGCCTGATCGTTCTTGCCATCGCGGGCGAAGGCGAGGTGGTAGGTGGCGTCGTAGCCTGTCGCTCGATCGGCATCCTTGGTCAGGATCCTTGTTGCCACGGCCTCAAGCGAATCGTGCTTCCCTGCGCTGCGCAATGCCTTCAGCAGTTCCAGGTCAGCCTGCGCAGCCATGTTCACGGCCATAAGCACGACGACACCGAACACCAAGCATCTCATCGCCACCCGAAGAAAAGCATCAGCAGCAATACCCCGATCAGGTCCATCCACACCCCGGCCTTCACCATCTGTTGCATGGGGATGCGGCCCGTGCCGAAGACGATGGTCTGCATGGGCGAAGCTACCGGCAGCATGAAGCCGAGGCTTGCGCCAAGCGCAGCGGGCCACAGGATGCTCTGCGGATCCATGCCCCAGCGCTCGGCCATGGCGGCAAGGATGGGAAGCGTGAGGCTCGCTGTGGCCGTGTTGCTGCCCAGCTCGCTGAGCAGGCACACGATCAACGCCATCACACCGATCAGCAAGACCATGGGCAGGGAGCCGAGGCCCGCCATGGCTTCGCCGATGATGGTGCTGAGCCCCGACTTGTCCACGCCCGCCGCGAGGGCGAAGCCGCCGCCGATGAGCAGCAGCACGCCCCAGGGCACGCGCTGCTCGGCGAATGTCCAGGACATGAGCGACCGACCTTCTTCGTGCATGGCATAGGCATCGTGCGGCTGTCGCATGCGCTTGCCCGCTGGCAGGAGGAAGAGCAGCACCGCTCCCATCACCGCAACAGCGGCATCGCTCACATCCTTCAGCGCGGCAGCACGTTCGCGCCATCCGGTGAAGAGCACATGGTCACCTTGTTTGAGCGAATCGCCGGACATCCAGAGCAGGGCCACAAGGGCGAACACGCTGCCCGCGAGCCACTCATCGCGCGAGGGTCGGCCCAATGCCTTCAAGCGCTCACGCACCGCATCAGCCCCACCGAGCGAATCGCCTTTCAGCTTGAAGACGATGCGCGTGAGCAGCAGCCAGGCGACCGCGAGGAAGATGATCGCGAGTGGAAGCCCTGTTGCCATCCATTGGCCGAAACCGATGCTCGCTTGATCGGGATGGAGTTGCTTCCATAGTGCGATGAAGACGAGGTTCGGCGGCGTGCCCACCGGCGTGGCCATGCCGCCCACCGTGGCGCCATACGCCACACCCAGGAGCAAGGGGACCGTGAGCCGCTTTCGCGCATCGGCGGGCGCGTCCTCGTCGTCGATCAGGCTCAGTGCGATGGGCAGCATCACCAACGTGGCGGCGGTGCTGTTGATCCACATGCTCAGCAGTGCGCAGGCCACCATCACGCCCAGCACCAAACGCCCCGAGCTGCTGCCCACGCGCGCCATGATGCCCAGGGCGATGCGCCGGTGCAGGCCGGAGCGCTCGATGCCCAGGGCGATGATGAATCCACCGAGGAAGAGGAAGATGATCTCCTTGCCGTAGTGTGCCGCCGTAGCGGGAACAGGATCAATGCCGAGCAATGGGAAGAGCACGAGCGGCAGGATCGACGTGACCGGGATGGGCACCGCCTCGGTGATCCACCACAGGGCCATCCAGGCCACGAGGCCTGCCATGGCCGACGGTTGGGCGCCGTATGGCCGCATCAGGACGAAGACGAGCAGGGCCAGGGCGGGACCGGCGAGCAGCAGCAGGAGGCGGCGCATATGGAGCGGCCGTCCCCGTGGACGGCCGCTCCAAGGTATGATCCGCCCGCGATCAGGCGGTGGCGGCCGCGCCCAGGTCGGGGCGCACGGCGGTCGGTCGCGCGGAGGCCGCCTGGCGCCTGGCCCAGCGGCGGTGCTTGATCTTGGCGATGATCAGCAGCATCACCGGCACCATGATCAGGGTGAGGAAGGTGGCGAAGGTGAGACCGAAGATCACCGCCCAGCTCAGCGGGCTCCAGAAAATGCTGTTGTCGCCACCCATGTGGATGTGCGGGTCCAGCTCGGTGAAGAGGGTGAAGAAGTTGAAGTTGAGCCCCACGGCCAGGGGCAGCAGGCCCAGGATGGCGGTGACCGCGGTGAGGAGCACCGGGCGCAGACGCGTCTTGCCCGCCAGCACCAGGGCCTCGCGGCTCTCGGCGATGGGCAGCACCCCGTCCTCCTCCAGGCCGAGCTGGCGGCGGCTGCGGGCGAAGAGCAGACGCGCGAAGTCCATGAGCACGATCGCATTGTTCACCACCACGCCGATCAGCGAGATGATGCCCAGCATGGTCATCAGCACCACGAACTCCATACGGAACACCACCAGGCCGAGGAACACGCCGATGGTGGAGAAGATCACCGTGCTGAGCACCACGGCCGGATAGCTGATGCTGTTGAACTGGGCCACGATGATGAGGAACACGATGAAGATGGCCACCAGGAACGCGGACATCAGGAAGCCCATGTCCTTGGCCTGGTCCTCCTGCTCGCCGGTGAACCGCATGGCGAAGCGGTCGTCGAGGCGGAACCCGGAGGCCATCTCGTCCTTCACCTGCTGCACCACCTCGTTGTTGTTGTAGCCGGCGATGACGTTGCTGCTCACGGTGACCACGCGCTTGAGGTCCTTGCGCTTGATGGCGCTGAAGCTGCTGCCGCGATCGGCGGTGGCCACCGCGCTGATGGGCACCTGGCGGATCTGGCCGGTGAGCATGTCGCGGAAGGTGATCTTCATGTCCATCAGGCGCTGGGGGTCGTACCGGTACTCGTCCTTCAGGCGCACGTTGATCTCGTAGTCGTCATCGTCGCCGTCGATGCGGTAGGTGCTCACCTCCTTGCCGAAGAGGGCCGTGCGGATGGCATCGGCGATGGCGTACGTGCTCACGTTGAAGAGGCGGGCCTTGGCGCGGTCGATGGTGATGGGCATCTCCGGTTTGGCGCGGTCGATGTCGATGCGCAGGGCCTCCACGCCGGGCACGTTGCGCGAGTCGATGAAGGCCTTCACGCGCTCGGCCTCGGCCAGAAGCCCCTCGATGTCATCACCGGTGAGCTCGATGTTGACGGGCTTGCCCACGGGGGGACCGTCCGCGTTCTTCACCACCGAGACCAGCACGCCGGGGTAGCCCTCCACGCGCTCCTGCAGGTCCTCGAGCAGGGAGTTGGTGCTGATGCCGTGGCGGTCGATGAACTTCACGAAGCTGATCTGCACGCGCGCCTTGTGCGGGGTGGCGCTCAGCTCCATCTCGCCGCTGCCCGGGTCGCTGGTGCCTCGGCCCACCTGGGTGATCACCGAGTTCACGATCTTGTTCACGCGCTCGCTGCGGGTGCTGCCGTCGGGGGCGATGATGGTGCGCTCCTCGGTGTACTCCGGTCCGTTGACCACGTCCATCACCTGGGCCTCCACGATGCGGGCCACGCTGTCGGTCTTGAGGATGTCGGTGCCGATGGGGGCCTCGATGAACACGTTGATGTACTGCGGCTCGTTCACCGGGAAGAAGAGGGTCTTGGGCGGTGCGATGCCGATGAGCATGAAGGCCGCGATGAGCAGGCCGATGGTGCCCAGGAAGAAGGTGCGCGGGTGGCGCTTGGCCAGGGCGTAGCGCAGGAAGCGCTCGTAGCGGTCCTCCAGGCGGGGCAGCCAGGTGTTCTGGAACCAGTCCGTGGCGGGCACGACCCACTTGGTGAAGACCAGGGCGAGGACGCCCAGGAAGAGGGACAGGGTGCCGAGGCCGAAGACGGCGTTCATGCCGGCGCCCAGGCCGAGGGCGGCCAGACCTGTGCCCACGGCCATGAGGATGCCGGCGGTGCGCCAGGTGCGGCGCATGGTGGGCGGCGCCTCGTTCACCTTCATGAACTTGGAGGCGAGGGCGGGGTTCACCACCAGGGCCACGAAGAGCGAACTGCCCAGGGCGATCATGAAGGTGATGGGCATCCACTTCATGAAGGCGCCCATGATGCCGGGCCAGAAGAGCAGGGGCACGAAGACCATCACGGTGGCCAGTGTGGCGGTGCTGATCGGCAGGGTGACCTCGCCCACCGCCAGGCGCGTGGCCTTCAGCGGGGGCTCGCCGTTGCTCATGTGGCGGTAGATGTTCTCCACGATCACGATGCCGTCATCCACCAGGCGGCCCAGGGCCAGGATGAGGGAGAAGAGCACCATGATGTTCAGCGTGACGCCGAAGGCGTTGAGCACGGTGAACGAGATGAACATGCTCATGGGGATGGCCAGGCCGACGAAGACCGCGTTGCGCAGGCCCAGGAAGAGCATCAGCACGCCCACCACGAGGAGCACGCCGAGCACGATGTGGTTCATCAGCTCGTCCACGCTGGCGCGGGTCTGGTCGCTCTGGTCGCCGGTCTTGGTGATCACCAGGTCGGCGGGCAGGACGCGGCCTTGGTCCTCGGCGAGGATGGCGTTGATCTTGTCGCTGGCGGTGAGCAGGTTCTCGCCGGCGCGCTTGATCACATCGAGCATCACCACGGGCTTGCCGTACTCGCGGGCGAAGCTCTCGGCCTCCTTGTAGGCGAAGGCCACGTCGGCGATGTCGCCCAGGCGCACCTCGCGCCGGAACTCGTTCTTGACCACGATGTCGCGCACCTGCGCCACATCCTTGAACTCGCCGATGACCCGTACGGCGCGCCGCTGGGAGCCCACGAGCAGTTCGCCGCCGCTCATGGTGAGGTTCTCCATCTGCAGGGCCATGGCCACGTCGTTGAAGCCGAGCTCCAGGGCCTCCAGGCGGGCCAGGTCGACGCTGACGCGCATCTCGCGCTCGGGCACTCCGCGGATCTCCACCTTGTTGATCTCCGGCAGGTTCTCGATGCGGTCCTCCAGGTGCTTGGCGTAGCTGTGCAGCTGGTCGAGCGGGTAGTCGCCGCTGATGTTGATGTTCATCACCGGCATCAGCTCGCTGAAGTTCATCTCGAACACGTTGGGCTCGGCCGGCAGGTCGCGGGGGAAGTTGGCATCGCCGCGCGCCTTGTCCACCGCATCCTTCACCTTGCGCAGCGCCTCGGTGGGCGTCACGTTGTAGTTGAACTTCACGTTGATGCCCGAGTAGTTGGGCACGCTGGTGCTCTTGATCTCGTCGACGCCGCTGATGGTGTTGATCTCCTTCTCCAGCGGCTTGGTGATGAGCTTCTCGATGTCGACCACCGAGCTGCTGTTGTAAGGGGTGCCCACGAACACCTCCGGGGTGATGACCTCCGGGAAGCTCTCCTTGGGCATCACGATGTAGGAGTAGATGCCCACGATGCAGATGAGCAGCGTGAGGACGATGACCGTCGTGCGGTTGTTGACGGCCCAGGTGGTGATGGCGAACTGGCGTTCGGGGCCGTGGAGGTCCTTCTCGATGTCGTGTGCGTTCATGACGGATGCGTTGGTGGGCCTGGGCGGAGGTGGGCGTGAGGCTTACAGGGCGGCCATGCGCACCAGCTGGCCGTTGCTCACGTTGCGGGCGCCTTCCACGACGACCTGTGCGCCTTCGCGCAGGGCTCCGCGCTCCAGGGGTTCGATGCAGATCAGGCCCTTGTACTCGCTTACGCGACGCACGGGCAGCTTGGCGGCGCGGGCCTCGTCGCCGGCACCGGGGGTGAGGGCGAACACATAGTCCTGGCCGCTCACGTCCTCCAGCACCGCGGCGTTGGGCACCACGATGGCGCTGTCGATGCTGTGGTCCAGCACGCTGATGTCGCTGAGCAGGTTGGGGCGGATGTAGCCGCCGCCCATGGGCACGTGCACCACGAGCTTGAAGGTGCGGTTGGCCGGGTCGATGTAGGCGCCGACGTGCTCCACATGGGCCTCGAAGGTGGTGTCCAGCGAGGGGAAGCGGACGCGGGCGGGGGCGTCCTTGCGGATGCGGCCCAGGTAGTTCTCGGGCATGTCGGCCTCCAGCTGGGCGCCGGACAGGTCCACCACGCGGGCAGCAGGCATCTGCGGGGCGGCCATGTCGCCCACGCGCACCATGATGTCGTCCACAACCCCGTCGAACGGCGCGGTGATGTTGGACAGGCGCTGCTGCTCCTCCAGGGCGTCGACGCCGGCCTTGGCCTGGTCCATCTGGGCCTTGGCCTGCAGCCACTGCATTTCGCTGCCGATCTGCTGCTTCCACAGGCGGTCCTGCTTCTCGTAGGCGGTCTTCGCCAGCTCGTAGCCGGTGCGGGCCTGGGCGATCTGCTCGCGCACGATGTCGTTGTCCAGGCTGATGAGCAGCTGTCCCTGACGCACACGGTCGCCCACGCTCACATGCAGGGCGCGCACGCGGCCTCCGCCGAGGGCGTACAGGGCAGCGGCGCGGTCGGCCTTCACGCTGCCGTGCACGTCCACATAGTGGTCGAAGCGGCTGATGTGCACAGCCTGGGCCTTCACCATGGGCAGGTCGCGTTTCACGGCGGTGTCGTTGGCGGCCAGCCAGTCCTCGATCTCGCGGATGCGCAGGCCGAGGGCGTCATAGGCGGCCTTCAGGGAGTCGCGCTCGGTGCGTTTGCGGCCCACCTCACCGGTGGCCGGGGCGGCGCCGCAGGCGGCGAGCAGGGCCGCCACGGTCATCAACACGATCGTCTGTTTCATGGGGTCGGTGCCTGGAGGGGCGATGCGGGGTTGCGGATCAATAG
>OEIV010001551.1_pt1 | contig 10205 bp, 4 predicted proteins | sample 1539231 | NCBI WGS metagenome assembly OEIV01 (sample SAMN03794762, study PRJEB22550) | activated sludge metagenome | feature: wastewater treatment plant; material: activated sludge; isolation source: Wastewater treatment plant of a petroleum refinery complex | place: Argentina: Buenos Aires ... | reverse complement strand
ATGTATGTTGGTCATGCCGTTTATAGAATTGGTAATCCATTCAACGCTACAGAAATTCCAAGACAAATCCGTTTAAACAGGACAGATAATTATTGTCAGGGAAGTGTTCTTTATAATACAACTTCAACATTAGCAAATCCATTAGGATTTACGGATTCATTAAGAAATGATTTATATCGATATCCTTCTCTTCCTCCAATTATGAATTGGAAAGATATTGTTGCACCTAATCCAATTCAAAATTTAAGATTTGAAAGATTAGCGAGCGGGCAGGCCGGTTTAGCCTGGGATCTTCCACAGATTGCAAGCGATGGTGATAGTGCAAAACGTTATGTTGTTTATAGATTTAATTATTCAAACGTTCAACCAAGTGATTTAGAAAATTCCGCAAACATTTTTAATGTTGAAGGTTCAAGAGAAAGTATTCCTGGCGAACCACCATCTCCATCTGGGCCATATTATTTTGTTGTTACATCGTTAGACAGAAATTATAATGAAAGCACTATGAGTAATGTCTTACAGGTTAATCCTCCACCTGCACCAATTTTAGCTTTCCCAAATAATAATGCTATAAATATAGAAGACACATTAATAGTAAAATGGAATTATCCATCTTTAGCAACTTCCTACAGAATACAGATTGCAACAGATTCAAATTTTGTTTCAGGTATTTTGTTAAATCAAAATGGAATTACGGATACCTTTAAAGTTATTACAGGATTAGAAGGGCAAACAAAATATTACTGGAGAGTTAATTCAACAAATGCCGGAGGAACGAGCAACTTTTCTGCTGTAAATAATTTTTCTACAGGTTTTCCATCTACTCCAATACTTGCTTATCCTTTAAACAACACTGGATTCATTCCGGTTGATACGGCCCTTTATTGGTATCCATCTCTATCAGCTGGCTCTTATGACTTGATGTTAGCACGCGGAGCAGATTTTGCTGCAACTACAATTGTAGTTGATGTTCAGGATATTTTAGATACTAGTTTTGTAGTCACAGGCTTGCAAATAAATACATTTCACTTCTGGAAGATTAGAGCTAAGAATACTTTTGGGAAAAGCAATTGGTCTGCTGTCTGGAGATTTAAAACCGTTAATCCAACTGGAATGGAAGATACAGAGTTAATGCCAACTGAATTTGCTCTAGAACAGAACTATCCAAACCCTTTTAATCCTACAACTAATTTTAGGTTTAATATATCTGAAGCGGGGATAACAACTTTAAAAATATATAACCTTCTTGGACAAGAAGTCGCTGAAGTCCTGAATGAAGTTAAGACTCCTGGAACTTATGATGTTCATTTCGATGCGTCAAGTTTATCGAGTGGTATTTATTTTTATCGATTGAGAGTTAATGATTACTCTGCCTCAAAGAAAATGATTTTAATAAAATAATAAACTAAAACCCCTTCTAAAAACGAAGGGGTTTTTTAATAATTAAGTAATTAGAATGAATTTTCAATTTAATGAAAGAGAATCTAAAACAAGTTTTATTAAGAATTAAGATGTGATATGAAAAACTTTAAAATTATTTTAGCAGTCATTTCTTCATTTCTCTTTTTTAAGTGTTCAAGCATTGAAGAAGTTTCGTTAAATGATGAGTTCATACTTAGAAGTGAAGCGTTTAAACAAAATATTGACTCGCTAAATCAAATGTTAAATCTTCCAAAGAATACAAAACTGGAAAATGCTCTGATTGATACTACGAATAATATAATCTCTTTAGAGTTTAACAGAAACTTTGCGATAATTCCTTTACGTGAGGAAAATGTTAGTGAGATTAATAAAATTGTTAAGAACACTTTCGGGGAACGATTTGAAAATTATGATTTTAAAATATTTTCAATGAGCTATCCGATTGAAAGTTTAATCCCAAATTATTATAAAACAGATAAATCCAAGATTGATTCTTCAAAACTTCCAAAACAAAAAAATGAAAGGATACCAATTGTTCAAAACTCAAGTAAAAATCTTAAATCTGTAAGAGGATTATCCGGCAGAAATATTTTATTATGGCATAGCCACGGCTGGTATTACAATAATGATGAAAAGAGATGGATGTGGCAGCGTGCTAGGTTATTCCAAACTGTTGAAGATATTGGACCTATGGCCTTTACAATTCCATACTTAATTCCTATGCTTGAAAATGCAGGCGCAAATGTATTTGTTCCTCGAGAAAGAGATATCCAGCTAAATGAAGTGATTACGGATAATGATTTTGGAATTAAAGAATCCTATCAGGAAAAAACTGTTTCTGAAAAAAGTTTCTGGAAAACATCATCCCAAAAAGGTTTTGCTTTAAAGAATACAACTATAAAAGAAAGTGAAAATCCGTTCAAGCAGGGAACAAGCAGATACACATCATCAATGATTAATCCCTTAGCCACTGTTAGTTGGCTCCCTGAAATTCCAGCGGCTGGAGAGTATGCAGTTTATATTTCTTATGCATCCTCGGACAGTAATGTAACAGATGCACATTATAAGATTATTCACAGCGGAGGTGAAACAGAATTTCTTGTTAATCAAACAATCGGCGGAAACACCTGGATTTATCTTGGAACATTTAAGTTTGAAAAAGGAAAAAAGAAATTACAAGGCGTAGTTCTTTCCAACCAAAGTAAGGATGAAAACAAAATAGTTTCTGCTGACGCTGTTAGATTTGGTGGTGGAATGGGAATAGTAGAACGTGAGGGTACAACTAGCCGAAGACCTAAATTTGTCGAAGGTTCCCGTTATTGGCTTCAATATGCCGGGATGCCGGATACTTTAATTTATAATCTAAATAAAAACTCTGATGATTATAAAGATGATTATCAATCACGCGGCGAATATGGAAATTATTTATATGGTGCACCATTTGGACCGAACAGAAATAAAAGTGAAAAAGGTTTGGGAATTCCTCTAGATATTTCGTTAGCATTTCATACAGACGCTGGAATAACAAGAAATGATACAGCAATCGGTACTTTAATGATTTATAGTATTCCAGGTTTGGATTCGCAGCAGGTATTTCCTGATGGTGTATCTAGATTAGCGAATCGTGATTTGTCAGATATAGTTATGACTCAATTAGTTGAGGATATTAGATTGAATTATGATTCCACTTGGACACGCAGACAATTAATGAACGCACTTTATAGTGAAGCAGCCAGACCAAATTTCCCATCTATGCTGCTTGAACTTCTTTCGCATCAGAATTTTTATGAAATGAAATTTGAGTTAGATCCAAGATTCAGATTTGATGTGTCAAGATCTATCTATAAAGGAATGTTAAAATTCTTATCTGCACAGTACGGATATGATTTTGTTGTTCAGCCTTTACCTCCAAATAATTTTTCAGCACAATTGAATCCAAATGGAGAACTCACATTAAGTTGGAAAGCGCAAATTGATTCTCTCGAATCAACAGCCATTGCAGATAAATTTATATTATACACAAGACAGGGTGATGCGGGATTTGATAATGGTAAAATTGTCGAATCAAATAAAATTATACTTAATAATTTAAACCAAGGAGTTATTTACAGTTATAAAATAACTGCTATCAATAGTGGCGGGGAAAGTTTTCCTTCAGAAATTCTTTCTGTATGCTGGATGAAAAATTCTTCAGAACCTATTTTGATCGTAAACGGATTTGATAGAATTTCGGCACCTGCAAGTTTTGATTCGCCAACTTTTTCCGGCTTCACAAATTTTGTTGATGAAGGTGTTCCCGATAAATATGAAATTGGTTTTACGGGAACTCAGTTTAACTTTGATCCTAATTCAAAATGGTTAACGGATGATAATCCCGGCCATGGTGCAAGCCATTCTGATTTCGAATCAAAAATCATAGCTGGAAATACATTTGATTTTAGTTACATTCATGGAAAAGCAATTAAAGAAAATGGGTTTTCGTTTTGTTCTGTTAGTGATGAATCTATAATTAGTGGCCAAGTTGATCTTACTGGATATAAAATGGTCGATTTTATTTTTGGTGAAGAGAAAAAAACATCAGCACCTAAGTATAAGAACAAAATTGATTTTGAAGTCTTTCCCGGAGCATTAAGAGAGAAAATCACTAATTATCTAAATAACGGCGGAAAGATATTTTTAAGTGGTTCATACATTGGAACTGATTTATATTCAGAGACTGATAGTATTGGAATTCGGTTTGCAAATGAAGTATTAAAATTTAAATTAAAAACCGGACATGCTGTTAAGATTGGAAATGTTTTTTCAGTTAATAATAATTTCCTCACTCTCAAGAGCACATTTGAATTTAATACTACTTTTAATGATTCAATTTATAAAGTAGAGGCCCCTGATGAACTTGGATCGGTGAAGGGAAGTGAAGTGTTACTTCGTTATTCCGAAAATAATTTTAGTGCTGCTGTCGGATATAAAGAAAAATATGGAGTTGTGTCTTTTGGATTTCCTTTTGAAACAATAATGGGTGAGAAGCAAAGAAATATGTTAATGAAATCTGTTTTGAATTATTTAGATATTAAATAATAAATGTATTTGTTATTCCCACGGAAGTGAGAATCTATTTTTATTAATGTATCAGATTCCCGCCCCCCTGTGAATACCTTACAGAACGTTAACTCTTCAATCCAATTCCCGGATAATCTGATAGAGTAACTTTCCCATCAATAACTTTCATTCCGTCATAAGGATCATTCTTTATTAATAAAGCTCCATCCAGATCAGCCCAATCCATCATTGGTGAAAGTTGTGCAGCTGCAGAAATTGCACAGCTTGTTTCAGTCATACATCCAATCATCACTTTCATATCAAGTGAGCGTGCAAGACTTAACATTTTATTTGCCTCCCGCATTCCAGTGCACTTCATAAGTTTTATATTTATTCCAGAATAAACTCCGTGAGCTTTTATCACATCAGGAATTCTTTGTATTGATTCATCACCAATTATTGGAAGTGGAGAATTTTGTGATAACCATGCAATATCATCTATTTGTTCTTTAGGCATTGGCTGTTCAACAAACTCTATGTTTTTTTCATTAAGCCAGTTAATCATATCCAGTGCAAAGTGTTTATCTTTCCAGCCTTGATTAACATCTACGGTAAGCGGAACATTGGTAACTGACCGGATTGTCTCGATCATTTCCTTATCATTCTCTCTGCCAAGTTTAACTTTCAGAACTTTGAATTGTTCGGCTTCTTTAACTTTTTGTCTAACGACCTCAGGTGTGTCAATCCCAATGGTAAAAGTTGTAAAGGGAGTTTTAGTTTTATCATAACCCCATATTTTATACCAGGGTTGATTCATCAACTTTCCAACAAGATCATGCAGTGCAATATCTACAGATGCTTTTGCTGCAGTATTTTTTTCAGCGATTGAATCCACATAATCTAAAATATTTTCTATTTCAAATGGATCATTGAATTGTTCAAGATTTACTTTTGATAAAAAAGCGGTAGCAGTTTCCTGTGATTCACCAAGATACGGAGGCATTGAGGCCTCGCCATAACCTTTTATTCCTTCATACTCAATTTCAGTTAACATTACCGGAGTTGTTGTTCTTGAATTAACAGCAACTGTAAATACATGTACTAACTCAAGTGTATAAGGTTTAAAAGTGAATTTCATCTTTGAGCCTTTAGTTTTGATAATGTTGGAAGCGAATGATGATGCCGGAAATGAAGCCGCAATCGATCCTGCTGCAATAATCCCAGTAGTTTTAAAAAAATCTTTTCTTGTTTGTTTCATAGAATTTAATCTTTTAATAGTTCTCTGTTAATTTTCTTAGTTCAGATGAATGAGCATAAAACTCTTCTTGAGATAATTCCTTTAGGTACACCATTCCATAAGCTGCCTGAACTCTTGGATATGAATGTTTTAAGAAATAATCTTTACCAAGACATAATCTTATTGTCTGATATTGCTCAACCTGAATGCGCTGTGCTAATCTTGAAAATGGCCCGTCGTATTCCCAGCTCGGAAAACTTGCAGCCCGCTGTGATCCATAACTGTTTAGAAATGTATTTTCCATAATTGCCATCGAATTTAAACTTACGGGAATGAAAATATTTGCTTCAGCGGGATGGAAACGATACCAAACATTTCTATATCCCCAGACTTTTATATTATTTATTCCGGTTTCTTTTTCATAAAGCTTCAGTGCTTCTGCAGTAGCTTGTAAAACTTTATAATGTGTATCAGGTCCGCTTCCTTCAGGATCCAGAGCAACTGTAACAATAGTTGGTTTTATTTTTTTTAATAAATTAAATACCGGAATTACGTCTCTATCCATTTCAGGATTTTCTGTAAAGATATCTCCTTGGTAAAATCCAAGGCGCATATGAGAAACAGAACTTGTGTTAAATCCAAAGAAAGCCCAAACAAGCTCTTCTTCCCATTCACGCATCATTCCTTTTAATTTCTGAACATGGGGAATATCTTTTTTTCCTGGGTACTGAGTTTTGAAATAGTTAATCAGCTCATCAACTCTATCCTCAAGATAGGCGATATTATCTTCTTCGTAGATCTCGATCATGTTTCTAAGTAGTCTGCGTGACACAGCTTCTTTGCGGATTGTTTTACTGTGCTCTCCAAGCCCATCTAAATAAAGATGAATATCACGATCTTTACCTTCTTTAAATTCAGGATCAAAATAACGCTGTGTGAACCTTGAAGTAAAATCTGATTGACCTAAATAGTATTTTAAATCTTCAAGCAAACCGAGCATATAAGAATTTGTAACAGCTGTAAATCCGCTAGTCATCGTTACAAAATGGTGTTTATTACTTGCGTCTCTAACCAAATGATTTATATACGGTAAATAACCTAACGGTATATCATCGTGATGAGGACCGGTATGAAGTATTGTTTGATTAGAAACAGGCAGCATGCCTCTTTCAAATCTTTCAATAATCGAATTACGTATTTCATCACCAATTTGTTGAGGCGATTTTTTAGTTCTTTCCAAAATTAATTTGGTGAGCTGATTAGAATTATAATCTTCAACACTTAGATCTAATAAAGACTTATTCTTATCTAAACAAAGATTAACCACAGCTCTTTCAACTGAAATGTTTGAAATATTTTCTTCTTCTAGAACATCATGATATCGTCTTTCCACTAATCTAAAAGCTGCACCATTAGTTAAATAGAAACGAGCATTTGGCAATCTTTGTAAAACAGTTGCAGGATATTTGTTTGAAACAGAAGTTTGAATCGAATCTCTAACAATATTTCCTTTGGCTTCTCCCGCTGGAATTATAATTGAAGTAGCATAAGGATTGTAGGTAATAGTATTAAGACCAATTGTAATTACTAATCTTTTTTTTGCAACTTCAATACCGCCAAGATCAGTAGCTGCTGCAGCTTGTGTTTCATAGTTTGTCTGAATTAATCTTGTTGTTGAATAATGATCACTGCCCATAACGTTAAATCCGATATGTCCATCAGGTCCTATTCCGCCAAGGAAAAATCCGATACCACCCATATCTCTAATCTTTTTCTCATAATCTGTACAGAATTGATCAACTAGCTCTATTGTCTGTTTCTGATACCGCTCAGAAGTTGTAGAAGCCCAGCGAGTGCGTAATGATAAATCGATAGTTTCATCTGGAAAAATTTCTGAGAGAGATAAATTATTTGCAGTTGGAATCTCATTAATGTTCATCAGCAATGCTTTTTTTGTATCAAGTCCCCAATTACTGAAATAATATTTTTGAATGTAATAGTAAAAGCTGTTATGCTGATGCGAATCTATTGGATAAAATTCATCAATTTGAACAAAACGTAAACTACTTATATCAGGTTTTTTTGTGTAATCAAGATCAACTTTCTTTAATGCTTCAACTACATCATCCTTATCCCAATTCTTTAAGAAGTATGCAACCCATTTAATAAAATGTTCTGGAGTCTTTCCTGTTGGCAGCGAAACAACTCCGCCAGGATTTTGCTGCATCCATTCGATAAATCTTAATGCGGTCATTTTTCCTAATTCAGGAAAGTTTGTAACCTGAATTACTGGAATTTTTTCTGTGGGTTTATAAACTAATTCTTTTTTTGATTGTGTTAGGTAGAATTGTTCAACTTTCGACATCATGATTTGTAACTTCTTAATGTAATTTAAAAATATTTATTTTTGCTATTGAAATATAAGTATGCTACTAATGTAATTAAAGAATGTATAACAGATTAAATAATTAAACAATTTGTAATTACTTTGCTTAAATTTGTAACCATAATTTTGAATCAAATATTAATAACAAAACATAAGATTTAAATGAGCACTCCGTCTGGATCTACTTCATTTTTTGACGAGATTAGTAAACTTCCAACTGAGCAAAGAAATCCACGTTCGATGGAAATTGATGCAAAATCAACTGCTGAAATTATAAAAATAATAAATGATGAAGATAAACTTGTTCCTTATGCTGTTGAGCAAGAACTACCTTACATCGAACAAGCAGTTGAAATAATTGTAAAAGCGCTAAAAAACGGGGGTAGACTTTTATACTTTGGTGCCGGAACCAGCGGCAGACTTGGAGTTGTTGATGCTTCTGAATGTCCGCCAACATTTGGAACGCCTTATGGAATGATTGAAGGATATATAGCCGGTGGTAAAGAAGCAATGTTTCGTGCGCAGGAAGGTGCTGAGGATAAGGAAGAAAAAGGGGCAAGTGAAGTTGTGGCTGCTAACGTTAATGCAAATGATGTAGTTTGCGGAATTGCTGCAAGCAGAAGAACTCCGTATGTAGTTGGTGCGGTGAAAAAAGCAAAACAACTGGGTGCCAAAACATTGTATGTAACAACAAACCCTAGAAAAGATTTTGATATAGTTGAAGTTGATGTTGCGATTTGCCCTTATGTTGGGCCGGAAGTAGTTATGGGTTCTACCAGAATGAAAAGCGGGACTGCACAAAAATTAGTTCTAAATATGTTAACAACCGCAGCTATGATTCGTCTTGGTAAGGTATATGAAAATATGATGATCGATCTGCAGATGACAAATAAAAAACTTGTTGAGAGATCAAAAAAAATTGTTATGACAATTACAGGACTTAATTATGATGATGCCACAATAGCACTCGATAATGCGAAAGGGCATGTTAAAACAGCTCTTGTTATGATTAAAGCTAATGTAGATTTAAAAACTGCGAAAGAAAGATTAAAAACTGCAGATGGATTTGTACGCAAAGCAATTGAAGGATGAATAGTTCTAAAAAACTTTGTTATACAATTGCATAAAGAATTTCTAATCTTTAATTTTAAGTAAGTATGGATAAAAAAATTAACTTAAACTAATAACTACTAACAAACATCTTAGGAGGTTTTCATGAACCGACTTTTCACTTTTTTAACAGTTCTTTTATTATGTTCTGTTACTTATACACAAGCACAAACATTTCCTCGTACCGCAGAAATAAAGGATCCAGCCGGACTAGAAAGAGGATTTGGGGATATAGTTGCTGGTGTTGATTTTGATGGTGACGGTTTGCCGGAAATTTATGCTTGTAATACCAATATGGTCGATGGAGATTATGAATTAATTCCAAGACTTTACAAGTTTGAGTGGAATATTGCAACATCTACTTGGGATTCTGTTTGGGGTGTTATTGCTCCCGTTGAATTACAAAACACCTGGCCAGCTTTAACATATGGTGATCTAGATAAAGATAGTAAACCAGAATTATACTGGGGTCCGGTTAACAACATTGGAACTGATTTAAATCCTGCGAGAGTTCTTGTTTATGAATACCCAGGTAATGGTAATGATGAGATGGGTGTTTCTGATGGTTTTGGTGGATTCGAACCAAATGCTAAAACATCCATTACAACAACTCCTAGTTTCAACTTAAGACCTTGTAAATTTGTAGTAGCTGATCCAGATGAGGACAATACTGATGAACTGATTTTTGTAGATAGAGCAGGTACCTGGCACGTTGGAGTATTATCGGTAGATGATATTCCAGATAATGGTGGTGGCCTAGAAACGTGGACAGTAGAGTTTTCAGGAGAAGGAAATGCTGACTTAATTGGAACTCCGTACGATTTAATAGTAGTTGGAAATCAAATCGCAGTTGTTAATAGTAACGGAACTATAGGTAGAGTAAGATATGAAGCGGGAAATTGGGTTGTTTCCCCTCTACAAAGTGGTGTAATGGCGAATAACAGCTCATTCAAAGGTTCAGTAGTCATTGATTTTGGAGATGGTAGTTCAGGTGTTTATGTTGGTAGTTGG
>OEIV010001550.1_pt1 | contig 10207 bp, 7 predicted proteins | sample 1539231 | NCBI WGS metagenome assembly OEIV01 (sample SAMN03794762, study PRJEB22550) | activated sludge metagenome | feature: wastewater treatment plant; material: activated sludge; isolation source: Wastewater treatment plant of a petroleum refinery complex | place: Argentina: Buenos Aires ... | reverse complement strand
TCCAGTTCACGGCGTCCGCCGACACCAGGATCGTGCCGCCATCGCCCACCGCGACGGCAACCGCGACCGGACCGTTCGTCCGCCTCTTCGGTCCGGGCACTGCCGCGGTCGGCGAGGCGGTCACGGTTTACGCGCAGACCGGCGGCGGGACGCCGCTCAGGACCGACATCACGCTCCCGAACGGCCAGACACTGACGCACACCGGGGGTGCCTCGTTCACCGCTGCTTCGCCCGGTTGCTACGCCTTCGCCGTGACCGCCTACTTCGCCGACGGCAAGACGCTCAGCGCCGCCCACGCCGTCTCCGTTGGCGGCGTCTCCTGCGGCGCCGGCCAGGGCTGAGCCGGCGCGAACCCGCGCCCTTCCCAACTTCGCGCCACTTCGGCTTCCTGGATCGGGCGGATCCCCGATAAGCGCGCCGCGCGCCGCCTTCGATACTGATTGAGCGCCACTGGTCTCGGCCAGGCCACAACGCGGCGCGCTCGGGGGATTAATGTCCTGGTTCAACAACCGCAGTCTTCAAACCAAGCTGCTCGGCAGCGTGGGCTTTTCCGTCGCACTCATGGCCGTGGCGGTCGTCTTCGCCATTCGCGCGGCGGGCGCTGCCAGCGCCGATACGGAGGACCTGTACAACACCCACTTCCGCGGGCAGGTGATCCTCGACGAGGCGAAGCAGGAGTTCCTCCTCAGCAACATCTACACCATGGACTCACTCCTCGCGGATGACCCGAACGAGGCGAAGGAGATCGTCGCGGAGGCAGAGGACCACCAGTCCAAGGCCAGGGCGAAGCTCGTGGAATACGCGGAAACGCAGGACGACGCCCGCATCAGCGGCCTCGCCGCCGAAGCGCTGGCGGGGACCGACTCCCTCGTTTCGATCCGCAAGGAGGTCTTCGCCCACATCCTCGCCGGAAGGGCTGCCGAGGCAGTCGAGCTGAACGAGAACGGCGCCAACGGCCTGCCCTCGGGCGATAAGACGGCGGAAGCCGTGGTCGAACGCCTGAACGAAGCGACGGCGCAGAGCCTCGCGCTCGCCGCAAGCGTCCAATCCCAGTCGGAAGCGTCGGCCTCCGATGCGATCCGCAATGCCGCGCTCGTCGGGTTGGTCGCAGCCCTCCTCGGCCTCGGGCTCTCGTACGTCATTTCCCGCGGCGTTCGCGGCGGCGTCGCCCAGGTGGTTGGGCGCCTCAGGTCCATCGAACAGCACTGCATTACCGACCTCTCGGCCGCGATGCGCGCCTTTGCCTCCGGCGACCTTTCGATCGAGGTCCAGCCGGTTACGTCGAAGATCCCCGTGTATGCAGGCGACGAAATCGGCCAGGCAGCCGCGACGATTAACTCCGTGCTCGACCGGCTCGTCGACACGATCGCGACGTACAACGAGGCGCGTCACAGCCTCTCCGCAATCATCGGCGAAGTCCGCGGCGGCGCCGGTTCGCTCCTCGATTCTTCCGAGTCGCTAAAGGACTCTTCGGACCAGATGGCGAGCGCGACGGGCCAGATCGCCAATGCGATCAACGAAGTGACCCGTTCCGCGGTCGTCCTTTCCGGGCTCTCCCAGGATTCGGCCCGCGAAGTCGAACAGGTGGCTTCCGGCTCCGTCCAGCTCGCGGCGGTCGCCCGCACGAATGCCGAATCGGCCGGCGAAAGCAGGTCGGAAGCGACGCGCATGCAGGAGCGCATCGAGTACGTCGCGAAGGCCTCGGAAACGGTCGCCGTCTCCGCAGAGGAATCGCGCAACGCCGCCCAGAAGGGCCAGGACGCCGTCACCCGTGCCGTCGCCTCCATGGAGGCCATCGCCCGGGCGGTGGACCGCGCCTCCGAAACCGTCGGTCAGCTCGGCGAGTTCGGCCAGCAGATCGGCGACATCGTGAAGACCATCGACGAGATCGCCGCCCAGACGAACCTGCTCGCCCTCAACGCCGCCATCGAAGCGGCCCGCGCGGGCGAACAGGGCCGCGGTTTCGCCGTCGTCGCCGAGAACGTGCGCCATCTCGCGGAACGCTCCAGCGACTCCACCAAGGAGATCGCCGACCTCATCGCCAAGGTCCAGGCCGCAACCCAGGAGGCCGTCAACGTCATGGCGGTCGGCGTCCGCGATGTCGAAGAGGGCCGTGAAGTGACCGCCGGCGCGGGCCACGCGCTCGAATCGATCATCACCTCGGTCCGCGAGTCCGCCGTCCAGATGCAGCAGATCGCGAAGGATGTGCAGGACCTTGCCGGCGGCGCCGCGCGCATCGTCGCCAGCGCCGACCAGATCGCGTCCAGTGCCGTCGAATCGGCCGCGGCTGCCACCTCCATGGCGACCGGCACCAGCCACGTGACCGAGGCCATCCTCCAGGTATCGGCCACCAGCGAGCAGACGTCCGCTTCCGCAGAGGAGGTCTCGGCCTCCACCGAACAGCTCTCGGCCCAGGCCCAGGAGCTCGCTGCCACCTCCCACCAGGTGAAGTCCGTCGCCGAGGGCCTCGCGCAGGCGGTGGCGAGGTTCAAGATCGCGGCCTGATTGCCGGCCTCGCACACGAGCCGACAAAGAGGGGCGAGACGCACGTCTCGCCCCCTCTCCTCGTCTCGAATCTTTGCGTTCCCGGCCTCCCCGGCCGGGATGCCTGTGCTACCATCCACACTCCGGGCAACTGGCGAGTTCGCGGAGCACCGCGAGGGAACCCGGTCTATCGCATGGTCGCTCGCCTGGGCCGAAGGTCTCGTCGCATACGCCGCGCACGGGGCCTTTTTCGTTCCCCGAGGGGAAGGGCCCGGCACTCAGTCTCCGGCCCCTCCACCTCACCGCTCCACCGGAGGTGACCCATGCGTGCTCTACTCGGCGTCTACGACAAGACTGGCATCGAAGACTTTGCCCGCTGCCTCGTAGCCCAGGGTTGGGAGATCGTCTCCACCGGCGGCACCTTCGCCGCCCTCGAGAAGGCCGGCGTCCCGGTCCGCAAGGTCGAAGACATCACCGGCTTCCCCGAGATGCTCGATGGCCGCGTGAAGACGCTCCACCCCGTCGTCCACGGCGGCATCCTCGCCCGCCGCGACCTCCCCGAGCATATGGCCGCGCTCGCCGAACACGGCATCGGCGGCATCGACCTCGTCTGCTGCAACCTCTATCCCTTCGTCGCGACTGTCACGAAGCCGGGTGGCGTCAGCTTCGAAGAGGGCATCGAGAACATCGACATCGGCGGGCCCACCATGCTGCGCGCGGCCGCGAAGAACCACAACGACGTCATCGTGGTGGTCAGCCCCGACGACTATGTGCCGATCCTCAACCACCTGAACGACGATGGGGGCGTCTCGCAGGAGGCTCGCCTTCACCTCGCCTACAAGGCTTTCGCCCACACCGCCGCCTACGATTCCGCCGTCTCCGAGTGGCTCCACGAACAGGCCCACCCGGGCGAGACGCCGAAGTCGCTGACCGTCCCCATGAAGCTCGCCCAGGAGCTCCGCTACGGCGAAAACCCCCACCAGTCGGCCGCCTTCTACACCGACCAGTCCCTCCGCGAGCACGGCCGCGGCGGCATCGCCACCGCCGTCCAGCACCACGGCAAGGAGATGTCCTACAACAACTACCTCGATGCCGACGCCGCCTGGAACTGCGTCAACGACTTCACCGGTCCCAGCTGCGTCATCGTGAAGCACACCAACCCCTGCGGCGTCGCCACCCGCGAAGACCTGCTCGAAGCCTACCGCCTCGCCGTGCGGGCCGACGCCACCAGCGCCTACGGCGGCATCGTCGCCTTCAACCGCGTCGTCGATGAAGCGCTCGCCCGCGAGCTTCGCGAGTTCCGCAGCCCGAACGACGGCGAAACCCGCATGTTCTACGAGATCGTCGTCGCCCCCGGCTACACGCCGGAGGGACTGACCGTCCTGAAGGGCAAGTCGAAGGACCTCCGCATCCTCGAAGCACAGCCTCACGCGCCCGGCGGCAAGTCGTACCGCCAGGTTGGCGGCGGCTGGCTTGCCCAAGACGCCGATGACCGGACCCCCGAGGAGATCGAATTCAAGGTCGTCACCGAGAGCCAGCCCACGCCCGCGGAGCTCGAAGACCTGAAGTTCGCCTGGCGCTGCGTAAAGCACGTGAAGAGCAACGCCATCACCGTTGCGAAGGACGGCCGCCTCCTCGGCATGGGCAGCGGCCAGCCGAACCGCGTGAAGAGCGTCGAAATCGCGATGGAGAAGGCCGGCGACGAAGTGGCCGGGGCCGTCCTCGCCAGTGATGCCTTCTTCCCGTTCGCCTGGGGCGACTCCATCGAGAAAGCCTGCCAGGCCGGCATCAAGGTCATCGTCCACCCCGGTGGCTCCCTCCGCGACCAGGACGGCATCGACTGCTGCAACCAGTACGGCGTCACGATGGTCCTCACCGGCACCCGCCACTTCCGCCACTGAGGCGGGCCAGCCATGGCCCGCGTGCGCACCCCAACCCGAAACGCCGCGCGGAACACCGGGGGCGGCACTCACCACGCGAGGCATGACTGCCTCGCCTCAACCCACGGGTCGCGGGTCCTCCAAACGCCCCGGCTGGATCCGAACGCCGCGAATGCGAACAATGCCGGCAACACATCGGCAGAGGCATTCAATGCAATTCACTTCCGAAGTCACGGAGCACGGAGTCAGCGAGCGCGCGTTCGAACTTGAGGTCGCCGGGGAGCGCGTCCCGGGCATCATCTGGACACCCGAAGGTGCGGTGGGCCCGCGCCCCGTAGTGCTCATGGGCCACGGCGGCACCCAGCACAAGCGGGTCGATACGCTCCTCGCCCGTGCCCGCGCGTACGCCCGCCACCAGCGCTGGGCGGTGGTCGCGATCGACGCGCCGGGACACGGCGACCGGACCACGCCGGAGGCGGCGGCTGCCGCGCGTGCAAATATCCAGGCCCGCATCGCCGGCCGTACCCAGGGCTTCGACCCCGAACGGATGCGGGAAATGGCCCAGCGCACGCTGCGGGCCGTCCCCGAATGGCGGGCGACGCTTGATGCGGTCCGCACACTGCCCGAAGTGGGCGAGGGCCCGGTGGGCTACTGGGGCGTCTCCATGGGGACATCGATTGGCGTGCCGTATCTCGCGTCTGAGTCCCGGGTGCAATGCGCCGTACTGGGCCTCAACGGCCTCCGCTCGGGCATGGATGAGTTCGCCGCGCAGGCGGCGAGCATCACGATCCCGCTGCTCTTCGTCTTCCAGCGTCACGACGAACTGGTGAACGTGGAGGCCGGCCTGGCCCTCTTCGACGCTTTCGGCGCGAAGGAGAAGACCATGCACATCAACCCCGGCGGCCACGTGGGAATCCCCGCGCACGAACGCGAGGAGTTCGAGCGCTTCTTCCTGCGCCACCTCGGGCCCGGCGGACGCTAGCGACCCATCGGAGGTATCGGCGAGGGAATCAGAGGACCCGCAGTGATGCGGGTCAGGGATATCCCCGGACCCCGTCGCCCACAGCTATCGGGTAACCTACCGCCGTGGCGGAACCCAACCTCTACTCGGAGCGGTCCCTCATGGCCGCGCCACCCCTGGCGTTCGATGAGCCGATCCGGCGGCGCCTGGAACTCGCGGTGGCGGAGGTCTGCGCGTTCCGCGGATGGAACCTGCATGCGTGTCACTGCCGCACGAATCCCCTGCCTTGGGTGCTCACAGCCGAGGCGTCCGTGGCGAAGGTGCTCCACGAGGTGAAGTCCATTGCAACACGTAGACTGCGTGCATCTCGCCTCGTCGGCGCCCGCCAGCCAGTCTGGGCGGAACACGGCAGCACCATCTACCTCTGGAACGAGGATGACGTCCTGGCCGCAAGCGAGTATGTCGTCAGCGGCCAGGGGACGGATCTGCCGGGAAGCCTGCGCCCTGGCCCGTGGCTCAATGGATTCAGGCCGGAAAACCCGTCGTAGGCGGGCAGGCAGACCCTGACCCGCATTACTGCGGGTCCTCTGAGTACTCGGGCCGCTGGTTCCTCCGGCCCGAAACCCCTACCGGATCATCATGCTGCTCTCGGGGTGGATCCCCAGGTACACACGCCCCGATTCCTGCAGCGCGTGATCCTGGAGCACCGTGTGCTGCCCGGCCGTGTGCACGTCGCGCAACCGCCGGTCCAGCGTGCCCTTCGAATACAGCGCGTTGCTCCCCCCGGCCTTGTACATCGCGTCCACCACCTCGATCGACCGTTCGACCGCGCCGACCTGCGCGGCATTGAGCTTCGCCTGGGCCAGCTTCGAAGGAGCGTTGCCCGCCGACATCTCCTGCCAGATCTCGCGCATCGCCTCGTGGTAGAACGCGCGCGCCTGTCCGTAGGCGATTTCCGCGCGCGTGATGCCCACCTGCAGCCAGTCCTTGTCGCGGATCAGCGTGCGGCTCCCATAGGCGGTCTTCGTCGCCGAGAGCGCGATCACGTCGTCGATGGCGCCGCGCGCGATGCCCAGGGCGACCGCGGCCAGCTTGAACGTGAACAGGAACGGGTAGCGGTACAGCGGCCCGTCGATGTGCATTTCCGAAGGGAACAGCCGAAACGAATGCGATTCCGGCACGAACAGCGAATCGACGGCGATGTCGTGGCTCCCGCTCCCGCGGACGCCTGTCGTCGTCCAGGTGTCGAGGATCTGCGCCTGCTCCGCCGGGAGTGCCACCACCCGCACCTCCGGCATCCGCTCCGTCGCCATGCGCGGACCCTGCTCCGTCGTCGCGACGCAGGCCAGGAGGAACACCGCGGAGTGCGTGCACCCCGATGCGAACGTCCAGCGGCCGGAGACCTTGTAGCCACCGTCGACCACGGACGCTATCCCCGAAGGGCTGCCAACGAATGCCGTCGACCGCCAGGTGTCGGTGAAGAGTTCGCGGGCGGCGGCGTTTTCGAAGAAGCCCAGGACATAGCCGGTGTCGCAGCCGATCATCGCCGCCCAGGCCGGCGAGGCGTCTGCCGTTGCCAGCAGTTCGATGCCCTCGAGCTGGGTCACGGGGTCGAGTTCGAGCCCGCCCCAATCCTTCGGTACGCCAACCGCGAACATCCCGGCGTCCCGCACCATGCGTTCGATGTGCGACGGAAGCCGCCGGGCCTCCTCGATTTCGCTGGCGGCCGCGAGGATAGGCCCGAGGAGCGAGCGGACACCTTCGAGGTACTCGGCGGCGGTCAGCGTGGGACGCGTGGCTGGCTGCATTCGGACTCCGGGGCTGCAAAGTTCGCGAAAGCGTAGCACCCCGCCCTCGCGATGGGCCGCTACGCCCCGATCGCCTTCTTCCGCTCCCGGTAGGCCCTCATCTTGCTGCGGGTCCCGCACGAGGCCATGTCGCACCACTTCTTCGAGCCGTTCTTCGATTCGTCGTAGAACGCCCATCCGCAACCCTTGCAGGCCTTGAACCGGGAGAACTCGCCCGATGTCGTCGCCCGGTAGCCGATGGCCAGGAAGTTCGAGAGTGCCCGGGCGACCCCGGTCCCGCCGGGTGCGATCGCGAGCCCGCCCGGCGCCACCGTTACCTTCAGGGGTGCCCGCGCGTTTAACTCGTCGATGGCTGCCTGCGTCCGAGGATCTGGGCTGGCGCCCGTGTTCCCGCAGAGGTTGCGCGAGGCGGCGCGCAGGTGCCGCGCGAGCCGGACGTCGTCGTCCGTCACCTGCTCGTCTGGCTCGAGCAGGCCCAGCCCGACGAGCCATTCCTTGAGCTTCGGGGGACTGTCGATGGCGTCGGTGTCGCCTCGCGTCCAGAGGAACTGAAGGAAGAGGTCGCGCTCGGCGGGATCCATTTCGCGGCAACCATAGCATATGTGGCCAAGGTCACGTAACCGGTATTTTGCGTTGACAGGTAACTTTGTTACCGGCTACGGTCGTTATCAGTAACACGGCGTAGAGAGAGGAGCTCACCAATGGAATACGTCGACCTCGCCCTGGAGCGCATCAAGAGCCTCGACCGCGAGCGCAAGGGCATCCTGCTCGCCGCCGAAGCCAAGCGCCTCGGGGTCACACGCCCCTGGTCCATGGTGGCTGCCTTCGATGGCATGCTCATCCGCATGGGCAAGGGCGCGACCCGGCGCCAGGCCCGCCGCAAGTTCGCGGCCAACGGCCGAACGCTCGTTTCGTAACCGGCACCGCCCAGTTCACGTCACGGCGCCCGGCTGAATTTCAGCCGGGCGCTTCTGCGTGCACGCAGGCGAAGTTTCCGCCCTTCGAACAGCGATTGATGGCCCCACGGTCATCCTCCACTGCTCCGCGCCGGCGGATGATCGTGGGCGATGCGGCCCGCCGCTGGAGGGTCTGGAGGCTTGGAAACGCAAACCGTCTGCGGGAAGTGCGGCACGGCGCTGGGCAGCGACGCGAAGTTCTGCCGCGCCTGCGGGCAGGCTGTCGCGTGCCCCTCGTGCGGTGCCCAGGTCGCGGCCGGCGCGAAGTTCTGCAAGGCGTGCGGCCAGGCCGTCGGGCAGGGTGTCGTTGGAGTTCGCGCCGCCACCCCTCAGGCCGCGGACTCGGCGCCTGCTCAGAAAGCTCCGCCCCGGCGCAAACGGCCGCTGGGACGGCGGACGCTTGGCGTCGCGGGGACGGCTGTCGTCGCGACCATCGGCATCGGTCTCGCTGCGATGATCGTACTCCGTGGCGGGGGCGAGAAGGACGCCGATGACGACGAGCCCGCCAACGCCCAGGAGAGCACCGTCGTCGTCCTCGAAGATGTCCCGGGTGAGGGCGCGACCCGGCCCCATCTTCGCCTCGAGCACCCCGCTGGCGCCGTCGCGGATGTCCCGGGCGGCCCGGTCGTCTTCGGCGAGGGCGTAGACCTGAAGCGCATCCAGGTCGCGGACGCGAGCCCGGCCTGGGATCGTGGCGGCGTCGCCTGGCGGTTCGAGTCGGTCGCCGGCATCACCATCGCGGATGCCGTCACGGTCGACCTCCCGGCTGCCGGCTCGCCGGGCGAGACCGTCATCGCCCAGTCGCAGCTCGGGGCGTGGATCGAGATCCCGTCCGAGGCCGTCTCCCTGCCGAACGGCAAGCCCGGCCGCCGCCTGGAAGTCCGGGACATCCCGGCGCCGTGGGTGGTCGCTGTTGCCACCCCGAAGGCGGGGTTCGCCGGCGCTGCCATGGAGAACGAGGCGGTCCGCCTCGAAACGCTCTACTGGACCGATCGCGCCGCCTGGCAACGGGAGGTCGAAGCATGGCTCCCCCAGGCTGAAGCGGTGCTCGCCGACCACCCTGAGGGGTACGCCTCGCTCCTGGTCCAGTCCCGCACTCCATCCGACTTCGCGACCGATCTCGAAAACGCCCTGCGGCTCCTCGGCGGCGCTCGAATTGCGATGGTCGGTTCTGGCGCGATGCTCGCGGGTGGACCGTTCACGGCGTCCCTGCCAGGCACCGGGCTGACCGGCTTCCAGCTCTACGTCGCGGGCATCGATAGGCTCGCGCAACTCCGCGCCGAATGGGTGCTCGCATGGAAACGCTGGGTCGGCGAAGGCTACGCGCTCGATGAGATGCTCTTCGACTCCAGCGGCACGACCGTCGAGCAGGCCCTCGAATCCGCGCTCTACGCATGGGCGCCCTGGGGCGTCGATTTCACCCGCTGGCTTGTCCGCACGCAGGCGCTCCCGGCCTTCGACCTGCGCGTCCTCCGTCCCTACGGCGAGCTCTACTTCACCGATGCCGTCATCACAGGCGCCGGCAGCGAATCGCACCCGGAGATGGAGACCGCCATCGCCGCGGCTTCGAAACCCTTCGTCGCCGGCAGCGTCAATGTCATCCGCTACCTCCGGGTGTATTCGACATGGGCGATCGAAAGCACCTCGTGGATCGACACGCTCCGCTCCTGGAAGGAGAGCGTGGACGACTGGATCGAGAAGTGGGAGGTGGCGGCAGCCGCGGTCGGCTTGCTGGTGGGCACCGACACCCTCGTTGACTACCTCGGCGGACTCTATGCGGAAGAGGGCGACGGACAGGCCTGGGCCGAGTTCGAGGTCTTCGGCGACGAGATCGGGGCGGGACTCGCCGCGCCGCTGGCCCTCGCCTGGGCCGAAAGCAAGAGCCCCGACTTCCACTCGCTGCTGACCGACGAAGATGACGCGGTTTTCGAACTCAAGCTGGAAAAGGCCGAGATGATCTCGAAGATCATCGACATCACCCTCACGATCGCCGCGATCAATACCGACTGGTACATGCTCAAAGATGTGCGCGCCATCAGCGCCGGCACCCAGGGATACTGCCCCGCCGGCGATTGCGGCGTCCTCACGAGCACGGCGATCCCGCCAATCCAGGCGCTG
>OEIV010001549.1_pt1 | contig 10212 bp, 6 predicted proteins | sample 1539231 | NCBI WGS metagenome assembly OEIV01 (sample SAMN03794762, study PRJEB22550) | activated sludge metagenome | feature: wastewater treatment plant; material: activated sludge; isolation source: Wastewater treatment plant of a petroleum refinery complex | place: Argentina: Buenos Aires ... | reverse complement strand
CGCCGTCCGCCTGTGCCCCGCGCTCCCGCCGCAGCTGCACGAGCGCCGCGTGCAGATCCTCGCGTCGGCCGATCCTGTTGACCTCGCCGCCGTCCGCGCCGCGGTCGATCGCGCGTCCAAGGACTTCCCCAGCGGCGCCCACGTCTTCAACGCCCGGGCCGCGATCGGTGTCGCCGGCACCGCTCCCAAGGAATCGCTGCCATTCCTCCGCGCCGCCGCCGACTTCCCCGCCGTCGCCGACGACCTGCTCTTCGAGCTTCTCCGCATGACCGTCGTCCACGGCGAGGCGCCGGACATCGACGCGCTCGTCGCCCAGTTCAACACCAGCGCAAGCGTCACCAAGATCGTCACCACCGCGCTCAAAGAACCGAAGATCCCCGCGGGCGACGCCAAGGCCCAGGCCGAGTTCGCGTACCTCCTCGGCAACCTCTGCTCGTCGCAGGGACGCGAGGAAATCTCGCGCTACTGCTACCGCGTCGCGCTCCGCTTCGACCCCGACCACGCCTGGTCGATGAACAACCTCGGCTACGCGATCCTCGAACGCGGCGGCGGCGACTTCGCCGAATCTGAGAAGTTCCTCTCCCGCGCCGCGCAGCTCCTCCCCGACGAGGCCAGCGTCGTCGATTCGCTCGCCTGGCTCCGCTACCACGAGAACATCGTCTCCGACGAAGTCTCCGCCGACGGCACAGTCCTCCGCGCCGGCGCCGTCTCGCTCCTCAGGCGGGCCGTCACGCTCGATGGCGGCAAGGAGAACCCCACCCTCCACGACCACCTGGGCGACGCCCTCTGGCGCGCCGGAAACAAGGACGATGCCCGCGAGGCATGGAAGAAGGCCCTCGAGTTCTCGCGCACCGACCTGCGCGAACTCTCGCAGAACGCCAGCAACGCCGCCCGCGAACGCCTGCAGAAAGAGTTCGATTCGATCCTGGTGAAGCTGCAGGCCCTCGACGCCGGACGCGAGCCCCAGGTCGCCCTGCCCATCAAGCCGGCGAATCAGTAGTTCATTCCGCGCACATTCATCGCGGCCCCGCCGCATCACCGGAGTTCCCCGTGGCTGGCCACAACAAGTGGAGCAAGATCAAGCACCGAAAGGCCGTCGTCGACAAGCGCCGCGGCAAGGTCTGGACCAAGGTCGCCAAGGCGATCATCGTCGCCGCCAAGAACGGCGGGCCCGATCCCGCCAGCAGCCTCTCGCTCCGCTACGCCATCGACGAGGCCCGCTACGCCAACATGCCGCGCGACACCATCGAGCGCGCCATCAAGAAGGGCACCGGCGCCGGCGCCGGCGAAAACTACGAGCCAACCCGCTACGAGGGCTACGGCCCCGGCGGCGCCGCCATCATCGTCGACGCCCTCACCGACAACCGCACACGCACCGTCGGCGATGTTCGCCTCGCCTTCTCCAATCACGAGGGAAACCTCGGCAATACCGGCTGCGTCGCCTACATGTTCGACTCCCGCGGGCAGATCGTCGCCAAGGCCGCCGGCCTCTCCGAAGACCGCGTCCTTGAACTCGCCATCGACGCCGGCGCCGCCGACGTCGAATCGCCCGACGATCCCTCCGACAACGACGCGGCCTTCGTCATCCTCACGCCCGTCGACGGCTTTCAGCGCGTCAAGGACGCGATCGAGCACGCCGGGCTCACCATCATCGAGGCACGCATCGCCATGATCCCGCAGAACAAGGTCGAGGTCCGGGGCGACGCCGCCAAGAACCTCCTCGATCTCGTCGACGCACTCGAAGATCTCGACGACGTGCAGAACGTCTACTCGAACCTCCGGACCCCAGTGGGCGGGGCGAAATCGCTCGCCCGCGAAATCCCCCTGCCACCCGGCGCGGACCCCCCCGGCCCGGGGGGGCCCGGCGTAACCGCCCCGCCCCAGTTGATCGTCGTGAGCGCAATGTCGTAGCCCGCAAGATCGAGCGTGCCCTCGTCCGGCGCGACCCGCCCGATCGCCGCGAGATCGCTTAGACGGAACGCAGCCGGCGCCGGCGATGCCGACAAGACGGCCTCCGCCACCGACGCGCCCGCCGCGATCAGCACCGCGGGATCGATGCCCACCCGGATCGGCGAATCGCTCGCAACGCTCCGCATCGGCCAGGCGTGGTCGAGCACGAAAACTCCCGCCCGCGACGCCGCCGCTCCGATCGCGTCGAGCACCGCCCCGGGCGTCTCCTCGTGCAGCGCCAGCGACAAGCCAAAGCCCGCTTCATGCCCCCCGACGCCGCCAATCGATCGCAGCTCCGCCGCCAGCTCGCACGCGCCGATCGTTGCGTCGATCGCCCGCTGCTGGTTCACGTTGTCAGCAAAGTGCGACGCCGGAATCCAGAGGTCGAGCCCGGTGATAGAAAGCCCGACGCGCTTCACCAGGGCCGCGATGTCCCGCCGCGCCGAGCGCCCGAGCTCTCTGGCCCGCAGCCCCGCCATGGTCGCGTCGAGCTGTACGAACCGCACGCCCCGCGACCCGATCCACTCGATCAACCCCCGCGCCGAGGTGTCGCGCACGTCCGCGCAGTCCCCAAGGCCCACCATCGCCAGCGACAACCGATCCTTCCGCAGCGTCATCATCGACCGATTGTTGCCACGCCCGACCGGGCGTTCCCGCCCCGGGAGGCCCGCCCGCGACGCTCCCCGGTTCCCGCGCATCACCGCCCAACTGGCGAGAAATCGCGCGCATCACCGCTTGGTGCGCAATAACGCGGTGATGCGCGCAAAAGCGCGATCCCACCCCGAACTCCCGCGTTAGCCTCCCCCGGAGGGGCACCATGCGCGCACCATCGATCCAGCTCACGATCCGGCCTGCGACCCTCGTGCTGCTCACGCTCGCGTTTCTCTCCGCCATCGCCCGCCCAACGCGATCGAGCGTGAACGCAGCGTGTTTGGACGCCGGGCCTGAGGCCTTGCGGAGTGCCCGGTCAATGAATCATGCACGCATCCACCGGCCCGCGCCCTGCATCGCCCCCGCCAAGCCCCCACCGTTACCTCAGCTCACGGACCTTGATGTTCCTGAACTGGATCGGGTCGCCGTGGTGCTGCAGCGCGATCGGGCCGGCCGCGGGCACGCCCGGCAGTCTCGCGTTGTCCAGCACCTTCTGCCCGTTCAGCACCACCGTCAGAAGCTCGCCCTTCATCGTGATGACAAACGTGTTCCACTCGCCGAGCGGCCTGTCCGCGTTCACCTTCGGCGTCACGCCCGCCTTCACCTCCGCGGGCATCGCGGGGTCGGTGCGATACCCATACACCTCGCCCGACCCGATCGGCCAGCACCAGATGTTGACCTGACTCTTGGAATTGCCCCGAAGATAGACGCCGCTGTCGCCGCATTCCTTCACACGCTGCGTCGCGGGCTTGCCGTCCGCACCGGGCTTGTATTCCCCGCTCGCCAAAATGATCGGCAGGTCGGCGTCGTGCGTCGGGCCGCTCCATCGCCAGTCGACCGTCAGCTCAAAGTCCTTGAACGACGCGTTCGTCCAGAGGTCGCTCGCCTTGCCGTCGTAATCGATCACGCCGCCGTCCAGCACCTTCCAGTGCCCCTCGTGCGCCGCTTCGAACTTCCACCCCGCGAAATCCTTGCCGTTGAAAAGCGGAGTCCACGGGAGCGACGCCTCGACCTTGACGCTCTCGGCGGGCCAATTGTCGGTGCGGAAAGGCACGGCCGGGAAATCGTCCGTGTTGAACAGGTTGAGCATGCAATCGTCGTCCCAGCCGTATCGCACCGCAACGGGCTTCGAAACTTCGTCGCTCGAAACGATCAGCGTCGAGCCTTCGATCTTGCCGATCGCCGGATGGAACACGCGATCATCGCCGGCGACCTGCAGATGCGCCACGCCTTTGGCTGCCTTCAGGCCTTTCTCGGCATGCTCAAATGTGATCTTCGCCACGCCGTTCTCAAAGCTCGCACCCTTGTACATCGGGCCGGAGTACGGAACGTCCTTCCCATAGGACTTCGCCATCGCCCACGCGGCCAGGCGCTTGCCGACCGTGTCCTTGTGCCCCGGATGGATGTCGCGCGCATCGCCGATGTCCATCGTCACCGCCATCCCGGTGTTCGGCGTGCCGAGCGACTTGGTCTGGGCCTCGCGCAGCTCGGCGCACGGGATCCCGTTCGGCCCGTAGTTGAACGGCGCGATCTGCACGAAATAGAACGGGAAGTCGCCGATGCCCCACGCCCGGCGCCAGCCCTGGATCATCGCGGGGAAGAGGCGCGCGTACTGGTCCGCGCGCCCGACGTTCGATTCGCCCTGGTACCAGATCGCGCCGCGGATCGCCATGGGCGTGATCGGCGCGATCATGCCGTTGTACAGGCTCGTGGGCCAGTTCGGTCCGACCGCGATCGGCTGCTGGATCGGCGGCAGGTTCTTGGCCTCCGTGCCGGGCAGGAGCTTCCACGCACCGGCGAGCGAGGTCTTCTTGCCGCCGACATCGATGAACATCTGCTCGGGCTTGCCGTTGACGCCGCCCGGGCCCGCGGTGTCGAGCACCCGGATCGCGATCACGTTCTTGCCGGATTTCAGCACGCCCTTGGGCACGTCGTACTCGCGCGCGATGTTCCATTGGCCGTCGTTGTGGGTCTTGCCGACCAGTGTGCCGTTGATCCAGGTCGTGTCGCGATCGTCGATCGGGCCGACGCTGAGCGTTGCCGACTTGCCGGCCGCGTCCGCGGGAAGATCGACGACGAGCCGGAAGTAGAACAGGCCGTCCCTCGCCTCGAGTCCGTTGCCGCTAAGTGTCGCGGGGAGCGTGAACGCGCTCCACTTGGAGTCGTCGAAGTCGGCGGTGGTCCAGTTGGCGGGCATCTTGGTGACGCTGTCGAGGTTGTCCCACCACTTGGCCGTGCCGTCCTCCTGCAGCGCCGCGCGTGTGTTGGGATCGCGCATGGTGCGGATGGTCTGCATCGCGCCCGCGTATTCGGGGAACGCGTCGAACATCCCCTCGGGCGTCCAGGCTTCGGCGGGCGTGCCGCCCCAATCGGCGCTGACCATGCCGATCGGAACATTCAGTTTCTGGTTCAGCTCGCGCCCGAAGAAATAGCCGACCGCGGAAAACGCCGCGGCGGACGTGGGCGAGCAGACCTTCCACGCACCGCCCGCGTTCGCGCGCGGGTGCAGCGAGATCGTGTTGGCGACCGTGAACAGGCGGATCTGCGGATAGTTCGCCGCCGCGATCTCCTGTGCCGCGGGCGTGTCGCCCTCGACCTTCGGGATCGCCGAGAGCGGCCACTCCATGTTCGACTGGCCCGAGCACACCCACACCTCGCCCACGAGCACGTCGCTGATCGTCAGCTGATTCTCGCCGGCGATCGTGATCGAGTATGGCCCGCCGGCGGGGGGCGTCTGCACCTTGACTTCCCAGTGGCCGCGCCCGTCGGCCTTGCCCTCGACAGGCTTGGCGTCGGGCCAGCTCGGTGTCACGCGGACCGATTCATTCGGATTGGCCCAGCCCCACAGGCGGGCGCTGGTTTGCTGCTGCAGCACCATGCCGTTCGAAAGGATCGCGGGCAACTGCACGTCGGCGATGGCCGAGCCGGCGAGTGTCGCCAGCGCGAGTGCGGAGAGCAGTTGTGGCAAGCGTGCGGCCTTGATCGATCGAGCGTTGGAACGATTGAAGTCGGTGTTCACGAGTGGGCTCCCTTGAGGAACCCGGGCAGTGTACCGAATCATCCGGCGAGCGTCGTGCTCCGCGATGTCTCTGGGATGCGGACCGCGAAGCGATTCCGGGCCAGTTCCGCGATCTGCACCGCGTTCAGAGCCGCGCCCTTGCGCAATTGGTCGCCCGCGATGAACAAACACCAGCGTGTGGTGCGCCCTCTTGGATCCAACGTGGCGGCGGGATCGGGGCGGAGTCGCCCGACCAGCACGTCGTCGCCCCCGGCTGCGTCGATGGAAGTCGGGAACTTGTTGGCGGCGCGGTCGTCGACGACGCGGAGGCCGCGGGCGTTGGTGAAAGCGTGCCTGATCTCGTCGAGATTCGCGGGCGTGGCGAGCGACAGCGTGACGGACTCGCTGTGCGTGCGGAAGACCGGGACGCGGACGCAGGTCGGCGTGATGCGGACGCGGGAATCGCCCCAGATCTTGTGCGTCTCGTCGATCATCTTGCGCTCCTCGACGTTGACGCCGCTCTCGGGATCGACGCTTGAGTTGTGGCTGAAGACGTTGAAAGCGCAGGGCTCCTTGAACACGCGCGGCGCGGGCGACTTGCCCGCGAGCACGTCGGCGGCCTGGGTCTGCAGTTCCTCGAGCGCGGCCGCGCCGGCGCCGGAGACGGCCTGGTACGTCGAAACGACAAGATCACGCACGCCGAACCGCTTGCGCAGCGGCTCGATCGTGACGAGCAGGATGATGGTGGAGCAGTTCGGATTGGCGATCAGCCGATCGGCGGGTGTGATCGCGTCGGCGTTGACCTCGGGCACCACCAGCGGGATGCGCGGGTCGGAACGGAAGGCCGATGAGTTGTCGACAACAAGCGCGCCGGCCTCGACAGCGCGGGGGGCGTGGGCCCGCGCGACGCCGGAGGTGGCGCAGAAGAGCGCGACATCGATCGCGCGGAAATCGAAGTCGTCGAGCGATTCCACGCGGAGCGGGCCGCCCGCGTACGGGATCGTCGAGCCCGCGGAGCGCGGCGAGGCGAGCGCGGTGATGCGAGAAGCGGCGATGCCGCGTAATTCGAGGATGGCGAGGGCTTCGCGCCCGACGGCGCCGGTCGCGCCGACGACGGCGATGGAGCCGAAGGTGTCAGTTCGATCAGTGCTCATTGGAGAGTCCTTCAGAGCGGGAGTGGGGAATCGGGAGTGGTGGAATGTCATGCAGAGTTGATCGTGCGGGGCTGCGTTCAAGTCAGCGATTCGACCGCCTTGGGCTCCGCCTGGACGCCCGTGACGCGAGCGATGGCGTGGGCCAGGTCGTCGATGAGGTCCTGCGGGTCTTCGAGACCGATCGAGAGGCGCACGAGGTCGGGCGGGAATCGCTTGGTGGCGCGGACGGGCTCGGGGATCGACGAGTGCGACATGCACCACGGGAGGCTGGCGGAGGAGTTCACGCCGCCGAAGCTGACGGCGATGTTGAAAAGCTTGAGAGACTCGACGATCCAGCGCGAGACCTCTGCGGAGCCAGTCTCAAAGCTCAGCACCGCGCCCGGGCCGCTGGCCTGGCGTTCGTGGACGACGCGCTGGTCGTCGGTGGCGAGGCCCGGGAAGTGGACGGCGGTGACGGACGGATGACGCGCGAGGGTGCGGGCGATTCGGGCGGCGCTGCGCTGCTGGTGTTCGATGCGGACGCCGAGCGTCTTGATGCCGCGGAGGAGCAGGAACGCGTCGAAGGGGCCGAGGGCGACGCCCTCGGCGTTCTGGAGGAACTTGAGCTTCTCGGCCAGTTCCGCGTCGGCGATGGCGAGGACGCCGGCGGTCACGTCGCTGTGGCCGCAGAGGCAGTTGGGGGGGGGGGGGATGACGAGGTCGGCGCCGTGCTCGATCGGGCGGTGCAGGTAGGGCGAGAGCGAGGTCGAATCGACGCAGAGCAGCGCGCCCGAGGCGTGCGAGACGTCGGCCAGCTCCCGGACCGGGCACACGCGGAGCATGGGGTTGGTGAGCGACTCGGTGAAGACGAGCTTGGTCTTGTTCGTGATCTCGGCGCGGAGTTGCGTGGCGCTGGTGAGATCGATGTAGCGGGTGGTGACGCCGCGGTCGGCGAGGACGCGAGAGAAGAGGCGGTACGAGCCGCCGTAGAGGTCATCGCTGGCGATGATCTCGTCGCCGGGCTTGAGGAGGCGGGTGACGGCGGTGATGGCGGCCAGGCCGCTGGCGTACGAGAGAGCGCGGGAGGCGCCTTCGAGCGACGCGACGAGCGACTCGAGGACGTCGCGGGTGGGGTTGCCGCTGCGCGAGTAGTCGTAGCGTGAGAACTCGCTGGCGGACTCCTGGTCGAAAGTCGCGGTCTGATAGATGGGCGTGGCGACGGGGCGGACGGGATCGCCGGGCGCGGGGTCGAACGCGACGAGCTTGGTGAAGGGTCTCACGCGAGCACCTCCTCTCGGGCGGCGACGGATTCACGCGGTCGGGCGGGTGCATAGGCGAAGTCACGGGCGAGTTGGAGCAGATCGCCGAGCACGGCTTCGGAGGTCGGCCAGCGTCCCGCGCCCTTGCCACGGACGATGATCTCGCGGCCGGAACTCGTGCGGAGAATCGCGGCGTTCTCCTCGGCGGCGAGCGAGCCGAGCGGCGTGGAGGCGTTCACGACGATCGGCGCGACGCTGGCGGTGTTGTTGCGGAGCGACGCGACCAGACGCAGGTGATGGTTGATCGCGGCGGCGGAGCGGACCTGGGTTGTGATACCCCCCAGCACGCCGCGTTTTTCGCCGATGGTCGCGTCGCGGCCCGTGGCGAGGCGGGCGAGGATTCGGATCTTGTCGAGGCTGTCGGTCGCGTCGAGATCGCGCGAGGGATCGGCCTCGGCGAAGCCGAGTGTTTGGGCTTCGCGTACGGCGTCCTCGAACTCGATTCCCGCCTCGACGCGGCTGATGACGAAGTTCGTGGTGCCGTTGAGCACGGCGTCGATGGACTCGACCGGGTCGCTTGTCAGCGTGGCGAGAGTCTCGATGATGGGGGAAGCGCCGCCGACGGCCGCTCCGTAGAGGAGCTTGACGCCCGAGTCGGTTGCGAGCTGCTGGAGTTCGGTGCCGCGCTCGGCGATGACGGCCTTGTTGGCGGTGATGACGTGGCGGCGGTTGCGGAGAGCGGCGGCGATGAGATCACCGGCGGGCGCGACGCCGCCGATGGCCTCGATCACGACGTCGGCGGGCGTGCGGACGGCGAGTTCGGGGTCGCTGGTGAGGAGGTAAGAGGGGATGTCTTCGTTGGCGTGGCGCTTGGCGTTTCGCACGGCGATGCGGACGACCTCGAAGAGATCGGGGCGGCGGATGAGGTGGCGATAGACGCCCAGGCCGACGGTGCCGAGGCCCAGCAGAACGACGCGGGGCGGCGGCGGGGGTGGCTGATCGGCGGGGCCGAAGACGGTTGGGCCGGCGCCGTCGACGGTGCATTCGCGGCCGTTCAGCTCGGCGACTTCGAAGGAGAATTCGTGGGCCTTGGCGAAGCGGACGCCCTTGTGCTGGATGATCCGGCCGTCGAGCTTGAGCGCGTCGTCCCACGAGACGTGGCGGAAGCGGCGTGCGAGCGGGCCGGGGCGGGCGGGGGCGCGCTCGTACAGGCCCTTGACGTCCTTGACGAGTCGACATCGGGCGGCGCTCAGCTGCTGCGCGAGGAAGAGCGCGGTGAAGTCGGAGCCGCCGCGGCCCAGGAGCGTGGTGCGGCCTTCGTCGTCGAGGCCCACGAAGCCGGGAACGACGACGGCGGCGCGATCGCGGAGGGTGCGGCGGATGGCGTCGGCGTTGACGGAGACAGGCTCGCTGTCGAGCACGACGCCGCGGGTGCGGAGGTTGATGCGCGGGGCGTCGAGGACCTCGGCGGGGATGCCGGCGCGGTCGAGGGCGAGGCCCAGGAGCGCGGCGCTGGTGGCCTCGCCGGTCGCGACGAGCGAGGCGAGGGCGCCGGGCTCGGGAGTGCTGGCGTAGTGGTGGCCCTGGGCGAGGAGTTTGTCGGTGGTCTTGCCCAGCGCGGAGACGACGGCGACCACGCGGAATCCCTCGCGGTTCCAGCGGTAGATCTCGTGGACGGCGTTGGCGAGGTCGTGCTCGCGCGTGAGCACGGAGCCGCCGAACTTGAGGACGATGATGGGGAGGTCGGTGGAGTGTGGCATGGGGGTTTTCCAGTCGGGGCAGTGGGCAGTGGGAAGAGATGGGCTATTGGTGTGCGAGTGTCGACGCGGCGGAACGCGACGGGGTCGCGATCACGGCGTTTGGGGCGCGAGAGAGTGGCGCGAGGGCTTGTTCGAGGTCGGCGATGATGTCGGCGGGGGATTCGAGGCCGACGGAGAGGCGGATCAGGCCGTCGGTCAGACCGATGGACTCGCGCTGCTCACGGGGCACGTCGGCGTGGGTCATGGACGCGGGATGGGTGATGAGTGTTTCGGCGGCGCCGAGGTTTTCGGCGAGCGAGCAGAGCTTGACAGAGTTCATGACGCTGATGCCGGACTCCACGCCGCCGCGGACTTCGAAGGAGACGATGCCGGAGTGGCGGTTCTCGGCGTGCTGGCGCGTGGCGAGGTCGTGCTGCGGGTGGGAAGGCAAGCCGGGGTAGAGCACGCGCGTGACGGCGGGG
>OEIV010001548.1_pt1 | contig 10214 bp, 8 predicted proteins | sample 1539231 | NCBI WGS metagenome assembly OEIV01 (sample SAMN03794762, study PRJEB22550) | activated sludge metagenome | feature: wastewater treatment plant; material: activated sludge; isolation source: Wastewater treatment plant of a petroleum refinery complex | place: Argentina: Buenos Aires ... | reverse complement strand
CGGGATGCCGCCGCCCTTCCTCGTGGCCCCGGCCCCCCGTTGCCCTTGGGTCATGTCCTCCCCGGCGGTTGGGGGGCGTTGCGGCGGCTGGCCTTGGGCCACCGCCGGCAGGACCGGCAGCGCCACGAGCAGCAGGGTTTTCAACAGATCCACGGTCCTCATGGGCCAACGGGGCGGTCCTCGCCAAGGGCCGAAACTACTGGGGCGCGGTGCGGTTGTTCACGATCCATCCACAGGACTGCCCACGGCCGATCGTGAATAGAACGGGGCGGATGATCACGTTCGCATAACCTTGTCCGATCTTCGCGCCATCACGATCGAACAAACTCGCGCATCAGACGTTACAGCACTGGGAAACAAGGGAATGGACGACAGCAGCCCCCAGCCCGAACGGTCAGCGCGCTTGGAGCGGCTCGGCCTGGAGCCCGGTGACTACTACTTCACCGAGGAGGGCTATCTCGTGTTCACCGAGCAGTACCACCGCAAGCGGGGGTATTGTTGCCAGAGCGGCTGCAGGCATTGCCCGTATGGGTTCCATGACAAGCAGGGCAAGGGGAAGGTGGGGTGAGGGTCGTGGGGCGGTCCGCTCCTGAGCGAGAAGCCCCGAACTTCGCCGACCCGCACCGGGATCAGCCATGTCCACCGCCACGACCAGCGACCTCGCCCCCTTCCAGCAGACCATCCGCGAAGGCATCCCCGATGTGCTTCCCCCCGCCCGCCCGCTCGACCCCGGTGTGAGCCACGCGCCCAAGCGCAAGGACATCCTTTCCGCCGAAGAGAAGAAGCTGGCCCTGCGCAACGCCCTGCGGTACTTCCACCCGAAGCACCACGCCACGCTGGCGCCCGAGTTCGCACAGGAACTGCAGGAGCACGGCCGCATCTACATGCACCGGCTGCGCCCCGAGCACCCCATGCACGCGCGGCCCATCGACCACTACCCCGCGAAGAGCCGGCAGGCCGCGGCCATCATGCTGATGATCCAGAACAACCTGGACCCGGCCGTGGCGCAGCATCCGCACGAACTGATCACCTACGGCGGCAACGGCGCGGTGTTCCAGAACTGGGCGCAGTACCGCCTGGTGATGCAGTACCTGAGCGAGATGACCGACGAGCAGACGCTGGTGATGTACAGCGGCCACCCGCTCGGCCTCTTCCCCAGCCACCCTGACGCCCCGCGCGTGGTGGTGACCAACGGGATGATGATCCCCAACTACAGCAAGCCGGATGATTGGGAGCGTTTCAACGCGCTGGGCGTGACGCAGTACGGCCAGATGACCGCCGGCAGCTACATGTACATCGGTCCGCAGGGCATTGTGCATGGCACCACCATCACCGTGCTCAATGCCTGCCGCATGATCAGGTCGTCGCCGGGCACCAAGGGCAAGCTCTTCGTCACCGCTGGTCTTGGCGGCATGAGCGGCGCCCAGCCCAAGGCCGGCAACATCGCTGGCGTGGTCACCATCTGCGCCGAGGTGAACGCCACCGCCGCCTACAAACGCCACAGCCAGGGCTGGGTGGACGAAGTGATCACCGACGTGGACGCGTGCATCGATGCCGCGCTTGCCTGGCAGAAGAAAGGTGAAGCCCACAGCATCGCCTACCTCGGCAATGTGGTGGACCTGTGGGAGCGCCTTGCCGCACGCAAGGTGCACGTGGACCTCGGCAGCGACCAGACCAGCTTGCACAACCCGTGGGCCGGTGGATACTACCCCGTGGGCCTCAGCTACGCCGAGAGCAATGCCCTCATGGTGGAGGACCCGGCCGCCTTCAAACAGCGCGTGCAGGAGACCCTGCGCCGCCACGTGACCGCCGTGAACACGCTCGCGGAGAACGGCATGTACTTCTTCGACTACGGCAACGCCTTCCTGCTGGAGAGCAAGCGCGCCGGAGCGGAGATCGGTGGCCTGCATGGAGAGGAGTTCCGCTACCCTAGTTACGTGGAGGACATCATGGGGCCCATGTGCTTCGACCACGGCTTCGGGCCGTTCCGGTGGGTGTGCACGAGCGGCGACCCGAAAGACCTGGCCACCAGCGACCGCATTGCCGGTGATGTGCTGGAAGGCATGCTGATGGAGGGCCCCGCCGAGATCGGCCAACAGATCGCCGACAACCTGCACTGGATCCGCAGCGCGCAACAGAACAAGCTTGTGGTGGGCAGCCAGGCGCGCATCCTCTACGCCGACAGCGAGGGCCGCATCCGCATCGCGCAGGCCTTCAACGATGCCATCAAACGCGGCGAGATCAGCGCGCCCATCGTGCTGGGCCGCGACCACCACGATGTGAGCGGCACCGACAGTCCGTACCGCGAGACCAGCAACATCCGCGACGGCAGCCGCTTCACGGCCGACATGGCCGTGCAGAACTTCGTGGGCGATGCCTTCCGCGGTGCCACCTGGATCAGTCTGCACAACGGCGGTGGCGTAGGCTGGGGCGAGGTGATCAACGGCGGCTTCGGCATGGTGCTCGACGGCAGCGCCGACAGCGACCGTCGCCTGAGGAGCATGCTGCACTGGGACGTGAACAACGGCATCGCGCGCCGCGCCTGGGCCCGCAACCCCAACGCGGTGTGGAGCATCGAGCAGGAGATGAAGCGCACGCCGCTGCTGAAGGTGACCCTGCCGAACGAGGCGGAGGATGGGGTGATCGACGGGGCGCTGGGTTGATCGCGGCTCCACCGCATGGACCTCAGCTTCCACCTTCACGCGCCGGCCGATCGGGTGTATGCGCACCTCGCGGAACCCGAGCGGTTCGCCGCGGCGCATCCGTTGATCGAACGCATGGAGCCGCTGCCCGGCGGCCGGGTTCGGGCGTGCGAACGGATGATGATCGGCCCCTGGCGGACCCCATGGCGCTTCGGTTACACGGCCACCGTGGAAGCCGAGCCCGCAGCACGCACGGTGCGCATGAGCGCCGCCGTGATGGGGCTGGCGCACCTGCACTTCACCTTCCGCGTGGAGCCCAAGGGCTTGTCGTGCCTGGTGCAGGAACGGGCCGAGGTGCGCAGCCCGCTGCCCATCCAGCGGTTCATGCACGGCATCATCCGGACACAGCATGCCATCCTCTTCGCCAACATCGAACGCGCCTGCCAGGTGCGGTGATCGGGAACCCGCGCGAAACCTTGGGACGCGACCGCACGGTGCGACGGACGACGATCAGGGTCCGTGGATGAAGCGGATCGCCAGCGCACCGGCTGCGCTGCTGAGGCGGAGGACGTAGGCGCCGCACCCGATCGCCGGCACGATCAGCTCACGCGTGGGTCCGGCACCGCTTAATGTGCACGGCAGGCGACGCCCGGCCGCATCCACGAGCTCCACCATGGCGGGGCCATCGTTCAGGCCCGCCACGGTCCACCGGCCATCGGCGCGAAGCAGGCGGACGGCATCGGGGCTCTGAAGGTCCCGCCCCCCGACCGTGCAGCTGCCCTGCGGGCACACGAGCACACCGGGGTCCACCGTGCCGGTGTTCAGGTCGAGGTAGGGCCAGGTGAAGGTGGTGGGCGTGGCATCGCAGACGGTGAGCCCCGAATGAAGGAGGCCGAGGTTCTCCGCGCTGTCGGCGATGCAGATCGTGCCTGGTCCGGCCACCCAGCCCTGATTGCGGAAGTGCTGCGCGTGGATGCTGCCACCGGCCACGAAGAAGGTGAGGTGCGGGATGGGGACCTCGGCATCGTCCAGGTGCAGGCGTCCGTCCACCTGCATGTGCGCATCCCACACGTTGAGGCCCCAGCGGATGTCGGCATCGCCCAGCACATGGGTCTCCACGGCGCCGGTGGCCACGTTGAAGTTGCCGGAACTGCGCACGGCCAGGTGGTCCAGCACCCGGCAGGTGCCCACGTTGTGGAACAGGCCCGTGCTGTCCACGATGAGCCGGTAGCTGATGAAGAGCCCATCGTTCCACAGGAGGCTGTCGCGCACCCAGGTGACCCGGCTGCTGATGGTGGCCTCGTTGTGGAACGAGCAATGGTCGAACACCAGGGAATCGATCGCGGTGATGACGCCGGTGTTGCGACCGCGGCGGCGTACGGCCATGCGCGTGGTGGCGATGGTGCCGCTGTTCAGGATCGAATCGGTCCAGGCGTTCCCTTCGGGCAGCACCAGGCGATGCACGGACACCTGCCCGGCATTGGTGAACGGCGCGTTGCTCCAGAATCCGCTCGGCCCGGAGCCGATCAAGGCCCCCGAGGTGGTGATGCGGATGGCCCCGCCCCAATGCACCACGTCCATGGGAAGCGCCACCGCGTGCTGCACGACGACCGTATCGCCGTTCTGGGGAACGCACCCGCAGTCCCAAGTGGACGGGGCCGTCCAGTCGCCGTCGACCACGGACGAGACGGTGGTCTGCGCGTTCGAACCGACGGCGAGCGACACTGCGGACACCAAGGAGAGCGCGCGCATGGACCCAAGGTAGGCGAAGCCGGAAGGACAACTACCTTCGAACATCGGCCTGGACCCGACCTGGGACCATGGTCCATCGTGTAGCTCAAAGGAACACGACCAACCCGCACTGAGCCATGACGATCATCCCCCGAACGCTGTTCATCGCAGTTCTGTCCGCTTTGACGAGCCCCTGTGAGGCCCAAGGCCCGTACACGTGGATCGTGGGGGGTTCGGTGAACGCCTGCTTCCCGGGCCAGACCGTCTCCTTGGCGACGCTGACCGGGACCCAGCCGGCCTACAACCTGACGTTGCCGGTGGACCCGAACACGTGCACCTTCGGTGTTCCGCTGAACCTGACAAGCCCGATCTCGGAGATCACGGTGTCGACGATGTGCGGTGGCGTGGTCGTATCCGTTTACGACAGTGTGCACTTCGGGGCGGCCAACGACACGGCCCATGTGTCGATGATGCTGAACTGCGGGACGTCGATCCCGGATTGCCAGGGCGTCATGGGTGGAACAGACCTTCCCGGAACGGCGTGTGACGACGGCGACCCGCTGACCTTCGACGACCTATGGACCAGCAGCTGTGCGTGTGTCGGCCACTTCGGTTGCACGGCGGCCTTCACCGTGCAGCAGATCGCACCGTGGATCATCGCCACCACGAACACCAGCACCGGAACCGGGCCGTTGACCCATCAATGGTGGCTTCCAGACGGTTCAACGAGCAGTGCGTTCGAGCCGGGCTTCAACTTCACATCCTCCGGCTACTACACCATGTGGTTGGAGATCACGGACAGCCTGGGATGCAGTTCGTACCAAGGGGACACCTTGGTGATCGACAGCGTGGGTCTGATCTACACGGGGATGACCATGTGGTTCGACTGCCAGGGTGCGCTCTTCGGTCCTGATACGGTGGGCGCACCCTGCGACGATGGGGACATCACCACGGTGAATGACATCTGGACCGCCTGGTGCTCGTGCACCGGCACAAGCACCGGTCCACTGGATTGCCTGGGCGTTCCGGGAGGCATCTCATTGCCCGGCACCGCCTGCATCGATACGGTCGGTGGCTTCATCGTCAATGGTACGTGGGACAACTTCTGCCTGTGCGTCGCCAACACCACGCCGGACTGCCTGGGCATACCCGGTGGGCCCAACCTGCCCGGGACGCCCTGCAACGATGGTGATCCGCTCACCATCAACGACGCATGGAGCGGAGGCTGCGTCTGCGCCGGCGTGTGGAGCCCGACCTGCACCGCCGACTTCTGGGTGATCCAGGCCTATACGTATGACAGTGTGCAAGGCACAAGCGATCCGGTGCCGTACATGCTCTGGGTGTGGAACCTGGCCGGCGGAGGCAGCGGGTCGTTCAGCTATCTGTGGGGTTTCGGCGACGGGACCTCCTCCACAGACGCATACCCCACCCACACATACGCGGGGAATGGACCATACCAGTTGTGCCTGACCATCGACGACGGCATGGGATGCATCGACACCTTTTGCGACAGCGTGAGCGTGGATGCCAACGGCATCCTCCTGCCCATGGGCGCCCAAAGCCAGGGCTTCACCCTCAACGTGATGGGCGCCCCCACCGCCATCGACGAAGTGGATGTCCTCCACGAGGTGGCCATCGCCCCCAATCCGGTGAACGACATGCTGATGCTCACCCTGAACAGCACCCGCCCAGGTACGTTCCAGGTGGACGTACTGGACGTCACTGGGAAGCTGATCCACGAGCAGCGCGCCAACCTCGCCACCGGTGCCAACACCCTGCGGCTGGACCTGGGCCACCTGGAGGCCGGTCCCTACCTGCTGCGCCTCAACGCGGGGGGCTTCACCCGCACCGAGCGCTTCGTGCGCGGACACTGATCCGTTCATCTTCCGCAACCATCGGGCCCGCCTCCACACAGGCGGGCCCGGTCGCTTCCGGCTCATCCGGATAAAATACCTACACCACCCAACCCGGACCGGGATCATGGCGTGTATGGGATCGAACGACCTTTGAAAACCCATTGAACGACCATGAGACCGACTCTTCGCTCGCTCGCCTTCGGAACGGTCGCCCTGTTGGGCACGGCCGCCCTGGCGCAACAACCGTACACCTGGGTGTTCACGGGAACCATCTACGGGTGCACACCCGGCCAGGTGGTCACCGTGCAGACCATCCAGGGCACGCAGCCCTCGCAGACGGTGACGGCCACCGTGGATACACTGTGCAATTACACGGCGGTGCTCTACGTGGCCAGCGATCCGGCCTGGGCACAGGTGAGCACCCTGTGCAACGGGATGATGCTGACCGGCTGGGATTCGGCCCAGTTCAACTTCTTCCTGGACACGGCCTACACGGTGATCGACCTGTCCTGCAATGGCGGTGGGGTGGACTGCTTGGGCATTCCGAACGGCCCGAACGTGCCGGGCGCGCCGTGCAACGACGGGGACCCGCTCACCGTGAACGACGTGTGGGACATCAACTGCGTGTGCAGTGGGACCGGACAGACCTTCTGCCAGGCCTCCTTCACCGTGCAGCAGGGTGCTCCATGGGAGATCCTCACCCAGAACACCAGCACGGGCATGGCGCCCTTCACCTACCAATGGTGGTTGCCTGACGGGTCGAGCAGCAATCTGCCCGAACCGAGCTACACCTTCAATGCCCCCGGCGTGTACGGCCTCTGCCTCACCATCAATGACGCCAACGGGTGCAGCAGCTATGCATGCGACACCGTGGTGGTGGACAGCCTCGGCATGATCAACACGGGCGCCATCTGGTTCGACTGCCTCGGGATCCTCTGGGGCCCCAACGTACCGGGCAGCCCCTGTGATGACGGCGACCCCAACACCATGGGCGATGTGTGGAACGCCAACTGCGGTTGCGCCGGCCAGGGTGGCGGCTGGGTGGATTGCCTGGGCGTGCCCAACGGTCCGGACCTGCCGGGCATGGCCTGCGATGACAACGACCCGATGACCTCCTACAGCTTCTGGACCTGGAACTGCGTGTGCGTGGCCGACACGATGAACGGCTTCCTCTACGACTGCATGGGCGTGTTGAACGGTCCGGCCATGCCCGGAACCCCCTGCAACGACAACAATGCGCTCACCTTCAACGACACCTGGGACGGCAGCTGCACCTGCGTCGGATCCGGCGGTCTGCCCTGCGAGGCCGACTTCATCATCACCCAGGCCTACGACAGCCTGCAGGGCCCCATTCCGGGCACCATCTGGGTCTTCTTCCTGAACAACGGCGGCCAGGGCTTCACGTACGCCTGGGACTTCGGCGACGGCACCACGAGCAACGTGCCCTTCCCCAGCCACCCCTACAGCGGCAACGGCCCCTACGTGCTCTGCCTCACCGTGTCGGGCTTCGGCTGCACGGATACGTACTGTGACACGGTGGGCATGGACGCCAACGGCATCATTCTGCCCATGGGTGCTCAAAGCCAGGGCTTCACCATCAACGTGATGGGCGCCACCACCGCCATCGATGAGGTGGAGGTCCTCAGCGAAGTGGCCATCGCCCCCAACCCGGTGAACGATGTGCTGACGCTCTCCCTGAACAGCAGCCGCTCCGGTGCGCTCCTCGCGGACGTGCTGGACATCAACGGCCGGCTCCTCCTGCAACAGCGCGCCAACCTCGCCGCCGGGGCCAATACCCTGCGCCTGGACCTGGCCCACCTGGAGGCCGGCTCCTACCTGCTGCGCCTCAACACCGACGGCGCCATCCGCACCGAGCGCTTCGTGCGCGGGCATTGAGCCGATCGGCCGACCTGCGCAAGGACCCGCCTGGTTTCAGGCGGGTCCTTGCCTTGTGGGGCCGAGCAAACATCTACCTTCCTGCTGCGTGGACCCAACCTCCACCCGTCCCGCTGCGTGTATGCGCGTGAACAGGACCCTCCCGACCATTCCCTCCATGATCGATCGACCCCACCACATCCTGGCGATCCTCGCCATGCTGATCCTCCCGTTCGTTTCGGCCGGTCAAGGGTATTGGGTGCGGGTCCAGGGCCTCGTTCAACCGTGCACACCGCCCGTGGCCCCGATCACGATCCTGGCCGTTCAGGGCACCCAGCCCCCGGTGAACGCCACGGTGCTCGCTGACAGCACTTGCGCCTTCACTTACCTGGTGTTCATGTCCACCCTGAACGGCGTGTTCCAGGTCACCGTGTCCTGCGGAGGTGGCACCTCAGCCACTGAAGTGGTGAACTACGCAGCGAACGTGTTCGACACCACGACCGTGAGCGTGGTGCTCACCTGCCCCGGGACGATGGACTGCGAGGGGCAGCTCAACGGCCCTGCGCTGCCCGGTACGCCCTGCGACGACAACAACCCGATGACGGTGAACGACACCTGGGACGCGAACTGCGATTGCGTGGGCTCCGTCCCCGGGGCCTGCGACGCGGGCTTCTGGCCCATCCAGGCCTATTTCATCGACTCGCTCACCGGCGACCCGGTGCCGCTGTTCAACGAGGTGTGGCTGATCGACCAGAGCACCAGCCCGGTCGGGGCGGTGGCGTACAGCTGGGACTTCGGCGACGGTTCCACCAGCACGGACGCACAGCCGACGCACGTGTACGGTGGCTCGGGGCCGTATCTGATCTGCCTTTCGATCACGGACACAACGGGCTGCACCGATCAGTACTGCGACAGCGTGACGGTGGACGCCGACGGCCTGTTGAACGGGTTGATCGGCGGAGACGGCGCGCGCAACGGGTTCACGGTCCGGGTGGTGGACCCGCTCACCGTGGCCATTCCGGGACCGGTGGAGCCGACGGATGTGCGGCTCTGGCCGGTGCCGGGCATCGATCGGCAGCAGCTGAGCTTCATCTGTCCCACGTCCGGTCCTGCCCAGCTTGACCTGTTGGCCATGGACGGGCGGATGCTGCTGACGAGGGCGATGATGCTCACGCGTGGACACGGCACGCTGGACGTCCCGTTGACCGCGCTTCCCTCAGGCCCTTTCCTGATCCGGCTCACCACCGCGGAGTGGGCCCTTCACCGCCACAGCATGAAGCACTGATCCGAGGCACGCCGGTGATCGGGCGGGTCCTTTGCCGGTGCCGCCCTGCACCCCATTCCGCATGGTGAGCGACCAGCTGATAGCACGATGCCTCCGCGAGGAGCCCAAGGCACAGTACGAGCTGTACCGGCTGCTGCATCCCCTGCTGATGGGCATCTGCACCCGCTATGAGCGCAACCGGCAGGACGCGGTGGCGCGGATGAACCAAGGCTTCCTGAAGATCCTCACCCACCTGGCCGACCGGCGTCCGGAGGTCCCCTTCGAACTCTGGTCGCGCCGCATCATGATCAACACCGTGATCGACGACCACCGCCGCCAGAAACAGCGCAAGGCCCACGAGACGCTCGAGGCGCCGCCCGAGCGCGCGGACCTCGCCGAGGTGAACAGCTACCTGGGCCACATGGAGGTGCAGGAGCTCGAGCGCATGCTTGAACGGGTGCCGGCCATGTCGCGGCAGGTGTTCAACCTGTTCGCGATCGACGGCTTCCCGCATGCGGAGATCGCGGGCATGCTGGGCATTAGTGAAGGCACCAGCAAGTGGCACGTGTCCAACGCACGGAGCATCCTGCAGCAGGCCCTGGCCCGGGCGGTGGCGGTGGACCGTGCACGAACCCCTTCCCCATGAGCGAGCAAGAACGATTCGACGACCTGGTGCGCCGCAAGCTGGAGGAGCGCACCTTCCCCTTCGCGGAAGAGGATTGGCAGGGGGCGGAGCGGTTGATCCAGGCCGAGCGCACACGCCGGCGCCGTCGGCGCTTCTGGCCGTTCGCCGCCGCGCTGCTCATCGGCGGTGCGGGCATCGCGTACTTCGCCGTCACCGGGAAA
>OEIV010001547.1_pt1 | contig 10215 bp, 10 predicted proteins | sample 1539231 | NCBI WGS metagenome assembly OEIV01 (sample SAMN03794762, study PRJEB22550) | activated sludge metagenome | feature: wastewater treatment plant; material: activated sludge; isolation source: Wastewater treatment plant of a petroleum refinery complex | place: Argentina: Buenos Aires ... | reverse complement strand
TCTTCAAGCAGTGGGGGGCGTACAACTGTGATGGGGTGCGGGTTGGCAAAGGTCGGGCCGGCCGAGTCCTTGGCGGCCGGATGTGGAATCAACTCCCGGCTCTCCCGTTGTCAGAACGCCGCGAAGGTCACGCGGAGGGCGCTTGGAAAGGTTCCTCTCCGTCGTCCGGGCTTGTACTCGGGCTGGAGAGTCCCTGATTTCTCGAGGTCAACGAGTGCCCTTCGCACGTGTGTTTCGCGAAATGCCGTGTGGCAAAGGACGAACTCTTCTATCTCGCGCACCGAAACAGTCCTAGTTCGGAAGTGCTGAAGAACTTCCTTTTGCAGCTGACTCCAGTCCGGTTCTGTACCAAAGAGCGTCAGTTGGTTTGGGTCGGTAGCGTCGGAGAAACGATACTGCCCGGAAGGATCGACCGACCACATCGCGGCCTTCATCTGTTTCAGGCCTTCCATGCCGTGCGTGGCAAAGGTCAGGTGGTACTCTGTCCGGCCTCCGTCGTCCTTCATCTCGAAGGCGCGAACCCACTGGAAGCCGGCGCTTTTCAACTGGCTAGCGTAGAGACGATAGATGTACTCCCACCGTTTGTCCGGCGTGGAGAGTTCGTGTGTCCGGCGCCACGCTGGATGGCCGAAGAGTGAGTCGAATGTGCCTTCAAGTTCCGGCTTGGAAATGAACCGGTTGATCGACTCCGACATCAAAGTGAAGAGGACCTCGCTCTTGGGATGGGTCGCCAAGCGACGAATTATTTCGAACGGGACGCCTGAGAAGCCGAACGGGTCGACCATCACGAACGCAGGCGGGGGTCGCCGGGGAACGGACTCCAGGTGATCCAAGATCGCCGTTGCCCTTTCGTCGAAGAGCCCAGGTAACACCTGAGTTCTGACGTTGCTCGGGATGGTTCTCGATCTCAGCAAGGACTCCAGGTGAGCCCTTGAGGCATCGTCGCGCTCGATGAAGATGTAGGTGAGTTCCGTCCGGTTCAGGTCTCGGGTGTGCGTAAGAGCGCAATCGAGGGCTATCACCGGGGAGCCGGGCTCGCCGCCCGCGTATTCGCCTGGACCCGCGAATCCATCAATGAGAACGAGGTGTTCGTTGTACCGAGACATGATGGGCAGCCAAGCGTCCAGGTACCTTTTGAGGATGGCGTGTTTGGCAGAAGTGTGGCGTGCTCTTGGCCAAAGGGTCATGTCGCCGCTCTCCGACGGGAAGTTGTTGGTGATCCTGCATACGGGCGAACATATGTGTCAATAACATCCCGTGGCAGGTCCTGTTCCAAACCTGTCTTTCGGCCTGCGGCACCGTCGCCGTACCTTCACTCGCCCTTGCCCTCCCCTTCACCCACAGGTATCGTTTGTGTCGTTCGTCACAACTGCAGAGGGAGCCCGTTTCCGGCTGTCTCTCACCATCCGGGGAGTTCGCCCGTCCATGAGTTGCAGAGCCCGATCGCTACTTCGCGAACCGCGGCTCTGCTTTTTCTTGACTGGCGATAGAAGGTTCGCGCAATGAGCTTCTACGACCTCTGGTCCGCCGTGATGATCTCGGCCATCGCCGGGTTCGTCCTCGTTTTTTCGGCGCTCATCGGCAGCCGGCTCCTCGCCCCCTTCGCCAAAGAACGCGCCAAGGGCGTCTCCTACGAATGCGGCATGCTCCCCATCGGCCGCAACTGGGCCCAGGTCCACGTCCGCTACTACCTCATCGCCATCCTGTTTCTCATCTTCGATGTGGAGACGGTCTTCATCTTCCCGTGGGCGATCACCTTCATGAGCCTGCCCATGTTCGTCTTCTACGAAATGCTGGTCTTCATCGGCGTCCTCGCCCTGGGCCTGGCCTACGCCTGGAAGCGCGGCGTCCTGGAGTGGAAATGACCGACACAACGATCAAGCCCTACGTCCCGGACTACGGAGCCGAAGCGGAGCGCCTGAAGCCCGTCGAACTGCCGGACATGCACGCCGCCTACCGCATCGTGCTCCCCGGCGTGCTCCAGGTCGGCGCCGACACGGTTATCGCGATGAGCCGCAAGAGCTCCCTCTGGCCGATGACGTTCGGCCTCGCCTGCTGCGCCATCGAGATGATCGGGACGTTCATGTCGAACCACGACCTGGACCGCTTCGGCATCGTGCCGTGGCCTTCCCCCCGCCAGAGCGACGTGATGATCGTCTCGGGCACGGTCACCAAGAAGATGGCCCCGGCAATCAAGCTCCTCTACGAGCAGATGCCGAACCCGAAGTACGTCGTCTCCATGGGCGCCTGCGCGACCAACGGCGGCCCCTACACCGAATACGACCGGGTGCTCCAGGGCGTCGACAAGATCATCCCCGTGGACGTCTACGTCCCGGGTTGCCCGCCGCGCCCGGAATCCCTGCTCGATGGCCTGCTCCGCCTCCAGGAGAAGATCATGGAAGAAAAGCGGATGGTCGGATGAGCAACGAAACCGCCACCGCCTATCCCGGCGTCGCCGCCCTGGTGCACAAGCACCTCGGGAAGATCCCGTTCACGGCGAGCAAGCATTCCACCGACGCCGTCATCCACGTCGCGCCGGAGCACTTCCTCGAACTCGTGCAGGGACTGAAGGAGCGCCGCGAACTCGCGTTCGACTTCCTTCGCAACGTCACCGGCATTGATATGACGGAAGAGGGCCTGCGCGCCGTCTACCACTTCTACTCGTTCAAGCACCGCCACTCGATCCAGGTGGATGTGAACACGCCTCCGGGCAACCCGCACGTCCCCTCGATCACGAGCCTCTACGCCGCCGCCGATTGGCACGAGCGCGAAGCCGCCGAGATGGTCGGCCTCGTCTTCGACGGCCACCCGAACCTGAAGAACCTCCTCCTGGACGAAGATGTCCGCATCCACCCGCTGCTCAAGGCGCACCCGCTCCAGAAGGCCGAGCTCTTCCAGGGCATCGAAGATACTTCCGCGGGGTTCAAGTTCTAATGACTGTCTGGCCTGAAGAACGCACCGCGAGCATCGACTCCTTCAACACCGTCGACATGACGATCAACGTGGGTCCGCAGCACCCCGCGACTCACGGCGTCTTCCGCATGGTCCTCACCGTCGACGGCGAAGTCGTCGTCGACTGCGAGCCGTACATCGGGTATCTCCACCGCGGCCTCGAGAAGCTGACCGAGAACCACGACTACCGCCAGTCCATGGGCTGGTGGGACCGAACCGACTACCTCGCCGGCATGTGCTGTGAACAGGCCTACTGCATGGCCGTCGAAAAGCTCGGCAACATCGAAGTGCCGGAGCGGGCCGAATACATCCGGGTGATGATGGCCGAGCTCTCGCGCATCCTCTCGCACTTCATGTTCTTCGGTGCGTTCGGCGCCGACGTCGGTTCGTTCGGCACGTCGTTCATCTACGCCTGGCGCGAACGCGAGCGCATTTACGACTTCTTCGAGGAAGTCGCCGGCGACCGCATGTTCCCGACCTATCTCCGCCCCGGCGGCGTCCAGATGGACCTTCCCGAGGGCTGGGAACGGCGCGTCAACGAAATCCTCGGCCACATCGAACAGGGCCTGGAGGACTTCGACGGCCTTCTCGTTGGGAACGAGATCTTCGTCGAGCGCTGTCGCGGGCTTGCCCCGATCTCGAAAGAGCAGGCGATCGACTGGGGCCTCAGCGGCCCGATGATTCGCGCCACGGGCCTCGCCCACGACATCCGCCGGGCCGAGCCTTACTCGGTGTACGACCGGATGAAGTTCAACATCCCCACCGGCAAGAACGGCGACGTGTTCGACCGTTTCATGGTGCGCATGGCCGAGGCCTACCAGAGCACGAAGATCGTCCGCCAGTGCATGGAACAGATGCCGAAGGGCGGCCTCGTCCTCAACCCGGACCTGCCGAAGACCCTGCGCATCGACGATGGCGAGTGCTACGTCCGGACCGAAGGCACCAAGGGCGAATACGGCGTCTACGCGCTGGCGAAGGGCGGGAATAAGCCCTACCGGATGAAGCTGCGGTCGCCTTCCTTCTGCAACCTCTCGGCGCTCAAGCAGATGGTGGTCGGCCACTACGTCGCCGACGCCATCATCATTCTCGGTTCGCTCGATATCGTGCTGGGCGAGGTGGACAAATGATGCCTTTCGCCGACCCGCTGTTCGGGATGCCGTCCTGGCTGGACGCCATCGTCCGGGTGGTCCTCATCGTCCTCGCGATGACGCTCGTGGTGATGTACCTCACCTATGGCGAACGCAAGGTGGTTGCCCGCTTCCAGCAGCGCCTGGGCCCGACCGAAACCGGACCCGGCGGCCTCATCCAGGCCTTCGCGGACGCGCTCAAGCTCGTCCTGAAAGAAGACATCCGGCCCACGAACGCCGACCGCTGGGTGTTCGAACTCGCGCCCTACGCGACCTTCATCCCCGTCTTCATGGTCTTGATGGCGTTGCCATTCGCCGAAGACTGGGGCGTCCGCAACCTCGGCCTCGGCCTCTTCTACGTGTTCGCCATCCTCGGACTGAACATCGTCGGCATCATGATGGCCGGCCTCGGCTCGGGGAATAAGTACGCGCTCCTTGGTGGTGTCCGCGCCGCCGCGCAGATGATCAGCTACGAAATCCCGCTGGTGATCAGCCTCCTCTGCGTCGCGATGATCACCAGCGCCGATACGGGCAACGAGATCGGGACGCTCAACCTGAACGTCATCGCCGCGCTCCAGGAAGACCGCCCGTACGTCCTCCTCCAGCCGCTTGCCTTCATCATCTTCTTCACGGCGATGCTCTCCGAACTGCACCGCGCGCCATTCGACATCCCGGTGGCGGAATCGGAAATCGTCGGCGGCTACTTCGTCGAGTACTCCGGCATCCGCTGGTCGATGTTCCAGCTCTCGGAATACGCCTCGATGTGGGGCTTCAGCGTGTTCGGGTCCGTGGTCTTCCTCGGCGGCTGGGCATTCCCCTTCGGCACCGATGCGCACTGGTCGCTACAGCTCGCAACCACGATGGTGAAGAGCCTCGCGTTCATCGTCACGATTTTCTGGGTGCGCACCACCGTGCCGCGCCTCCGCATCGACCAGCTGATGAGCTTCTGCTGGAAGGTCCTCCTGCCGATGTCGATCGTGCAGCTGCTGATGAACGGCATCATCCTCGCCTACGACTGGCCGCAGGAACTGCTCACCCTCACCAGCGGCGCGGGCGCTGCCGTCCTCGTCCTGATCATCGTGAAGCGGGCGATACGACGGCCGAGCAAGGACCTGATGGGCACCTACAAAACGCTCGGAGCGCCAGCGCAATGAAAGGCATCCTCAAAGGCCTCGGCGTCACCTTCTCCACGTTCACCCGCAAGCCGGTGACCGTGGAATACCCGGAAGTGAAGCACCCGCTGCCGACGCGTCAGCGCAGCTTCCCGGTCCTCACCTGGGACTTCGACCACGACGAGCCGTTCTGCACCGGCTGCAACGTCTGCGTGCGCAACTGCCCCGTCGATTGCATGACCGCAACCATGCAGGACAACCCCGCCTACGCCGCGGGAACCAGCGACCGCCGCAAGATCGTCGAGAAGTTCTGGATCGACTACGCCCGCTGCATGCGCTGCAACATCTGCGTAGAAGTCTGCCCGTTCGAAGCGATCGTGATGGACAACACCTGGAGCGGGCACGAGCACGCCGTTTACGACCGGCGCGACCTGCACATGGACATCGACGAGCTGACCAGCGCGGCCCGCGGCGGCCGGCTCGTCCAGCCGTTCCGCCCGCAGGACCGGATCGAGCTCATCGAACGCGAGGTGAAGGGCGAAGAAGCGCCTGAGCCGACGTTCGTCGGTGGACGCGCCGAGGATCGCCAGCGCCAGCTCGAGCGCATTGCGCAGGGACTCCCGGCCGCCATCCAGGAGCGCGAGCCGGAGAAGCCGAAGGCCGGGGCTGCCCGCGCCGGCGCCGCCGCCGCTGGCGCAGAAGAGGTCGAAATCCTCTCCGAATCGAAGATCCGCGCGAAGCGCATGCGCGCCGAACGCGAAGCGAAGGAATACACCGACCGCGGCGAAGCGGTCCCGCAGGAGATCCAGGACCGGATCACCCTCTACCGGAACATGAAGCCCGGCCAGGCTGCCACGGCGGCCGGCGGACTCGCCGCAGGCGGCGGCACGGGCGAGGTGCTCACCGGCCTCCTGCCCGATGGCTCGATGCGCTTCCCGCCCGGTGTCGGCGACGGCCCGAAGGGCGACCCGAACAGCGCCGAGAAGGTGAAAGCCCGCCGCATGCGCGCGGAACGCAAGTTCAACGAGCTGACGGCCGCGGGAGAAGCCATCCCGGACGACATCGCCACGACGCTCTACGACCTGGGCAGCGACCTGGCTCCCGGCGGTTCGATCTGGGCCACCCTCGCCGGCGCTTCCGGCGGAGGCGGTGGCGCTGCGCCCGCCGCGGGCGGCATCGCCCCGGACGAATCGGGCTGGGTTCCGCCTCCAGGCTACGGGACCGGGCCGAAGGGCGACCCGAACTCCTACGAAAAGGTCCGCGCTCGCCGCATGCGCGCCGAGAAGAAGGCCGCCGAGGCCGTCGCCAAGGGCGAAGCCGTCCCGGATGACATCCTCGCGACCATCAAAGAACTGAACGGCAAGCTGCCCGAGGGAGTGTCCTAGTGGCGACTGAAGTCCTCTGGTGGATCTTCGCTGCCGCGATCGTGGTGCTCTCCGCGGGCGTCGTCTTTTCGCGCAGCATCATCCACTCCGCCATCTTTCTCATCGGGAGCCTCGCCGGCGTCGGTGCGATGTACATCTTCCTCCAGATGGAGTTCCTCGCGCTGGTCCAGTTCCTGATCTACGGCGGCGCGGTCACGGTGCTGATCCTGCTCGCGCTGATGCTCACCAGGCCGGATGCCCCGGGCCATCGCCAGAGCTTGAACGGCGCCCAAATGCCGTTCGCGCTCCTCGTTGCCGCCGGACTGCTGGTCGTGCTCTTCGCCGTCATCACCGACACGACCTGGCCGGGCGCCGACATCGATGCCCTTTCCGAAGTACCGCTCACGCTGGTTTCCGAACGGCTCTTCGCCGACTTCGGGGCACCATTCGTGATCGCCTCCGCGCTCTTGCTGGTAGCCCTTATCGGGGCGATCATCCTCGCGCGGCAAGAGGAGGGCGAATAGCGATGGTCCCCCTCGAAAACTACCTCGTCCTCAGTGCGATCATCTTCAGTCTCGGCGTCTACGGCGTGCTCGCCCGGCGCAACGCGATCCTGATCCTCATGTCCATCGAGCTCATGCTGAACGCGGTCAGTCTCAACTTCATCGCGTTCGCCGCCTACCTCGATCCAACCAAGATCACCGGCGCCATCTTCGCCGTGTTCGTCATCACCGTCGCCGCCGCGGAAGTCGGTTTGGCTCTTGCCATCGTCATCCGCCTGTTCCGCAATCGCGCCACATCCAACGTGGACGAAGCGGCAATCATGAAGTGGTAGAGAGGGCCGGAACGAAGAATGGGTGCTGAACAGGCCTGGCTGCTCGCCGCGATCCCGGCGGGTGTCTTCTTTGTGCTCGCCATCTTCGGCCGCGTGCTTCCGCGCGGCGGAGACTACCTCGGCGTAGCCGCGATCCTCTCCTCCTTCATCCTCTTTTTCGTGGTGGCCGCCGATTTCCTCTCCTTCTACGACGTCGACGCGCACCAGACGGCCATCACCAAGTCGATTGAGTGGAGCCAGATCGGCGCGTTCGAGCTGCGCCAGGGCATCTTCGTCGACCCGATAACCATCACGATGTTCGCCGTCATCACCACCGTGGCCCTGATGGTGAACATCTTCTCCATCGGCTACATGAAGGGTGAGCCGCGCTACTACTGGTTCTTCGCCGTCCTCCAGCTGTTCGTCGCATCGATGCTCCTGCTGGTGATGGCAGACACCCTCCTGCTCGTCTACATCTCCTGGGAGCTGGTCGGCGTCTGTTCCTTCCTGCTCATCGGCTTCTACTGGGAGAAGCGCTCCGCCACTGAAGCGGCGAAGAAGGCCTTCATCACCACGCGCGTCGGCGATGTCGGGCTGCTCATCGGCATCATCCTGCTCTGGAAGGCGACTGGCACCTTCAACATCCAGGAGATCATCGAGGCCGCCGAGGCGGGCAAGATCGGGGAGAACTACCTCTTCGTATCCATCATGTTCGTGTTCCTCGGGTGCATGGGTAAGAGCGCCCAGGTGCCGTTCCACGTTTGGCTCCCGGACGCCAGGGAAGGCCCGACCCCGGTCTCCGCACTGACCCACGCGGCCACCATGGTCGTGGCGGGCGTCTCCCTGACGGCGCGTCTCCTGCCGATCTTCGAAGTCGCCGATGGCGCGCTGCTCGTCGTCACCATCGTCGGCCTCACCACGGCGCTGCTCACCGGCTTCATCGCCATCGCCCAGACCGACATCAAGAAGGTGCTCGCCTACTCCACGGTTGGCCAGTTGGGCTTCATGTTCGTGGCGCTCGGCACGGGCGAGCCCGCGGTGGGCATGTTCCACCTGGCCACCCATGCCTTCTTCAAGGCGCTCCTCTTCCTCGGCAGCGGTTCGGTCATCCATGCGACCCACCACAACCAGGAGATGGACAAGCTCGGCGGGCTCTGGAAGAAGATGCCCATCACCGGTACCACCTTCTTCATCGGCTCACTCGCCCTGGCCGGCCTCCCGCCGCTCGCGGGTTTCTGGTCCAAGGACGAGATCTTCGTGGCGCTCGACCATTCGTGGGGCGCCTGGGCGATGATCCTGCTCGGCTTCTCCGCGGTGATGACGGCTTTCTACACCACGCGTCTCTTCATCCGCACCTTCATGGGCAAGCCGATGGACCAGCACGTGCACGACCACACCCATGAGTCCGGGTTCGTGATGACCGGCCCGTTGATCTTCCTCGCGATCCTCGCCGCCACCGCCGGCTTCGTGGTCTTCCACGACGTCGGCAAGGCGCTGGGCTTCCCCGGCGGCATCACGGAGTTCATCTTCCTCCCGGGCGAGCACCCGCACCGCTACGAGATCGACTGGGCGTTCGCCGCGGCTTCGCTGGCCATGGCAATCGTCGGCATCTTCATCGGCGCCTGGATGTACTGGGGCAACCGCCTGGACCGCTCCACCGCGCTCGCAGAATGGCGTCCCGGCCTCTACCAGATGATCAAGCACAAGTTCTATTTCGATGAGATGTACCAGGCTGTCATCGACCGCGGCGTCCTCGGCTTCAGCTACGTCGTTTCCTGGTTCGACCGCTACGTCGTCAACGACACCGGCGTCGACGGTTCAGCGCAGATCACCGGATTCTCCGGCGGCATTTTGAAATATCTCCAGACCGGGCGCGTGCCCAACTACGCCATGGCAATTGCCCTCGGTGTCGTTGGTCTCGCGGTCGCCGGCCTGGTGGTGAGGGGCTAGCCCGCATGAGTCTTGAAGAAGCCCAGGGCTACATCGTCCTCGCGACGCTCGCGGTGCCGCTGGCCGCCGCCTTCATCCTCGTCCTCACGCCAGGCAGCGAGAAGATGCTGGTGCGCTACATCTCGGCCATCACCGGCGCTATCGTCTGCGCGCTGAGCATCTACATCTTCGCCGCCTACCAGGTGAACGGCGACGACGTCCAGATGACGCTCCGCTGGACATGGGTGGAGAACACCGCCTTTCTGAAAGAGAACGGCATCACCCTCTACCTCGCCGTCGATGGAATCTCCGCGACGATGGCACTCCTCACAGGCGTGGTCGCCTTCGCCGGGGCGCTTGCCAGCTGGAAGCTCGACTTCCGCAACAAGGACTTCTACATCCTCTACTGGACGCTCCTCGCCGGCGTGTTCGGGACCTTCTTCTCCTACGACCTCTTCTTCTTTTTCTTCTTCTACGAACTCGCGGTCATGCCGCTCTACCTGCTCATCGGCGTGTGGGGTTCCACGCGCAAGGAGTACGGCGCGGCCAAGCTGACCCTGATGCTGGTCGGTGGCTCGGTGCTCATCTGGATCGGTGTCTTCGCCGTTTTCCACGAGGCGAACCTGGGCACCTTCGACCTGGTGCAGCTCTGGGCCGCGGGCGAGGACGGGACGCTCAGTCCAGGTTTCCAGAAAGTCTTCTTCCCGTTCATGGTCATCGGTTGTGGCGTGTTGGCGGCGCTTTGGCCGTTCCATACGTGGTCGCCTGACGGCCACATGTCGGCGCCGACGGCGGTGTCGATGGTCCACGCCGGCGTCCTCATGAAGCTCGGCGCCTTCGGCATCATCCGCCTCGGCATCCAGCTCATGCCCGAAGGCGCGGAGTTCTGGATGCCGGGGCTCATGGTTCTCGGCGGG
>OEIV010001546.1_pt1 | contig 10219 bp, 6 predicted proteins | sample 1539231 | NCBI WGS metagenome assembly OEIV01 (sample SAMN03794762, study PRJEB22550) | activated sludge metagenome | feature: wastewater treatment plant; material: activated sludge; isolation source: Wastewater treatment plant of a petroleum refinery complex | place: Argentina: Buenos Aires ... | reverse complement strand
TAGCTTTTGAATATACCACAACAGTTAATGGTACTTTTCATAGAGTAAACATACCTGCTAATAGTACATGGAGTAATACACTAAAAAGAGATGATTATTCAAATGAAGGTGCTTATGTATTAGGAAGAATTATAACAGCTTATGCTGCCACAACAGCAGCAGGAGAAATAAACATTAATTGGACAACATGATGACACAAAATGGAAATTTAAGCACTAATCCTGTAATATTAACTGACCAAACAACTGGATTGTTGTTAACAGATAATGGAGTTAATCCTCAGCAAGCTATACGTCCTATTAATGAATTAACTATACTTACAAGACAGAGTATTGACCAAAATGCAGATTATGAAGTTATATATGATGCAAGTACAGGTAATCATGTAAGAGTATTAGCAACAAGAGCTTCACAGACTAATTACTTAGCAGATGGGATTAATGATACAAGAACAGGAAGTATAGGTACAATAAATACGTCTATATATTCAGCATTTGACCATATACATCCAATTGTGGCTATAACTGCTCCTGCTACACCTGTAATAACAGTAGTTAGTGGTACGATGACTATAACACCTATTATTATTAGTACTACGATAACAGAAGAAGAAGGAGTTACATTTCAATTTAGAGTACAATGCGATATACCAATACATACAAATGTTTGGCAAGCATTCCAAGTACCAAATATAGCAGGATTTAAGCAAGTAGTATTAAGTGTAGAGGGAACATATAGACAATCAGGAAATCCTAATGGTTATCCTGTTGCACCTATAATGTCATGTGAAGCAAGTAGATGGGGAGGCAATTTAGTATATGTAGGAAGTTTTAGCGAAAATCAAGCTACAGTGAGATATATACACGTTAACGCAAAATATGTTATAGCTTAATGAAAATAATAAGAAGTATAGAAGATATAGCTTCATTACAATTAGGAGAAAGTTATATCATAGATTATGGTATAGACTACAATGACCCTTTAAGTATAGATTATAATAGAGTGAATAAGCTACAAGAACAAATAGAAACAGTTTTTTCTACTGAAAATATTAAAGAGAAATCTACTAAGAGTGAAAATAAGGTGAAAAGTAGTTTGCTCACAATGTTTATCAATTACGTAGAACAAAAACTATCTGTACAACAAATAGCGAATAAGTTTACAGAAAATGAATTAATACTTATAGGAAAAGAAGTAGGATTAGATTTTACGAATATAGGCAGTAAAATAGATAAAGTAACACAAATACAAAGTAAATTGTGATGAAACAACAAGATAAAAAAATATTTAAAGAAAGAATTAAATCATTTTTCCCACAAGCTACTGATTCAGGAGTAGAACAATTAATGAATTTATTAGTTAATTGTTGCTGTATAGATTTATGTACATTAACTAAAAGTAATGATGTTCAATTCACATCTATGTTAGTAGTAGGAAATACTGTTACAATAACATTAACTATTAATGGAGTACCTGTAACTCAATCAATAGTTCTACCTGCTGACATAGTTACAACTATGACTAATACAAAACCAGGTAATCTTATTGGTACTTATACAAATGAAGCAGGAGTAGCAGTAGCTATTAATGAGACAATAAGTATTATAGGCACTCCTACATTAACAAACAATATACTTACTATTCCTTTTACTAATGAAACAGGAGTAACAAGTAATGTGACAGTAGATTTATCATCATTAGCTACAGATGTTAGTATACAAGGAATTACTTATAATTCTACTACTAATACTTGGACTATAACTCAAACTGATGGAAGTACAAATACTATTACTTGGAATGATATATTAACAGATGTAGATTTTTGCCCTGCTGTTAAAGCATGTGAAACTACTACTACAATTGTCAATAATGGAAATGGTACAGCTACATTTACTAATGAGTTAGGAGTAAGTACTACATTTCCTATTGGTGGAGTAACAATAGTAGATAATGGAGATGGTACATATACAACAACCCTTGCAGATGGGACAATAGTTGTAATAGGAGATACTTCAACTACTAATTATGCAGATGTAACTACTTTACCTAAACATCAAATTGGTAATTTTATAAATGAATTAGGCACTATTATTCCTGTTTATGAAAGTGTATCTACTATTACTCCTATTGTTAGTGGACATGGTATTGCTACATATCAAGATGAAACAGGAACAACAACTACAATTCAAGAAACTATTACAGAATATCAAGATAATACACTAATACCTCATAACATAGGAAGGTATAGAGATGAAGTTGGTATATTTGTTGATATTAACGAAAATCTAACTTCTATTAACAATACTGTTGTAGGTCATAAAATAGCTGATTATACAAATGAATTAGGTACAGTAGTCAACATAGATGAAACTGTAACAAGTATAACTGATAATGGTGATGGTACATTTACATATATTAATGAAAATGGAATCAGCAATACAATAAATATCAATGATTTATTAATTACTAATACAGAATTATTTACAGTAAATGCAGGTACTACTAATGTTTCTACTGATAATAGTTTAGGAGAACAAGTAATTACAGTTGGAGATATATTACATTTTTGGGCAAATAATGGCAGTATTAATTTCAATGTACAAGCAGGTAGTGTAGTTGTAGATATAAGTACAGAAGCAAGTATTATTCCTTATACTCCTACTTCTCCTATAACAAGCACCAATGTACAAGGTGCTATTGATGCGTTAGCAAATAATACACACGTTCCTGTAACAACAATAGACAGCCCTACAATCAATTTTACACAATCAGGTGTAGATTTTCAAACTGTTACTGCTGACTTTGTAGGAGCTAATACTGCAACAATAGGTCAAATACCTACATCAGACGGTAATGGAAATATTACTTGGACAACACCAACAGTTACTGTATTAGCAGATAATGGCTTAACAGAAACATCAGGTACAATTGAGTTAGGTGGTACATTAATACATGATACCTTTATTGATGATACAACAGCAAACACTAATAAATTAACTATAGGTACTACTACTCCAATAAACTCTTTTACAGTAATTAGTGAAACTGAAAACAGAATAGCTACTACTGTTAATGACTACAATGCTTATTTACGTACAATGTCTAACTATAACAGATTAGAAGTATCATCTGATATTAATCCTGAAATAGCAAGAGTTGATACAACAGCGGTTATAGGTCAAGCTACTACTAATATAAGTGCGTATGATGGTACTGAAACAGCACAAACTAACTACAATGCTCAATCTGGTAATACTTATGCTACTACAATAGTTACTAATGGTATAGATACTAATACACTAACTATTACAGCAACAACTTTACAATCAAGTATACACCCTAATACAAGAGATGATAGTGGCATTAATATGCCTATAAATTTCTTATATACGGACAGTTCAGGAATAGTACAATCTGCTCCTACAACCATATTAAATGGAAATAATTGGTTACTAAATGGCAATGCAGGTACAGATGGAGGTGTAACAGATTTTTTGGGAACTACTGATGCGGTGGACTTGGTGTTGAAAACTAATAATACACCTGTATCTTATTTCAGTGGCGATGGATTGTTTAGAACAAGTATAGGAGATGCCGCAAGCAATGTTGTTTCAGGACAATATAGTATCTCAATTGGTACTACAAATTATTCGTTAGGTTTAGCGGCTATCACAATAGGAGAAGGTAATGAGGCAAATGGTGACCATTCTATGACATTAGGACTTGGTTCTGTTGCTGATGGTATTCGTAGTCTTGCCGTACAAGGAGCAACAACCATAGGAAACAATAGTTTTGCTTTTGGACAGGGAGTGTCGGCAAGTTCATATAGAGAAATAGCTTTTGGTGACACTCCTGTTACGTATATTGCAAATTCAGCAACTTCATGGGACGTAAATGACAGGCTATTTTCAATAGGAAACGGGCAAGGTTCAATACAAAACAACGCTTTAACCATATGGAAAGACGGACGAGCAGTAATGAACACTGATGCCACCAATACCACACCAATACAAAATACATGGTTTGGGATTAATGGCACACTTGCTCAAAATTACAACCATATACGCACCGATAATACACTTGCAGCATTTAGTACAGAACATACACCAAGTGGTAATTATGCTATTTTAGGCAGTAATGCAGGCAATAGTGGCTTAGTTATTAATAATACAAAACAGTTTGTGTTTGCTACAACAGCAAGTACATCTGCTACTAATCTTACAGCTACAAATACCATAGGTAATTATTCTAACAGTGGATTTTTATTTGGGGGAGGAGGTGTAGCTGCATCTACTGTGGATGTTAGTGGCACATTAGGATTATCTAATATAAGAATAAATACTGCTAATCCTATATTAAATACAAATAATACTGTATATCATTTTACAGGTGGAGCAAGTGGAACAATTAATATGGCTGCACATTTAATAGATAATCGTACTATTGTACTTACTAATTATAGTGGGGTGTCATTAACATTAAGTCATGCTGTAAGAACAGGAAGTGCTACAACAACTACTACATTACCAGATAATACAAGTGTAACAATAGCTTATGATGGTGTTGAATTTTTTCAAATAGGGTAATATTAAGCTAATGTAAAGATTAATAAATTAATTGAAGTCAGGTATGATTAATTTATACCTGACTTTTAAATTAACACAAAAATGATATATTATATCATATATTTAAAATATATATTATGAATTGTTATTGTATTAAGAATAATAATTTTAATTTTGCACTTATAGAAATAAATTGTTATACTTATATATATATAGATTTAAGTGAATGGATAACTCCTCCTGTTGCTAACTATATTGTTAAGATTACTCCAAGCGGTAGTAATCAACAGTATGATTTAGTTATAAATGCAGGTACAAATACAGGTATTATTAATAGTACTACTATTGGTTTACAAGAGAATGTTAAGTTACCTAATGGTATATATAATTTTGAAGTAACTATTTGTGATAAGATATTTACTAAAAAAGAATTAATATTATGTAAACTAAAATGTCAATATGCTAATAGTATTAGTGCTTTGAATATTAGTTGTAGTGAATTAAAGAATAAGAAGAAATTGCAAGAATTAAGTGAATATCAGTTAATATTTGATAGTATTGAATATAATAAGAGATGTTGTAAATGGAATAAGGTTAAAGAATTGATAGAATACTTAAATAATAATTTAAATGGCGTTAATGAAACATGTGGCTGTATGTAGTCCAGATATAGATAAATTAGTATATCAAATATCTTGTAAGTTAGGAAGTATAGGATTTAGTAAGATGGTTGAACAAAAATATGGCATACTTTCTGAATGTTCACAAGAAGAATATCAAGAATTGAAATTATATTTAGAATTATTTAAAAAACTTAGTAAAATTGAAATAACTGATAATAATATAGACTTATCATTTATTGTTAAAAATTTACAATTAGTGAATAATTGTGAAATTAAAGAAAATAGTATTACTAATATAATTGAAAGAGTTAAAGACTTATTGCAAAATTGTAGTGATTGTAACAATTATACTCCCTCTATCTTATATAATATTAATGATGATTGGTATAGTACACAAGAATATATTGAATGTTTACAGAATGAGTTTGAAAATAATGGATATATAGAATATATAAATCCAATTGTAGATTTATGTACTAATCTTAATATAGATATTAATGTAAGTAAGTTATGTCAAGAATTAATAGTTAAATTAAATGCTAATAAAATATCATGTGAGTTAATTAGTAATATTAATGCCACTAATATATGCAATATAATACAAATGGATAATTTATTAAATATAGATATTAATGCAAACAAATTATGTGATTTAGTATTAAAAGATATAAAAGGTGAATTACCTATATGTGAGATAAATACTAATATTATAGGAAAAACAACACAATGTGAGATAAATACGAATATTATAAGTAATGAGGTAAATGGATGTACCTATCATCCTATATGTGAGCCAGATATAACTTGTGTTACACCATTAATAACTATTACTGATAGTGTATGTAATTGTATAGATAATGAATTAGTACAAACAGAGGGAACTGTAAATATAATAACTAATTGTGAAGATAATATGTTATATAGTATTAATGGTAATTCTTGGACTAATATTTTACCCACTTATGAAAATATAGATAATGTATTATATTACAAATGTAGTTGTGAAGACAGTATTCATTTAGTGTTTAAAAATTTTGAAGGTTGTCCTAATAATTATGTTAATGCAACAAGATTATGTAATAGTTTATATAATAATGGATATTATGTAAGTACCTACTATATTAGTGGCAATATAACCAATTTATTGATGGGAAATTCAGGTACAATACCTGAGTATACAAATCTTGTTGTTGCATTATATGGTAATTTATTGTATATATATACAGATACATTACAATTAAATACACAATTAGTTATTCCTACTATTTGTGGAGAACCTTTAATAATTAATAATTTATTTGAGGGAGAGCTTAACCCAGAGAATTACTATCCTGATGCAATAATAGATTATGATTGTGATTTAAAGAATATAACAATTATTGCACCTATTGGATATGAAATAAGTAGTAATTTACTTAATTGGCAGAATACTGTAACACTATTTAATGTAGATATTCCTGTTAAATATTTCATAAGAGATATTAATAATATAGATTGTATTCAATATAAGCAATATGTTCCTTATTGTTGTAATACTTATGATTGTGCAGATATAATTACAAAAATACAAATTAGTTGTAATATTCTGTTGTGTGAGATAATTAATTATAGTGGTTGTGAATATATAATAGATTTTTATGTAGATAATATAAAAGTACATACAGAAGGATATGGCAGTATATATGATAGTGCTGTCGAAAATCCATATAATCTTACATTACAAAATATTGTAAATACATATTGTGGAGATATTAATAATCCTGTATATATATATCCTATAATAAGAATGACTAAATGTCAAGATATTATATGTACTCCATTATGTCCTTTACCACCTATTATACGTACATGTTTGAGTATATGTGCTTTACCAACAATATCAGCACCTTATTATGAATATGAAACAGGTGTCACTATGCCTAACCAAGATATAAGTTATAGTATATATGGTGATACATTATTGCAAATAACTTACAGTATGTTTATGGTATCTGATAGTATTGAAATATATTATAATAATTTATTAGTAAATGGAGCATACAATCTTACCTTAAATGGAGTATATGAAGTACCTATTGTGTATGTACCTAATGTTAATACACTTACTATAAGATTTATACCTAATCAATTATTACCTACAAAAGCACGTATTCAGGTATCTTGTTTAAATAATTCTATATGTGTACCAAAAACTGATTGTTTATCTTTAAATGTATTAGATTATGAAAATCCAATTATAAATAATATTTCTGATATATGTTACGATACATTAACAGTTACATTACCAATAACAGAACAAGGGAATTTATATTACAATAATTGTATAAATTACTATGGCTCAATACAAAGTAATTCAGTTAATTTCAAAATAAATAGTAATGCTGTATGTAGTACTAATATAACAGATAGCATTTATTTATGTAATATTAATAATTTTGTAGATAATTCAGTAATATTAAGTAATAGTAATAATAGTCGTACATTATTTATATCTAATACATTATTATATACAACAGTTAAAAACTATATTATTTCACACAATTGTAATATTATTAATGAATATAGCTATATTTCAATAGACTTAGTAAATACAGAAAGTACTGCATGTAATAAAGATTGTGTAGATGATATAAATTGTAATATATATACAGTATATCCAATAATAATATATCCATGTAAGAATATTGTATCATTTAATGATATAACTAATACAATTACAATAGTAAATGGAGAATTACCAGAAATACCTGATAATTTATGTAATTGTGAATACAGTCAAATTTATTATATGTTACAAAATCTTAATTATGGTAATAGTATATCCTATTATAAAACAATTGATAGATTATCATATCATAATATAAGTAGTGTTTCAGAAAATAATCCTAAAATAAAAACAATTTACAATATATTATCAAATAATGAATATATACCTACATGTACTGTATCTACTGACAAATATATAATTTTATATTTGTGTGAAAATAATCCTATAAATAGTGTTAGAATATATAGACAAAACAATACTATTAATAATATGTATGCCTTAGTATATCAAGGAAATATAACATGGACAGATGGGAGAACAGTGAATAGTAATAATTATATATATACAGATACACAAATCCTAACAAATACAGGGAACTGTTAACAAAATATAATACAATATAATATGACTTGTAATGAAAATAATAAAAGTTTGTTAAGATTAGCAACTAATGAGAATAACGAAATACTGTTACTAAATAAAAAAGGTGAAATTGTAAGTAATATAAATATTTGTAATTTTATTGAAAATTGTGAAACTACAACAACATTATCATTTAATGATTTGACAGGTGAATTATCTTACAAAAACGAAGATAATGTTCAAAATATAATAAATTTATGTGAGTTATTTAACATATGTAATCAATCTCACAATATACCACCTTTTTGTATAACTAACTTACCTACTCCTACAAATCCAACAGTATTACCTTCACCTACTGTTTTAGATTTTGGTTGTGAAGGTACAACAACAGTGCAAACGTATATTAGAACTTACACTAATCCAAATTTTAGTAATTATACTGATGTATCAATAGCAACACCAATAGAATTATCTTTTTTATGTAATCAACAATCAACATATAAAGTTGAAATAGTAACAGTAGTTACAAATTCTTGTGGTACATATACAGATATAGTAGAAATTCCATTAGAACTTGATTCAGGGAGAGTTATGAGATATTTTGGAGTAGCTTGTTGTCTTGCAGAGATAACTGCTATAGTTACAAGACAAGTTGTAGCTTTAAATGAGTTAAATGGTGTATCTTTCACTAATGAAACAATAATTTCATATCCTATAATAGGTAATATATGGAAGAGAGATGTAAGTATTAATAATATTAATGTTGCTATTAGTTATAATACTTTGTATGAAAATGGGTATACGGCTTTTAATTATGGAGGAAGTATTCATTACGGATTGTCTAATCAAGTATTTAAGACTTATATTAACACTGATGGAATTGATGTAATAACAACAGAAGGAAGTGTAATTGGTGTGTATACTTCACAGACTAATTCTCAAAATATAAATACTGCATGTGATTCTCATGTATTAACAGTACAGTCTTTTGACGTTATAGTACCACCATCAGGTCTCAATATTGATGGAGTAGTTGTTGACTTAGCAAGTTTAATAGTTACACCATTAAACATAACAACGCCATTACAATATAATTTCATATATAATGGTATTACTGATAATACATCACTTCATATGGATACAGGTATATTAAATATTCCGTATTCAGTACCTATATGGGCAACAGCAAAAGCAGTCTTTACTGTTACTACAATTCATCCTACAAGGCATACTCCAAAAGTATTAGCGATTGCAGTACTTAATGCTATTGAACCAATATAATATAAAATAACAAAATATAAATACAATATAATATGAGTTGTGGTTGTAGTTCAGTACATACTCCACCTACCTTAACAAGTTGTAATGCTACTTATAATGTATGTACAGGTAAGAGTTTTTACATTAATGTTACAGGTTGTGAAAACCCAATAGTTACTATACCTACACAATCACAAGTTGGTTATCCACTTGTAGGTTCGTTAGAGTATAGCGAAGTTAACAAAAAAATATATTACACACATAATGGAGCAAATACAGATGTAACTGCTGTTGATAGTTTTACATATTCAGTTGAATGCAATGGTATAGTTAAAACATGTACTATTACTATTAATATTGATGACAGTATATCTGTTGATACTACTGTTGTAGAATTAGATGGTTGTTGTATTCCTACATATACAGCTAAGGTATATGGTATTACTGTAAATAGTGTTATAGTAGATAACTTTAACATATTAAGTACTGCTGATATGTCTTATGTAACTGCTGATGCTTTAAGTGTATTTTTAAATACATATATAGGTGTTAATGGTACATTTACTGTTGATAAAACAGTAGTAAGTGGTGTAACTACATGGACGGTATCATTTGCAAGTAATACTAAGATTATGAGT
>OEIV010001545.1_pt1 | contig 10219 bp, 7 predicted proteins | sample 1539231 | NCBI WGS metagenome assembly OEIV01 (sample SAMN03794762, study PRJEB22550) | activated sludge metagenome | feature: wastewater treatment plant; material: activated sludge; isolation source: Wastewater treatment plant of a petroleum refinery complex | place: Argentina: Buenos Aires ... | reverse complement strand
ACCGGCGGCTCGCCGCCACCGTGGACATAGAGGTTGCTGCCCGTGGCGTAGGCCATCTCCGGCGCCGCCATCATCAGGCAGGCGTTGCCGATATCCGTCGGCGTCGCCATTCGCTTCATGGGTATCGTGTCGGCGACCGCCGCCGAAATCGCCGCGTCGCCGTAGTGAACGTCCGCCTGGTCGGTATGGACCAATCCCGGGCTGACCGTCATGACCCGCACCTTGGGCGCCCACTCCTGCGCCAGCCCCCACCCGAGCATGGCAATGCCGGCCTTGGCCGCGGAATACGCCGCGGTGCCGGGCGCCGGCCTGAGCGAGCCGATGCTGCCGATGAAAATCACCGCGCCCCCGTCGGACTGATTCTGCATGACCTGGTTGGCCATCTGGGCCACGTTCAACGGCGCCAGCAAATTGAGGCGAATGATGCTCTCGTGAAACCGTGGCGATGCCGTCGCCGCCGGCGTCGACGGTGCCCCGCCGGCATTGTTCACCACCACGTCCAGCCGACCATGCTCGGCGGCGATGGCGGCGAACATGGCCTTGAGCGACTCGATATCCTTGACGTCGCAGGCGATGAACCTCGCCACGCGGCCGCCGGCGCGGACCGGCGTTTCCGGCTCCGTGCGTCCGCAAACGACGACGGCGGCACCGGCGGCGAGGAAGGCCTCGGCGATGCCCCGACCGATCCCCTTCGTGCCACCCGTCACCAGCGCGACCCGTCCAGAATAGTCGAAATGAATCGTCATGAAACGCTCGCTCTTTCGTTGCCTGTGACGGAGTCTAGGCAAGTGCCCGCCGCCATACTTCGTCTGAATGGACGAGAGTGCCAACCCCGGCCGGGGTCGTCTGACGCGCCCGCTCCGTCCTCGTCTATACTGCGGCAAACGGGTGCGCGCCAGACTTGCCACCGACAACCGGCAAGTCGGGGGTCGGCGGTGAGCTGCCGAGTCGCGGACGGTCGCCCCAACCCATGTCCAGTCCATGGCGAAGGATGCCAGAAGGGTGTTCCATGATTGATGGCCGCTCGCCGGAAAATGGCTGTCGTTCCGTGTCGGAAGTGATGAACTTGTCGCTCGATGACTTCAGCGATCTGACCGGACTGATCTACGAAGGACTCAGGGAGCCCGTGCCATGGGGCAGCCTGCTGGTCGCGCTTCGAAAATTCCTGAAGGCCAATTGGGCAACACTGATACTCCGTCCCGCTTCGCTCGATCAGCCAGCGCTGCTGATCCGGGCTGGCGACCGGGGCGCCGAGATCTACGGTGCCGCCTACAACCAGTACAACGTGTTCTCCATGGATCCTTTTGTCGGGCTGCCGCCCGACAAGGTGGTCACGCTCGATGAAATGATCGACACCCAACAGTGGGTGAACGGCGAGTTTTATCGGCAGTTCATCGCCCCCAACGACATCCGCCACATCCTCGGTTCCGACTTGCGCGCGGATGATGGCGCCGAATGCCGCCTGCGCGTCACCCGCCCCGCCGGCGCAATCAACTTCTCGGCCTGCGACAAGGCCTTGTGCCAGATGCTGCTGCCGCACATCAAGCGCGCCGTCAACCTGCGCGCCCATTTCGGCGTCATCGAGTCCGAGCGCCGGCTGTATGCCACCGCCGTCGATCGCATGCTGGTGGGAACGCTGATTCTCGACAAGACTGGCACCGTGATCAGGAGCAATCGGGTTGCCGAGGACATCCTGGCACAGAAGGACGGCATCCATCTGTCGCGCGACACGCTTCACGCCGATTACCGCAAGGAAGATCACGACTTGCAGCAGTTGATACGCCAGACGCTGGCCAGCGCCACCGCATCATCGCCGACCGTGCCGGAAGCGCTGGCGATCACCCGCCCCTCGGGTCGCGCCAAGCTCGGCATCGTCATTCGCACCATTCCCCTGGGCGAATGGTCGGAAGGACGCCATCGCCCCGCCGTGGCGGTGTTCATCAGGGATCCGGAGCGCAAGTCGCAAGCCTCCAGCGAACTGCTGCGCCAGTTGTTCGGCTTCACGCCGGCCGAGGCCACTCTCGCCCTTCTACTCGCCAACGGCCTCACGCTCGACGAGGCCGCCGATGAACTGCACATCCGCAAGAACACCATTCGCGCCCACCTCCGCTCCATCTTCACCAAGACCGGCGTCACCCGCCAGACCACGCTGGTGCGATTGCTGCTCAGCAGCGTGGCTTAGACATGAAGCAGGCCAGCAAACTCGCCTTCTATCTTGAGCGCATGGCCAGCCGGTCGATTCCGGCCCGGCAGGTACTTCGGGGTAGCGGACTGTCGATTGAGCAATTGAACGACGAGGGCCTACGTGTCCAGCCGGAGCAGTACCGGCGGGTGATCCTCAACATGATGGACCTGGCCAAGGACCCCTTCATCGGCATCGCCTTGGGTTCCGAGTTCAAGATCAGCAACCTCGGCATTCTCGGTTACGCGGCCCTCAGCGCGGCGAACCTCGAACAGTCAAGGGAACTCTTCAACAAGTATCGAGCGCTCAACGAGAATATCTTCGCCTCGACCAATTATCTCCGCGACGGACGCTGGTTCTCGGAAATACGCGACACGTTCATGCTCGGCGAAGTCATCCGTTTCGCCGTCGAGGAGTTCGTCAGCCGAACCATCGAACTCGCGTCGACCCTGACCAACCGCCCCTTCCCCATTCTCGAATTGCACGTCACCTATCCTCGGCCCGCCGATATCCGGCCTTACGTGCGGCGCTTCGACTGCGTGCTCCATTTCAATCAGCCGCGCAATATCGTGGTCTTCGATATCAACCGGTTACGCGACCCCATCAGCCTGGCCAACGAAGAGGTTTTCAAGCTTTGCGATCAGCAGTGTCAGTTGCTCGTTTCCCGCCACACCAATCTGCTCTGCGATCGCATTCGCAATCACGTCCTCAACAATCCCGGCGAGTTTCCCACGCTCGACGAGATGGCCAAACGCCTGAATCTCGGCTCCCGCACCTTGCGCCGCCGACTGGTGAAGGAAAACGTGACGTATCAGCAGATACTCGACGATATCCGCAAGACCCTGGCCATCCAGTATCTGCAAGGCACCTCTCTGACACCGAAGGAAATCGGTTACACGCTCGGCTATAGTAGTGTTTCTAATTTCCGGCGCGCGTTCAGGTCGTGGACCGGAAAAAAACTTTCGGATTTCAGGGAGATCGGTGATGCAGAATGATTCGTCAGCGAGCACGACGATGACGCCCGGCAAGGGCTTGCTCGTGCTGGGCGTCATCGTCATCGTGATCGGTTCCTTTCTGGCGCTCACGCATGCGCTCGCCATTCACAATGTGTGGGCAGCCTTCCTCTTCCTGCTCTATTGGGCAGGTATCGAGCATGCGAGTTTCGAGAAGTTGCTGCCCTGCGTGGTCGGCGCGACGCTTGGCTTGCTCATGGGTTTCCTGCTGAAGATGCTGCCGGCGTGGCTGGGCGATTCGGGAATCATCGTGTTTCTCGCCGCCGTGCTGGTGCTGGTTTATCTCCAGGTGATGAACTGGCTAGCGACGGCGGTGAACATGGTCACCATGCTGTTTCTGACCGTGACGACGATACCTGCGATCCAGTCCGGCGTGGACTTTGCCGATGCGGCGGTCGCGCTCGCCGTCGGCATCGTTTTTTTTGCTGCGCTGGTCTGGGCCGGGACGGCCTGGCAGAAACGACGGCAGCTGGCGGTCTGACATCGCCGCGCGGGCCGGCTTCAGCCGGTTTGCCGGAGTTCCGTCGCCAGCGTCCGCGACGACAGCCAGAACAACAGGCTCGCGCCGCCGCCGGCAACACCCATCACCAGCATCGAGTATCGAATCGCCTCGGCGCCATGCGCAAAGAACACATGGTCGTTGAGCAGGCCGATCGCCAGCGGCCCGAGCCCCAATCCCACCATATTGACCACGAACAGCAGCATCGCCGAAGCCAGCGTGCGCATGCGCAAGGGGGCCAAGCCCTGGATCACGGCGAACATCGGACCAAGATACATGGCGCCCATGGCATAGAAAGGAATGAAACTCAGCAGTGACGCCTCGGGGGTCGGCAGCAATACGAACCCGGCGACGAAGGGTACGCACAGCAGCGACTGGATCGCCGGCAGACGCATGTACCAGCGGACGTCGCGGCCGCCAAGACGGTCGGCCAGACGCCCGCCGACGAATGTCCCGAGGCAGCCGGCAACCCCAATGATGCAACCGAGCGCCAGACCGATATCGCCCCAGGCCATGCCATGCACGCGCGCCAGGAAGGTCGGTCCCCAGGTCAGCACGCCGTAACCCGAAAGCGACTGGATCGACGAACCGAGCACGATCAACACGAAGGCGCGAAGGGCGAGGAGATGGCGCAGTGTCTCGCCAAGGGGCTGCATGGGTGCCGCATCGCGCCCTTCCGACCAGCCACGAGGCGGTTCGCGGACCGTCAGGCCGAACAGCAGCGCCAGCGCGACGCCGGGCAGGCCGACGATCAGGAAGGCCATGCGCCAGTCATAACGCTGAATCAGATAGCCGCCGGCCAGAAAAGCCAGCGCCGCGCCGATATAGACGCCCCAGGCGTAAATCGCCAGGGCGGTCGCGCGCTGGCGAGGCGGAAAATAGTCGGCGATCAGCGAATGCGCGGGCGGGCTACCGCCCGCTTCGCCGATACCGACCAGGACGCGGGCGACGGCCAGTTGCGCGAAACTGCGCGCAAGGCCGCATGCGGCGGTCATGGCGCTCCAGATCACCAGGGCCGCTGTGATGATCACCTTGCGCGAGCCGCGATCGGCCCAGCGCGCGACCGGAATGCCCGCGATGGTATAGAAGAACACGAAAGCAAAACCGGAGAGAAAACCCATCGCGGTGTCGGAAACGCCGAACTCTTTCTTGATCGGCTCGATCAGCATGGCCAGGATCTGCCGATCGATGAAGTTGAGCACGTAGGTCAGCGACAGCAGCGCAAGCACGTACCATGCATATGGCCCGGCCGGCCGGCCGTCCTGAACGGGATGTTGGGAGCCCACGTTCGGCATGGCCACTGCCGCGGCTAGCGGACGACGTCAGGCGTTATCGTCGCGGCCGGCCGACCGTGTCCTGCGCCGCTCGCGCAAGCGCTGCATTTCCGCGATGTCGGCGACCAACCCCTTGCCGATCAAGGTCTCGACATCGGCAGCGGCATAGCCGAGTTCGGCGAGTACTTCGCGCGTGTGCTCGCCCTGCATCGGCGGATGCTTGGTGATGGTGCAGGGCGTGCCGTAGAACCGGATCGGCACGCCGGTCACGTCGATCCGGCCGAGCGCCGGATGTTCCGTTGCAACGATCATGTTGTTATGCCGAATCTGCGGATCCTGAATGACGTCCTCGACCTCGTTGATCGGCGCCGTCAGCACATCGTCGGCAATCAGCCGTTCGACGAGTTCCTCGCGGGTGAACTGGCTGGTTCGCTCGCTCATGACCCGATCGAGTTCGTCCTGATTGGCCAATCGGGCATTGATGTCGTGAAAGCGTGGATCGGTGTCCCAATCGGTGCCCAGGCCGCGACAAACCTTGGCGAAGAATTTTTCTCCCGGAGTGGTGATGACGACGTGCTTGCCGTCCTTCGTCGGGTACACGCCGGACGGCGCAAAGTAGAGGCTGCGGTTGCCGGTGCGGACCGGACGCTCGCCGGTGACCAGATAAGTGCCGATCGAGCTGGCTTGCGCATGCATCAGCGAATCCAGGAGAGAAACTTCGATGCGCTGACCTTCCCCGGTCTTGTCGCGCACGCGCAGCGCCGCCAGCGCCGCGTTGCTGACCAGCAACGAAGTCATCACGTCCACCGCGGGAAAACCCGTGCGCACCGGCCCGCCCGAAGGCTCGCCATTGAGTGTCAAGACCCCCGTGTAGCCTTGTGCCAGAAAATCGATCCCCGGACGTCCGGCGTAGGGACCATCCGGCCCGAATGCCGTGACCCGTATCCAGATGATGTCCGACTTGCTCGCCTTGACCTGTTCATAGTCGATGCCGAGCTTGCTCAACGCCGGTTCGCGGATATTGGTGACGAGAATGTCGGTGGTACGCAGCAGCCGCGAAAAAACCTCCTGGCTTTCCGGGTTCTGCAGGTCGAGCACGATGTCGCGCTTGCTCCGGTTAAGACTGAGGTAGGGGCCGCGCTCGCTGCCCCGCTTCGGTCCCAGATGACGACTCTCGTCGCCGTAATGGGATTCGACCTTGATCACGTCGGCGCCAAGATCACCCAACAGGGTGGCGCCATATGGCCCGGCCAGCATGGTGGACAAATCCAGCACCCGCAATCCCGCGAGCGGACCGCGGGAGAAGTCGGAGGTCGTCATGGGAAATTGTGCCCTCGAAAGAAAAGTGAAATCAATCCTCGTGCAAGCGGCGAACCGTCTCGCGCAATAGATCGGTATCCTGCCTGGCCTCGCCGAGCAGCACCAGGACTACCGTGAAAAACAAACCGGCGCACCGGCTGCGCAGCGTGTCGGCCAGCCGATCGTAGGTGGTCACCACCGCCCATTCGTCGAGCATGTCGTCGGTAATCAACGCCGGCATTCTGTTCCATTCGCCCGCCACCGACAGCCGATGCAATTCCAGCCCGATATCTTCCCAGCCGTGATGGGCAAGCACCCCGTGGTAAGAGCGGGTCGATGCATAGAACGCGATCTGCTTGCGCAACGCATTCTTGGCCGCCTCCAGTTGCGCCTGGTCGCGGCCAAGCGCCATGAAGGGCGCGCCAATAAGATCGAACGATGCCGGGTTCCGTCCACCCCGCTCGGCGCCAACAGCAACGGCAGGCAAGATGACTTCGCGCGTGTAGCGGAACGTCGAAATCGGATGCAGACGCAGCCCCTCGCATATTTCGCCGGCCAGTTGCGCCATGAACGGATTGGCGGCGGCGGCATAGAGCGGCACCTGGGGATGCTCGATCGGTCCTGGATTGAAGAAGGGCGGCAGCAGGGTGAAGCGATAGTGCTGGCCCTCGAAGTAACTGGGCTTGGCGGGATTCTGGAAGCTGCTGAAGATGGCGCGCAGGCATTGAAAGTATTCGCGCATGCGTGGGCCCGGCGGGCTGGGCCACGGCGTGCTGTAGCGCCGCTCGTTGTGGCCCTTCACCTGCGTGCCAAGGCCAAGAGTGAAACGTCCGCTGGACAGATTTTGCAGATCCCAGGCGGCTTGCGCCGTGGCCATCGGGCTGCGCGGAAAGGCGATGGCAACATTGGTGCCCAACGTGATCGCCCGCGTGTGTTCGGCGGCAACCGCCAGCGGGATGAAGGGATCATGCCCGGCTTCGGCGCTTGTCAAGCCGTCGAAACCCAGCGCTTCCGCCTCCCGGGCGCTCGCGGCAATACTCGCCAGGGTCGGTCGGCTCTGGCCGCTGCCGGCGTACTGATCGGTATCTGGCCCGAACAGGGCGGTTTCCACACGCATCGCTTGCTCCTACCGCTCAGCCACCTGTCGCAGCACCTTCCAGAGGCGATGCGGAGAGGCCGGCGTTTCCGTGATCTCGACCCCGAGGGGCGCCAGCGCATCGTTGATGGCGCACAGCACGGCGGCCGGCGTGGTATGGATGGCTCCTTCACCGCAACCCTTGGCGCCCAGCGGCGCCACCGGCGAAGGCGTAATGATGAAGTCCTTGGTCGCCATCGGCACTTCGTGGATGGTCGGGATCAGGTAATCGACGAAAGTCGTCACCAAGGGTTGTCCCTCGTCGTTGTAGACATATTCCTCGTACAGCGCCGCACCCACTCCTTGGGCCAGCGCACCTTGCAACTGCCCCTCGACGTTGGCGAGATTGAGTCGCGTACCGCAGTCGTCGACGATGAAATACTTGAGGATGTCGGTGCGGCCGGTGTCACGGTCGATTTCCACCATCACGACATGGGTGGCATTGGCCCCCGTCAGGTAGGAACGGCACCGCCCTTGGTCATCGGGCATCGTCCGACCCTCGGCGGTCCAGACGAACGTGGCTTCCGGACTGGGTTCCATGCCTGGCGGTAGCAGGTCGCTTCTGCCCAGCATGGTACCGGCGACCTCGGCCACGCTCATGCCAACCTGCGGATTCGCCTTCAAGCGCAGTCGGCCGTCCATCAGTTCGACCTGCTCCGGCGTGGTCTGCATCAAGTGGGCCACCACCTGGCAGAAGACCGCCTTCAGCTTCTCGCAGGCGCCCAGCACGGCGCCGGTTATCGCCACGCCGAGCCGACTCCCCCCTTGACCGAAACTGGGCGGCGCGATGTCGGTGGACGCCGAGGCCACCTTGACGGCGCCGACGTCCAGCCCCCAGTAGTCGGCCGCGACCTGCGCCGCCACGGTGAACTGTCCTTGCCCCTGAAGATTGAAGCCTACCACGACCGTCAGATTGCCCAACATGTCGAACGCCACCTTCGCACCCTCGGGAACACCGATTCCCTGCACACCGACGGTGGCGTAGGCATTCCAGTCGAAGACGCCCGGCTCGACAGTGCTGACGACGCCAATGCCGATCAGGCGCCCGTCGGCGCGTCCCCGCGCCTGACTTTCGCGCAGCCCCCGGTAGTCCGACATGGCCAGAACCTTGTCAAGCACGGCCTCGTAGTTGCCGCTGTCGTACTCGTTACCGCTGGGGATCGTATAGGGAAACTGGTCCGGACGAATATAGTTGCGGCGGCGCAGTTCGGCCGGATCCATGTCGAGTTTGCGCGCCGCCATGTCCATCAGCGACTCCAGCACGAGGAAATGAGGTGGAGGGCCGTAGCCGCGGTAGGGGCCGGTCGGCGCCCGGTTGGTGGCGACCAGCACGGTGTCGTACCGCGCCGCCTCGATGCGATAAGAACCGGTGAACGCCGCCAGCGGCTTGGCCACCGAAATAGTGCCCCAACCCTCGGCCCCCGCGCCCTGATCGTCGATCAGCCGCACCCTGAAACCGGTCACCGTGCCATCCGCCTTGACGGCCAGGGCCGCATCGTAATGGCGATCCCAAGACTGTCCGAATCCGGCCAGGAGATATTCCATGCGGTCTTCGATGTACTTCACCGGACGCCCGCCCGCCTTGCGCGACAACAGCGCCGCGATGTCGGTGCCGCGCGGCCCCCCCTTGCCACCAAACGCACCACCCTGCGGTTGTGGGATCACCTTGACCTTGTTGGTCGGCAGATTGAGCGCCATCGCCCGCCCCATGGCCCAGAAGCGCGGTGTTCCGTACGAACCGTAACAGGTCAGGGCGTTATCGACGGTATCCCATTGGCAGATACAGCCGAAAGTCTCGGTTGGGTTGGCGCCGACCCGGTTCCAACGAAAGGTGTTGCCGACGACATGATCGGCCTCGGCAAACACGCGATCGACATCGCCCCAGTTGTACACCCGGCTCTGGATCACATTGCCGCCCCGTTCCTCGAACAGAATCGGCGCATCCGCCGCCATGGCCACGGCCGGCGTCGGCACGGGCTTCAGAACGTCGTATTCGACTTCGATCAGTTCGAGGGCGTCTTCGGCCACGTAACGACTCACCGCCGCGACAGCAGCCACTGGCTCGCCAACGAAGCGGACCTTGTCCACCGCGATACAGTAACCGCCCCAACCTTCCGGTGCGGTGTAGGCGGGATTGGCCCAACGTCGGACATCCTCGCCGGTAAGCACGGCAAAAACACCGGGAAGCGCCTCGGCGGCGCGGACGTCCACCTTGACCACCCGGGCATGGGGATGCGGGCTGCGCAGGATTGCGCAGTGAAGCATGCCGGGCAGGGATAGATTGTCGATGAATGCAGCCGTCCCCGCGACCAAGCCGGGGTCCTCGACGCGCTTGATTTCCTTGCCCACGAAACGGGGCTGGGTGGTCGGCAGTTGCTCCGGAAGGGTGGGAATCTTGATTGCCATGAGGGTCCGCCTTTGCCTTACTGGGCCGGAATGGGTCCGGAGAATCGCGCCGGAGCTAGGCGCCTTGTTGCTCGCGCAGCCGCCGGGCCGCCAAGCGCACCGAAGCGATGATGCTCTCATAGCCCGTGCAGCGGCACAGATTGCCGCCGAGCGCTTCCTTGATCTCGTCGTCGCTGGGATCGGCGTTTTCCGTGAGCAGTTCCAGGGTCGTCATCATGAAGCCCGGCGTGCAAAAGCCGCATTGCAGGCCGTGGGCCTCGACGAAGGCCTGCTGTATGGGATGCAGTTGAGCCGTGGCCCGGTCGCGCAAGCCTTCCACCGTGGTGACGTCGCAACCGTCGGCCTGCACGGCGAGCGCCAGGCAGGAACGTGCCGAACGCCCGTCGATCAGCACCGTGCAGACTCCGCAGA
>OEIV010001543.1_pt1 | contig 10241 bp, 11 predicted proteins | sample 1539231 | NCBI WGS metagenome assembly OEIV01 (sample SAMN03794762, study PRJEB22550) | activated sludge metagenome | feature: wastewater treatment plant; material: activated sludge; isolation source: Wastewater treatment plant of a petroleum refinery complex | place: Argentina: Buenos Aires ... | reverse complement strand
GACTATTTCACTCGTGCTGTAATAGGTATATCTTCCGCACATACTTACATTTTACTACTTCAAATAGCCAAGAGTATACTTGCGCTAGAGGCTTGTGTCGCCATGTGCATTTGCGAGGAGACAGAAGTCTCTCTATATTTGCTAAAGCATAATAAGCGTAAGCATATTTAGCAATAATTTGTAATTATTGCAACAATCAATCTATAAGCGTAGTATTTATTTAGTGGCATGTGCGGTGGTGGCACTTAAATATAAACATCGCTATATATATTAATGTGATTAAACTAACCTCTCATGGGAAACACATACTAGATTTGGACGTAGTCTCGATGAGGCTTATTCTAAACGTGTACCCGGATGAATCTCATATTGACAGGCCGGTTTTTGCTGATGCAATCGCAACAAGTCAAATTAGCTTTACTGATTTAAGAGCAGAGTGCGAAAAACTTATACTCCCGTGGCAATTTTTTCTTCTTGAGCCTAAAAAGCTTTCAGTTCAAATTTCTAAATTAAACAAACTTAGAAAAGCAAAGTTTACGCAAAGACTAATAGCAACTAGGGATAAGGACGGTGGTGGTGTATCTCTGAGGATAGCAGATAGAATAATCGCTCTCCAAGAATTCGCTAAGCAAGACTGCCAAGATAGTAACAATTTTTGTGATTCTTTAAAAAAAATACATCGTGATGAGTGGGCTAATCATATAGTCAAGTACTTTAAACTTGATGTTAATCGGCTATATAACGGCAACAAAGACAAGACTTTAGATTATATAATTGGTCAACTTGAGAGTAAGAACGTTCGTGTATCCAGGGGTGTTATGAACAATAACAAACTGTTACCTGTTGAAAATAGAGTTCGCTCAACCTACAGAAAGTCCAGTGGATTTATTGTAAAAGATGATTTTGTACCGTACATATTTTTGCCAAGCGAAATTAGTGATGACGAAACTCCTGGGAGGCAAATACTAACCCTCTTTTCATTACTGATATTTCTAGGTCTTGGAATATATAATCTGTATCTCAGTGGTAATTATGAAACAAAAATTAACAAGCTAAAGACATTGAATCAGGCCTTCGGAGTATCAAGCGAAATACTCCTGCCATTTGTTGTCTCTAATAAACTTTCTGGCTCAGCCATAGATTCGGAGACGTGCGTAGATTTGTCTGCTAAATATATGTTGACGCCATCGGCTATAGCTGTGACATTACGGAACAGAGATGTAATAAAGACCAGTAAAGAACTTGATAAGCTACTAAACGAACTTGGATCTGCTAGACTGCCAATATCAAGTTCGCTTAAACGGACTCCTAAAATTGATACTTCGGTAAAGAAGTTGTGCGGTACTAGAACATGTAATGAGATTATTGAAGGGCTGAAGACTACCAGTGTTAAACCCATAGAAGCACAGTACTTAATGTTTGGTACGGTTGATAAGCTCAAGTTTGAAAAGTTTAAGGCTAACGTAGGACTATGATAGCCGCTGACAGTAACACTCTAATAAACTGCCTTAATGGCTCTAAGAATATACCATTTAAAGAGCTGGTCGTAACAGACGATCTTTACAAGGAGTACCTCGTTGCAGAGGAAAAACATAATGCAAAAATTAATGGTGTAATCCCTATCTCAAAAATAGAAGGATATGATGAGGCTTTCTATCTAAAGGAATATGCAAGAGTTATAAATTGTTATCCTGGTATATCGTTTGTAAGAATGAGTGGATTCGCTGACATATCTATTGTTGCATTGGTTTCTTGTATTGTTACTAATTTTGGTAAAACTCAGAAGCAAATGACTCTTGGATTTAACGATGATAAGAAATTACACGTATACACATCTGACGGTAATTTAAAGAAAATGCTTAAAAGGGAGTTTGACGGACTCATAGAGATAAAAGAGTACTCAGATTTGCAATAATGCTCTAAAACATCGGCAGGACCTTGCATTACACTACCGGCGCGTTATACGCAATTTTCCATAGCTTTTGGGCCATTTCTATTGCGCTCTCGCGTCGGGTGTAGCCTTCACTGACAGCCACTGGTTCGTGGTTAGCCGCGTAAAGCGTCCACCGCCACTCGCCAGCACTATCAGAGAAGATTTTAAAATATGGGTTTGCCATACTTACCTCCCAAATTATTAGTTGCTAAAGAGACTCGACTATATCTCTTTGGAAAATCTTTTAACAGATTCTTTAAAAGAATACGACGAACTAATAGCAAAAAGAGAACTTGGTGTCCTGCCGAAATTTAAAAGTACTTGTAATATTATACCAATTATTTGATGTATTTTAATAACGTGGATATAGTTGAGTTGATAGGTGTGGGCAATCCATTAATTAACGAATGTTAGTTATCATCAAGTGAAATTCCTTTTTTCTTTAAATCTTACTTAATCTCGATTAATACCGAGAAGAAATCTGCGAGAACTTTAATTTCTTCTTCACTAAATTGAACATTGCTACTTGCAGTGTCATTATCCATTTTATCCCTCACTTGCTCCAATCGCTTTCATGTCATTGATACTTCCACTCCTACTTCGTTTATATTTACGAGCTTTTTGAGGCTTTGTAGTGACAGTATCCGAAACTTCTTTTTCAGTCTCTAATTGCTTAACAAAACCATAGGTAAGTCGAGACAGTTCCTTCACGGTATTAGCGCGTTCTGTATCTGGTTTGGTGTCAAGTAATACCGTTTCTCCCGACATTGGCTCTTGGGCTTCTATGGCTGAAATACGACAATAAAATGTATAGGCAGGTAAATGGGATAGTTCACCCTCAGAAACGTACGGTTTAAATAGAGGAAGTATCAGCCTTTCATCCGCAGGACTACCCGTACGGAATGTTATAACCGTTCCGACATTGGCTAGGACAATATCTACTAATCTCTGTTCTGCTTGTTGTTGAGTAGACTGCTCTGCCATTATAAGAAACAGTTTGTATTTTCTGGCCTCACTTAACATTTGTACAAAGCTCATGGTGGCAAAGTTTTGGAATTCATCAACATAAAGGAAATACGGAGAACGTTCGTCTTGTCTTACTCTTGCTCTTCTAAGTGCTGCCAATTGAAGTTTGGCAAGAATCGTTACGCCAAAAAGCATAGAAGTATCTTCGCCTAATAACCCTTTGGAGAAATTACAGATGATTATCTTCTTCTCGTCCATCGCTCTATCAAAATTAACTGTTGAAACGTCTTGTTCAAGCATGCGCCTCGCACTAGCCGAAAAAAGAAATCTTCCTATTTTGGCAGTAATACCAGCCGCCATTTTAACTCTTTGCATCTCTCCGGCTTTTCCAAGTTCATTTTTCCAGAAAATCTTTAAGTCTTCATCCTCAAGTCTATTAACGACACCTTTCCGATATTTGGCATCATTCAGAAGTCGAAAAATGGTAAACATATTAGCACTTTCCATCGTAAGTGCCGTTTGTATCGTATTTCTTAATACATATTCGATACGATGACCACCGTTATCATCTTCGGAGAATATTTTACGTAACACTGACACGGTAGATTCTGTAACAAGATCCTTTTCTCGAAGTAAATCATCGCCTGTAATGCCCTTAGGAAGCTCTAGTAAGTTAATACCGACTGGTCGAGATAAATCATCGGGATTAATGTAAATAACATCCCTAAGTCGTTCCTGCGGTATATAGCCGAGTATTTCTTCAGCGAGATCGCCGTGTGGATCAACAACTGCCAAGCCACGTCCTTCAAGAATATCTTGTACAATTTGGTACTTAAGTAATGTCGTTTTACCGTTACCCGTACCACCAATTATATACATGTGTCGTTCTCGTTCGTTAGCAGTAAGACCAATCTGAGTTTGCGTACCGTGATGCTTGTTTAAGCCCACCATGATATCTAGCTTGCGCCCATCTTTAAGTGACAAAGGAGCTGCTAATGTCTTACTAAGAGACTTAACGACATTATCTGTTTTACCAGATAATGAATGAGGAAAGTGGAATAGTCCTGCCAATTCGTTTGATGAAAAATAGTTAGGTTTAAACGTAGGAAATATAATTCTTCTTTCAGTGCAAGCTTTCACGATTTTAAGAGTAAGTGGGTGTATTCTCCTGTGTAATTTAAGCGACTGATAACTAGGTACATCAAATAAACCAAGTGCCGCTTGAATGCTACCTTTCAAGTCTTTCAATTCTTGTCGATTAACATTAAAAGCAATTCGAATATCTGTGGCGAATAGTGGGCGCTTAAGTTTCTCGCTTACCGATTCAACAACTTCATGCTCAAAAAAGCTTAAAGTTCGTACTGGCTTATCGCCTCGAGCTATTTGTTCTTTATACTGAATGTCCTTCCGTGCACTAGCAATACTCTGCTGTGAGCGTGATTGATGATCGTATGTCATTGAAGCCGCATCAGCAACCCAAAACAGTAAACTATTGATAAGTTGTACTATGGGTGAAAATATAAACTTTTTGCTACTTGATTCAGGCAAGAATGCATCATTACGCAGTATCTTGTTTCTAATAACTTGTGCAGATTTCAATCTTACTGGCCTTACAACAAGTTGGAGCATGATTCGTTCGTCTTCTTTGAGTTTTGTCATGGCGTTTGTTACGTAACTGAGCGGATCATGCATATCAAGAAACTCTTGTTCTTTTAAAGGGTAAACATAGCTTTTGGATTGCTTGTAGCTGAGTATTTTAGATATGGGAGCAACTGGAATTACTTCTTCAATACGAACTTTAGCGTCAGGCACATAGGCTGTTATTAGTTTTTCTAGAGAAGTAGCTTTTGATGAGTCAGTGATTACATAAAATCGTATGCCTGTTTGTTTAGAAGAGTGGATTTCTGTACTAAATACAAAGTCCCTACCAAGTAGTCGATCCTTAATTGTTCGACTAGTGCCGAGTGCATGTATCGCAGAGAACAATGATTCAGTCGCAATTGAATTTTTATCATCAAATGCAGGCGGTGTAATACATAGCGCTACTCTTTTGGACTTATAAAGAACGACAAGACCATATATCTTTCTGACTACATATAAAATAATGTCTGAAGCAATAAGCAAACCAACTACGATAAGCAGTTTTATCAGTATTGGTAATAAATTAGAAAGTTGGAATTGTGACACTTGATGCCTCCGGTTCGCCAACTAAGAAAATACGTGGATTAACTGGAATATCATAAATAGCGACTTGTAGGTGTGTATGTGCGCCAGTCGATGCACCAGTACTACCCATGTAACCAATTATGTCCCCAGGCTTTACTGGTGAATCTTTTGGATAATCTACGGCTTTATATAAGTGACAGTAGGTCGAAGTAATATTGTAGTCATGTCGTATTTTTACATTTATGCCACACGGATCATTATCAATCATGTCCACTCGAACTATATAACCCTGCATGAAAGGTGTGACGGCCTCGCCTATTAAGCCGTTGCGGTTCGCTATATCAATTCCAGTATGCTTACCTAATCCTAATTCTTGCCTGAACTTGTCGAATGTTCCAAATTCATCTGATACATAACCACGAGTAGGCCAGTTAGTGGTAACCGTCACTTCGCCCGTCTTATTACCTTTCGTATCAAATATCTCAACCAAGTGCGTTACTGGATTTAGTGATGCAAGAGCATCTCCTACCATTTGAATACCTGAAGCTGCGACAACTACAACTGAAATTGCTGGAAGAAAGATGAACAGCACTAAAGCAGCCAAGACTATTTTAATCTCAGTTTTTAGTGACTTCATCAACCACCAGATCCAACTCATAGGCTATACATCTCCGCTGGATTAGTCGTAATGAGAGGATGTTCTTTTTCTGAAGCAACAACTTTTACTGCAACATGGTTTTTATCTGCAATGATAAGCGCATCGCCTTTTTCACATGTTAGTAAGAAATTATTCTCATACTCACTAAGAGCAAACTCCGAGACGACATTTTTAATTGTGGTCGTATCTTGTCGCATTAATATACGTAAAGCACTCTGCGAAGCAATTGCACGTCCATAATCATTGTGTAAAAAGTCATTTGCTTGCTGAGAGATGATAGATACTCCCAAGTAGTACTTTCTTGCCCTTCGAACTAAACCTGCAATAAATCGGGCAGACTCTTCATGTTGGAGCAATAACCAACCTTCATCTATAACGAGTAGGCGTTTTTTAGGGTTTGTTTTAACTTCATTCTGTACAAAGTTCGAGATTATGAGCACCATAAGTTGCCGTAGCGACTCAGGCATATCTTTAATATCAAAGATAACGAGTCTATTCTCAAGACTCACATTACTTTGGTTGTTAAATATATTGGACAAAGAACCAGAGATATATCGATCTAGACGCTCACAGAGCTTATTCTGATTGAGTTGCTTCAACTCTTTGTAAAGATCTCTAAGGAGTGGCTTGCTGTTCTTGGAGTGACTGTACATTCGAAGCAGCGCCTTATCGAGCATCGCTTTTTCTTTAGCATCGAGCCCTTCAACCATCAAGCTAACAATTTCTGTTAAGTCTTGGATATGTTCAGATAGATCTCTCTTCTTTTTAGTATTTGTCGAAATATCAAAAGGGTTTATTTTTTGTTGACTGTTTGTAGATAGTTTTATGTACGTACCGTTTACTGAATCAGTCAGTAGTTTATATTCTCGTTCTGGGTCGATGACAATGACAGATGTTCCTTGCATAAGCTGTCTTAGTATCTCTACCTTAGTTGCGTAACTCTTACCACTGCCAGATTGTGCAAACACTATGCTGTTGGCATTGTTTAAACTAAATCTATCTAGAATGACTAGTGAGTTATTAGACTTATTGACTCCATATAAAATACCTTCTTCTTGGACAAGTTCAGAACTCATAAATGGAAATGTGAGTGCGGCTGAAGAACTGTCGAGGTTTCGCTTCTGACTCAAAATATCTTCGGCACGAGGTAGTACGGACTGCAAGGCTTCAATTTGTTGGTAACGGGCTGTTTTTACAAAGAATAGTCGAGCGGAAAGTGTTGTCTCGAGAACTTTTGTAAGTTTCTCAAGTTCACTGAATGTATCGGCAGTAATGGCAATGTATATAGATGTTTGGAACAACATCTCTTGGCCACGCTGAATTTTATCTCGTAATTCTATAGCACTCTCTAGTGGATCGGTAATCTCTGGTCCGACAATCTTTCCTGACTTAATCATGGATCGTTTCGTACTCTCTAGCTCAGTTATCTTACGATTAAGCTTCGGAAGAGCTTTAGTGGCGTCAACTTGATCCATGTGGTAGCTAATATCAATATTGTTATTGAAGTTGATTAAGCTATTGAGCCATCCCGAGTTAGCAACAAATGGATATGCAGATATAAAAAGAGTACGACAGTACCGTCCATCAATGACTACATAGCTTGGTTGTTCTTTAAGTCCCGCGTAACTGATGATGTCCATTGGATCTTGTTCGCCAAACTCTAATACAAAATTCTTAGGCTCATCACTTTTCTTTCGTAATTTAGCTACTTTTTTGGTTAGTGTGGAAATCATAAGTACGCCTCCTTTAGAAGTTGTATCGTTTGTTCTCGTAGTGGCTGTCTTTTGGCATTTGATGGAGAGTAAAAGCTATAAAACAAGTCCAATACTTCTAAGCTGTTTAGTTTTTGCGTCTGCATACCAAGTCGTCCAAGACCCTTTGCGACAAGTTCGGCACTTTGTTTCAACTGTTCGGCAACAATTGTAAAGTCATGATCAGTAGCTTTATAAGGCAATACAACATAAAAACGTCTTGTAAGAATCTTATTGTTTGTTACGAGTTTACCAACAAAATCTACATAATTTTCGGCTTGTTTCTTATAAATCAATTCATCATTGGAATTAATTCTGTTTTTAAACCCCTGTAGGTATTTATCCATATCTAGTTCACGGATTCGAATCACGATTTGAAAACTCGTATTGAGTGAGTTTAAGAAGTTCTGATAGGTGTCTATTAGTGCATCCTGCTCATCTTCACTCATAAGCTCAAAGTTAATAGAGGATGTTTGTAAGATAAGCCTATATTCCTTATTCGGAAGAATAAGTATGCCATCACGAACACCATCAATACGTATCTGTTCACGAGAACTGACTGGTTTATTTGATTTCTTTAATATGGACACGTAATCCTCCTTTCTTTGATCTTATGAAATGCATATCGACGCTTGGACTACCTAAAGCATTCTCAAAACTCATGATGTCTCCTGTTGATAACGCCAGTCTTGGAAGAACTGGCGCTTTTAGCTCCTCAGTCTTCTTTTGAGTTTTTATGCGCTTTGTTTTAGGGGGTAGCGTTCTGCTACTCGTATTGTTTTTATTAAATACGTAGAATCTCGGCCTGAGATTATATCGTGAAAGCATTCCTATCCATTCAATGACGAGTCGTCCCTTAATGCGTAGGGCAAGCGTAAGACACAGTAGTCCAAACAATCCAGATATGATGACTTTATACAGTCGATACTTTGTGAATGGTGGCAGAAGAATAAACATTGCCGTACTCACAAAGACAGGTGCAATCATGAGTATCAATTGTTTGAATGATAGGTTTCCTGCGATTCTATCTTCAACACTTGTTATTTGTGCAGGTACTACTGTTGTTTTCATTTGTAACCCTCCTTTGTCGTTGTTTTTGGTTTGCTCGATGAACTGTTAGATTTTGCTGTTTCTCCTGCTACTTGACGGCTAGATCGCGATGCTTGAATCTTGGAGGTTGTATAGCTAACGCCATTCATGAACTGTGTTCCTAGCTTTCTCATAGCTCTAGGCCCCGCGCTAACATATGACATATGCATCAGGACGGATTGTGTCTTGAGAAGTGCCAAAAGGGTTGCTACACCAACTATCATCGCCATGACTGGATTAAATGGGGTTGCGCCACCTTCAACTTTTACACTCGCAAACAGTGTTGCAGCTAAAGTGAGAATAATGACATGTATGAAAAGTAGAAATATATTTACGATGTAAGCCTTAATTGCAGTTATTGAGAAGTCTTTAAAGCCTGGAATTATCTGAAGTAGCGCAACTATAGGTGCAAGAACCGCACCAACATAGAGAGTCACAATACGCAGTACATAAAAGATGATTAACATTACTGCAAGTATCAGGAAAACAACCATGATAAGAAGTGCCACGAAGCCGTATCCACCCGAGAGATCAGATACCGACTTAAGTACATCCCAAACCGTTTGTGATGAATATACCGATTCAACGGCATGTATCATTGCGTTACTAAGGCCAATAATCGCATCTATGAAAAATATCGACATATTCATAAGTAAAAACGTACCGACTAGCTTAGGAATTAATTGCTTGAACTCTAGTTCCTCAAATCCAAAAGATGCAGCACTCATAACTTGAAAACCAATCAGGACTACTCCAAGCACAAATAGAACATTGGAAATACCTAACACCGTCAACCACAGCTTAAATACAGCAGGGTTATTCGCCATCAGAGGTGTTTCATGCGTGAAGTACGACAAAGCTTCTATGAATGGTTTACCTGCGGAAGTGATGATGTGCTTAAACAAGCCAATAATGGCATTTATGAGTACCTCAGTAATCCCACCACCTCCAGTATCAGTTTGTACGGGTTGTAGCGTAGGGAGCTGTTCTGCTATGTTTCCGCCACCTTGTTGGTAGGCATTATTAAGAATCGAAGTAAGAGTTCCTGCTGCAATGACAATAACAAGACCGATGAGTGCATTCTTGAGTATCTTTTTCGCATGCTCAAGTTTGTCTGGTCGTCCTGCACTGGTCATGTACTCAATGCCACCTTGTACGATAAAGAATGCCGACACAACGCCTGCAAGACCAACCAACGAGTACATTATTGGGCGTAAGTAGTTTTGTAAGTCTGTGTTTATAACAGCAAAATTCGCCACCCCGTTAAATAGAGTGGCGAATGATGATATCATTCAGGATTATTTCCCGAAAGCGTTTGTTGCTAGTCCCGTAACAATGTTACTAAGAACAAATGCCCCTATAGTTATGGCTAACCCAACACCTGAGAAGATCAAAGTTCTCTTTGATTTCTCTAAAGTCTCAGGGTTACCCGAACTTGTTATATAACCAAAGCCCCCAACAACAAAAAAGCCGGTCGCTATGAGACCGGCTAAACCTGCGATGACTTGGATGACGTTTCGGATAAAGCTTTCAACTTGTCCTACGTCGCCCGCGCTTTGCGCAAGAACTGTGCTAGTGAGGACAAAGGGAATTCCTACACTTATAAATAAGCTTAGGAAAGAGAGTTGTTTTTTACTCATACACCTTTACCTCCTTGGTAATTCGAACTATATCAAAA
>OEIV010001542.1_pt1 | contig 10251 bp, 9 predicted proteins | sample 1539231 | NCBI WGS metagenome assembly OEIV01 (sample SAMN03794762, study PRJEB22550) | activated sludge metagenome | feature: wastewater treatment plant; material: activated sludge; isolation source: Wastewater treatment plant of a petroleum refinery complex | place: Argentina: Buenos Aires ... | reverse complement strand
TTGAGCTTATAGTCGAGGCTGACCATCTTGCCGTTGACGCGCGCGCCGCGGCAGCTATGGCCGACTTCGGTGTGAATCTGGTAGGCGAAGTCGATCGGTGTGGCCCCATTGGGCAAGTCCAGCACGTCGTCTTTGGGTGTGAAAACGTGAATGCGCTCATCCAGGCGAGCCAGGTCGAGCGGCGGCGCGCTGTCGAGGTCTTCCTCCGCCTCTTGCAGCGTGGCCAGCAGCTCGCGCAGGTTTTGGATGCGCTTCTGGGACGAGGTTGGAACCTTGGCGTCCTGCTCCTTATAGGCCCAGTGGGCGGCCACGCCGTGCTCGGCCTCTTCGTGCATGCGCTGGGTGCGAATCTGCACTTCGAGCTTCTGGCCCGTTTCGTCGATGACGGCCGTGTGCAGCGACATGTAGCCGTTGGGCTTGGGCGAGCCGATGTAGTCGTCGAACTCGCCGCGAATGGGCTGCCACAGGCTGTGGACCGCGCCCAGCACCTGATAGCACAGGTCGCGGTCGACGTCATCCTTCGCTTTGGTGCTCAGCGTGCGATACGTCGTCTTGTCCGGCGGCTCTAGGATGACGCGCAACGCCTGGATGTCATAGATCTGGTCAAAGTCCAGCTCCTTGCGCGCCATCTTGCGATAGATGGAGTACATGTGCTTCGGCCGCCCCGTCACCTCGGCCTTCAAGCCCTGGCTGGACAGCCGCCGGCGCAGGCGCGAGGCGGCTTTTTTGACCTTCAGGGCGCGCCGTTCACGGCCGTCGTCCAGTCGCAGGGCGATCTCGCGATACCGCTCCGGCTCCAGATAGCGAAAGGCGCTGTCTTCGAGTTGCCACTTCAGATGCCAGATACCGAGGCGATTGGCGATGGGGGCGTAGATGTGCAGCGCCTCCCAGGCCAGGCGGCGCTGCCCGTCGCGGTCGAGCCGGTCGGCGCGGCGCACGTCTTGCAGGCAATCGACCATGCGGATAAGGATGATACGGATATCGCCTTCGATGATCGACAGCAGGGCGCGCCGCAGTGCCTCCAGCGTCCGGCGATCCTGCGACGCCTCCAGGCCCAGATCGGCGGCGGTCTTGCTGTGGCTGGCCCGCCGGGCGTAGTCGTCGAGCGATTTGGCGCTGCGGATCACATTGACGATGGTCGGGCCAAATTCGGCAATGAGAAGGGCTTCGCTCAGCCCGGTATGGGGCAACAGGGCGTCGTGGAGCAAGGCGGCCACAATCGTGTCGGTGTCATCGACGCCCAACTCATTGAGGCCGGCGGCCACGGCGCGGGCGTGGTCGAGATAGCTCTCGCCCGTCGGCCGAGTGCGCTCGCCATGAACCCGGGCCGTCAACGACAGCGCGGCCCTCAGCTTCTCGCGCTCAGATTCAGTTGTCTTGTTCCCGGGCCACCGCTTCAGCAGTTCGCCCAGAAAGTTGTCGATGGCCTGGATCATGGCTTGATCCGTTGGGTCCCCAAACAGACGCAATAAAAGCGACGGCGCGCGACTGACGCGTCAGCATCGCCGTTGCTCGATCAAAAACAAACCACGCCGGACTTTGGGCCGGAAAAGCCTAGGCGGTGTGGTTATCAGCGCTATTGGCCTGATCGCGACCGGCGTCAAGGACAATGCGCGTCTGATCAGTGGCTTGGTCGGCCAGGTTTTGGGCCATGGTGCGCGTGTCGGTGAGGATGGCCTCGGCCCGGTCGCGATACTCGCGGCCGTAGTTGTCGGCGGCGTGGCGCACCTGGTCGAACCGCTCTTCGCCGGCCTGGCGCAGATCGGTGCTGATGTGGCTGAGTTGCTCGCGCGTGGCTTGGCCGGATTGAGGGGCCAGGATGAGCGCAGTGGCCGCGCCGACGAGGGCGCCGATGACGAAGCCGGCCAGAAAGGAGCCGAGGTCGCTGTCATTGTCGTTCATTTCATTTCTCCTAACTCCCGCACTCAGCGACGCGGGTTGCCGAACAGGGTGTTGACGCCCCGCCGGATGCCGGCCATGTAGCTACTGGCCGTCGTCATGGGGCGCACAACGTTTTGGCTCATGAAGACCGTCGTGCCGCGAATGGTTCCCAACGTCTCATTCGTTTTCATGAGAATGGGCTTCAATTCAAACTCCAGCATGTTGATCAGCCGCGTGACGGCAATGAGCAACAGGATGAGCACGATGCCGGAGAGGCAAGACATCAGCCCGAGAGCGATGATGAAGATGTCGCGCACAACCAGAATGGTGTCGGCGTAGTTGTTCGCCAGATACACCAGCAGAGCGGTGGATAACACCGCCACAACCAGTGTGACGACCACACCGGCGATGACGTAGCCAATCGGAATCAGTGGCGCGCGGCGTTCGCTCGCCTCCTGGGAGACGGTCGGCTCAGTAGTGGCCGGCAAGTGTACGTTGCTCATCACATAAACCCCAACAGACTAGTATAGCACGAAAGCGGGATGTGGCTTCATTCTCCCGGCGACTCCTGCCCGGCCAGCCAACGAGCGGCCAACAACAGCGTCCAGGCCCCGATGCTGGCGCTTAGCAGGTGAATCTTGCCCACCTTGAGCAGCTCGAAGTTCAGGAAATCGCCGGCCAATTGGCCCGCCAGGAAGCCGACCCAGGCCGCAACTAGATAGAGCAAGATGCGCCGCAACGATCCGCCATAAACCAGGTGAAACACCGCCCCATAGGCACTGGCCAGCAGAAAGCCCAGCACCAGGCCGGACGCCGCACCGGGAATGGGGATCATCGTGTGCTCGTCTCCACCCAGGGGCCGGCCACCGGCTGCGGCCACGTCTCGTCAGCGATGAGGCCGCCGCCCAGGCAGACGTCGCCATCGTAGAACACGGCCGCTTGCCCCGGCGTGATGCCATGAGCCGCCTCGTCGAGCCGGACCGCAGCCGAGTCGTCCGGCCCAGGCATGATGGTGGCGGCGATGGGCGCGGCCTTATAGCGAATCTTGACGGCGGCGACGATCGGGCCGTCGGGCGCGCCGCCGATCCAGTTGACTTGCCGCGCCGTCAACCGGTCGTGGCCCAGTGCCGCGCGCGGGCCGACCAGCAGCGCGTTGCGCGCCGCGTCCTTGCCGATGACAAACAGCGGCTCGGCGGCGGCGAGGCCCAGCCCCTTGCGCTGGCCGATGGTGTAGTCGCTCAGACCGGCGTGTTGCCCCAGTTGGCGGCCGGTGGTATCGACGATGGGGCCAGGCGGCGCTGTGTCGCCGTGGCGGCGCAAGAAGCCGCGATAGTCGCCGTCCTTCAGAAAGCACAGATCCTGGCTGTCGTGCTTGGCGGCGACGGGTAGGCCATAGGCGCGAGCCAGTTCGCGCACCTGGGTCTTGGTGTACTGCCCAACGGGGAACAGCACTTGCGACAGATGGGCCTGGGTGAGCATGTGCAGGACGTACGACTGATCCTTATCGGCGTCCACGCCTCTCAGCAGGTGGTAAGCGCCGGCCTCATGGGCCACGCGGGCGTAGTGGCCCGTCGCCAGCGCGTCGGCCCCCAGCGCCAGCGCCCGCTCCAGCAAGTAGGTGAAGCGGATCTGCCGGTTGCACTCGACACACGGGTTGGGCGTGCGCCCGGCGGCGTGTTCGTCCAGGAAGAATTGGACAATCGACTGCCGGAAGTGGTCGCGCACGTCGATGACGTAGAACGGAATGCCCAGCCGGTCGGCCACGCGGCGGGCGTCGGCCATCTGGTCGGGCGTGCAGCAGCGGTTGGCGACGGTTGGCGCGCCGTCGGCCGGTTCGCTCCACAGCCGCATCATGACGCCGATGACCTCGTGGCCGGCGTCGGCCAGCAGCGCCGCGGCCACGGAGCTATCGACGCCGCCGCTCATGGCGACGACGACGCGCCGCCGCTCTCCCTTGGGCAGGGTGGGCGGGGCGTTCGGGGTGGGGCTGGCGCAGTTGGCGTCCATGAGGCTAGGCGGCTCAGACGTGGGCATGGGCGAAGCGCCCCTCGACAGCCGCCAGACGGTTGACAATGTCGGGCAGGGCGGCCAGGACAGTGTCGATGTCGGCGGGCGTGTTTTGGCGGCCGAGTGTTAGCCGCAGCCCACCTTTCGTCCAATCAGGATCAAGGCCCAGCGCTTCCAGGATGGGCGACGGCTTGGGATCGCCGCTGGCACAGGCGGAGCCACTGCTGGCGGCAATGCCGGCCAGGTCGAGGTGCATGAGTAGGTCGTTGCCGCTCACATCGCGCAGGGCGAAGCTGGCGTGGTGGGGCAGGCGCTCGGTTGGGTGGCCGGTGACGACGCAGCGACCGGGCAGGGCCGCGGGCAGCTCGCGCAGCAGCCGGTCGCGCAGGGGCGTCACGTGGGCCAACCGCTCTTCCCGTTCGACCATTGCCAGGCGGAACGCCTCGACCGCGCCGACGACCAGGGGCACGTTGGTCGTTCCAGCGCGCAGTCCGCCCTCGTGGCCGCCGCCGGTCAGTGTCGGCAGCAGATCCACCCCTGGCCGCACGATGAGCACGCCGACGCCCTTGGGGCCGTAGAACTTGTGCGGGGCCAGCGTCATCAGGTCAACGGGTTCTTCGGCCAGATTCCAGCGCCGCGCGGCGGCCAACTGGACAGCGTCGCTGTGGAACAGCACGCCATGCTCGCGGGCCAGCGCGCCGATTTCGGCCCAGGGCTGGAGCGTGCCGATCTCGTTGTTGGCGGCCATGATGCTGATCAAGGTGGTGTCGGGGCGCAGGGCCGCGGCCACGTCGGCCGGACGAACACGGCCAAAGCTATCGACGGGCAATACAGTCAGGTCGAAGCCAAAGTGGTCGCGCAACTGGCGGGCCGTGGCCAGAACGGCGCTGTGCTCGATGGCGCTGGTGATGAGGTGGCGTCCGCGGCCTGCCTCGCGCGCGGCCAGCATCGCGCCGCGCAGAGCCAGGTTGTTGCTCTCTGAGCCGCAGGCGGTGAAGACGACGGCCGACGGCGCGACGCCCAACAGGTCGGCCAGCGTCTCGCGCGCGCTTTCGACGGCGCGGGCCGCGGCGTAGCCTGTGCGATGGTGCGAGGACGGATTGCCGTACTGCTCGCTCCAGTAGGGGGCCATGGCCGCGACGACGGCGGGGTGGACGGGGGTCGTCGCGCCGTGGTCCATGTAAATCGGGTTGATTGTGGTGTTTCGGATCATCGTTAGATCTGCGCCACCGGCAGGCGGACGGTGAAGGTCGTGCCCTTACCGAGCGTGCTCTGTACGGCGATGTGCCCATTATAGTTACGCAGGTTCTCTTTGACCATGTAGAGGCCGAGGCCGGTGCCGGCAATGCCGCGCTCGACGGCCGTCTGCGTGCGGTAGAAGCGCTTGAACAGGTTACTCATAGACTCAGCAGGGATGCCGATGCCGTCGTCGCTGATCTCGATGAGCACCGTGCCGTTGTCGCGGCGGGCCATCACCTGGATGCTGCCCGACGGGGTGAACTTGATGGCATTGTCGATCAAGTTTTTGAGGACCATGTCATATACGTCCTGGTTGCCCATCACCGGCGGCAAGTCGCTTTCGATGCGCTGCCGAAAGAGCAGCCCTTTCTGCACGGCGCGCTCGGCCAGAGGGGGCAACGCCTCATCGAACAGAGGGTTCAGCCACACCGGCTCGCCGCTGCGCTGCATCTCGCGTGCTTCAAGCTTGGCCAAGTCGAGCATCTGGCGCACCATGCGTTGCAGCCGGTCGCTTTCACGCTCGATGACGCCGAGGAATCGTTCGGCCTTGTCGGGTTGGGCGCGCCCTTCGCGTAGCAAGCGGGAATACATGAGGATGGTCGCCAGTGGGGTGCGAAGCTCGTGGATGATGCCCTGGAACAGGTCGTCACGCATGCGCTCGACTTCACGAATCTGGGTCAGGTCGCTGAAGACGAGAATCGCCTCGCGCACCGGGGCAATATCGTTGTGGACGGGCGCGCCGCTGATAAGCACCGGCAGGGCGCGGCCGTCGTCGCGCAGCAGCTCGGTCGCCAGTTGCACCGACTCTTCGGCGCCGGTCAGCAAGCGGGCCACGACTTTCTGCAAATCCCCCTGCTTGAGGCGCACCCGTTCGTGGAGCAGGCGGTTGACGACGTCGTCGATCTCGCTGTCCAGCATGGAGGCGAACGCGCCGTTGACGCGGGTGATGATGCCGTCGCGGTTGACCGTGGCCAAGCCGTCAGACATGCTGGCGAAGAGTGTTTCGACGCGGCGTTTTTCGGCCAGCACGTCGGCGTGGAGGTTGGCGTTTTCGATGGCCGCCGCCAGCGGGCCGCCCAGGGCTTGCATCAGTTGCACGTCGTGGTCGCTGAAGCGGCCGAACTGACGGTTGATGGCCTGCAAGATGCCGATGGTGCGCTCGTCCACCTGCAATGGAATGCAGATCATCGAGTGGGTGCGGAAGCCGGAGCGGCGGTCAACACCGGAGAAGAAGCGTTGGTCGGAGTAGGCGTCGGTGATGATGACCGGCTCTTTGTGTTCGGCCACCCAGCCGGCGATGCCTTGGCCGCGCTTCAGACGAATGGGCGGCAGCCGCTCGAACATCGGGCCGAGCAGCCGCTCCACAAACACAATGTCGCCTGTCACCGGCTCGATCAGGCCGATCGACAGCGTTTCGACGTTAAGGGTCTGGCGGATGGGGCCGGTCAACAGCTGGTAGATCTGCTGAATGTTGAGCGTCGAGCTAAGCGCGCGGCTGATGTCGCTGATGACAGCGAACTCAACGGTGCGGCGGTCGACTTCCTGGCGCAGGGCAGCGCGGTCGAGGAAGACGATCATCAGGCTGGTGGCCTCGCGCAAGAGGTCGTCGAGGGCAGGCTGGGCCGTGGGGTCGAGCAGGGCCAGCAAGGCGGGCGGATGGGCGCTATAGAGACGCTCTTCGAGCGGCAGGGGCGCGACCAGCAGGCGGCGCTTGGCCAGCAGCCAGACCCGACCGCCGATCACCTCGGCTGCCGGCCGCTCCAGCTTGTCCAACCGCGTCGGCCCGCTGAGGGCCAGCAGCGGTTCTAGCCCGGCCTCGGCGTTCAACCAGCGCATCTGCGTGGCCCGGCCCGACGGCTCGTTGAGCCAGACGTCGTAGCACTTGGCCTGGGTGTCGGCCACGGCCACCAACGCGCTGGCGCCGGTGTGGCGCGCCAGATGGTAGGAGAAGGTGGCGCAAACGAAGTGGACGTCGAATACGTCGCGCAGGTCGGTCAGGATATCGCGCCACAAGTGTTGCCACTGGGCGGGCAGGTTATCTGAAGGAACTGCGGACGGGCCTTCGCTCATAGCGCGGCAGTGTATCGCCGCGAGGCGACGGACGCAAACCGGCCACAGCCGAGCTTTATCCGGCCGTTCGGTTAGGTTGCGGAGTGGGGCGGGATTCAGTATAGTTTGAGTAACCGCACCTGCTTTTCTGCGTGTTTACCAACCAAGGAGAATCACAATGGACTACATTGAATCTGTGCTCGCGCGCGAGGTTCTGGATTCGCGCGGCAATCCGACCGTGGAAGTCGAAGTAGCGCTCTATGACGGCGCCAAGGGGCGGGCCATGGTACCCTCCGGCGCGTCGACCGGCGTCCATGAGGCGTGGGAGAAGCGCGACGGCGACAAGAAGCGCTATGGCGGCAAGGGGGTTCTGGGCGCGGTTGAGGCGGTCAATGAAGAGATCGCCGACGCTATCGTTGGCTGGACGGCGACCGACCAGATTGGCATCGACCAGGCCATGATCGAGCTGGACGGCACCGAGAACAAGAGCCGGCTGGGCGCCAATGCCATTTTGGGCGTCTCGCTGGCCGTGGCCCACGCCGCGGCCGCCAGTCAGGATCTGCCGCTCTATCGCTACTTGGGTGGCGTGTCCGGTCGCACCCTGCCCGTACCCATGATGAACATCATGAACGGCGGCAAGCACGCCGCCGGGGCGACCGACATGCAGGAGTTCATGGTCATGCCGGTCGGCGCGTCTTCCTATCGCGAAGGGTTGCGCTGGGGCGTCGAAATCTACCACAGCCTGAAGAAGGTGCTGAGCAAGAAGGGGTACGCCACGACCGTCGGCGACGAGGGCGGCTTTGCCCCCAGCGTCTCGGCCAACAGCGAGGCGGTCGATCTCATCCTGGAAGCCATCCGCGAGGCGGGCTACGTCGTGGGCGAGCAGATCATGCTGGCCATGGACCCGGCGGCGTCGGAGTTCTACGAGGACGGCAAATATCACCTGAAGGTCGAGGGTAAGTCCTTGACTGGCCGGGAGTTGGTTGACTTTTGGGAATCTTGGGTCGATAAGTATCCTATCATTTCGCTTGAGGATGGCCTTCAAGAAGATGACTGGGATAACTGGTCTCTCCTGGTCGAGCGCATTGGCAGCCGTGTCCAGCTCGTCGCTGACGACTTGGTAGTAACGAATGTCAAACGCATCCAGATGGCGCTCGACCGCAAGGCAGCCAACAGCCTGCTGTGCAAGGTCAACCAGATCGGCACACTGACCGAGGCTATTGAGTCCGTCGCGCTGGTGCAGCGCAACGGCTGGACAGCCGTGGTCTCCCACCGCAGCGGCGAGACGGAAGACGCCACCATCGCCGATCTGGCCGTGGCCCTCAACGCCGGGCAGATCAAGACCGGCGCGCCGGCCCGCAGCGACCGCATTGCCAAGTACAACCAGCTGCTGCGCATTGAGGAAGACCTGGGCGATTCGGCCATCTATCCGGGCCTGAAGGCCTTCTCGAACCTGCGCCGCTAGCTTAGCGCCGTTCGTAGCATAGCGCTTTAGCGCGGCCCTTAAGAGCCGCGCTAAAGCGCTATACTACGAACTTGGATTCAACTTCAAGGAGACGTGACGAATGACTTACCCGTGGGACGACCCCATGTTGGATGACGACGACTTTCCGCCGGACATCGAGCCAGACGAAGAGCCGGAAGAAGAGGACGACGAGAAGCCGGCCGAGAAGCGTGATACGCCCGGCTCGATGGAAGACAAGCTGCTGAAGAATCGCACCATCCTGATCTATGGCGAGATCAACATGGAGGTGGCGATGGATATCACCAAGCGGCTACTTATCCTCGATGCCGAGTCACAGGACGAAATTCGCATCTTCATCAATTCGCCGGGCGGCCACGTTGAATCGGGTGATACCATCTTCGACATGATCCGCTTCGTCCAGTCGCCGGTGAAGGTGATCGGCACGGGCTGGGTCGCCAGCGCGGGGGCGCTCATCTACGCCGCGGCCGAGCGCGAGAACCGCTATAGCCTGCCCAACACGCGCTTCCTGCTCCACCAGCCGGCGGGCGGGGCGTCGGGCCAGGCGGCCGACATCGCCATCGAGGCGCAGGAGATCATCAAGATGCGCCGCCGCCTCAACGAGATCTTCGCCCAGCAGACCGGGCAGCCGATCGAGAAGGTCGAGGAAGACACCGACCGCAACTTCTGGATGTCGGCCAACCAGGCCCGCGACTACGGCCTCGTCGGCCATATCATCAACAGTGCCGACGAACTATAAGAAAAGGGAACCACAGATTACACCGATTTCACAGATTATAAGAGTGGTTATCCGCAGATTGGGCAGATTCAGCAGATTATAAGAATGGAATCCTCTTTTCTGGAATCTGCCCAATCTGCGGATCAAATCGCTTTAATCTGTGAAATCGGTGTAATCTGTGGTTCCATATCCTAATGAAGACCCTACTCCTGCTACGCCACGCCAAGTCCAGTTGGGACGACGGCAACCTGGCCGACTTCGACCGACCGCTGAACGGCCGCGGCCGCCGCGACGCACCGCGCATGGGCCGGCTGCTGGCGCAGCACGAGCTGACGCCCGACCTCATCGTCACTTCGGCCGCCCGCCGGGCGGCGACGACGGCTGAATTGGTCGCCCTGGCCGCCGAGTATGGCGGTGACATCCAGTATACCAACGAGCTTTATCTGGCTGATCCGGAGACGTTCCTCGACGTGGCCCGCGATACGGCCGATGCGGTGACGCGGCTGATGTTGGTGGGGCACAATCCGGGCATCGAGGAGCTGGTGACAGACCTGGCCGGGCGCGAGGAGCGCATGCCGACCGCCGCCCTGGCCTGCTTCCGTCTGTCCATCGCCCACTGGCGCGAACTGAATGACGAGACGGCGGCCGAGTTACTCCATCTCTGGCGGCCCAAAGAACTGTAGCGCGGATTGCTTTACCCGCCCCTCCCCCCGCGCGGGTAGAACAACCCGCGCTACAATTGGTTAGCTCTCCAGATGGGCGTGCAGCCGGCTCAGGCTCTTGTTGCGCGCCACCCACAGCCCCACCAATCCGATCCGTAGTTCGTAGAGCGCCTTGCCCTCTTCGGTCACTTCGCGCATGATGTCGCGCGCCA
>OEIV010001541.1_pt1 | contig 10253 bp, 10 predicted proteins | sample 1539231 | NCBI WGS metagenome assembly OEIV01 (sample SAMN03794762, study PRJEB22550) | activated sludge metagenome | feature: wastewater treatment plant; material: activated sludge; isolation source: Wastewater treatment plant of a petroleum refinery complex | place: Argentina: Buenos Aires ... | reverse complement strand
TCTGACGCGGGGTGGAGCAGTCTGGCAGCTCGTCGGGCTCATAACCCGAAGGTCGCAAGTTCAAATCTTGCCCCCGCAACCAAATAAAACAAGGGCTTACCGGTGAAAACCGGTAAGCCCTTGTCGTTGCCAGTCTCTGAAATCCCTTCAAGGCTGGCGCGGGCTTGGCTGTAAGCGGCCCCTGCCGATTCTGCTCCGGATTACCGCTAGAATCGAGACATGCTCGACCGCCGCGCCCAATCCCTGCTGAAGACGCTGATCGAACGCTACATCATCGAAGGCCAGCCGGTCGGCTCGCGCACCCTGTCACGCCATTCGGGTCTCGAATTGTCGCCGGCGACCATCCGCAACGTCATGTCGGACCTCGAGGAAATGGGCTTCATCGCCAGCCCGCACACCTCGGCCGGCCGCATCCCGACCCCCAAGGGCTACCGGCTGTTCGTCGATAGCCTGCTCACCGTGCAGCCGCTGGCGCGCGAAGAAATCAGCGGCATCAAGGAAGTCATCCAGCCCGACCAGCCGCAGCGCGTGATCAGCCACGCCTCGCAACTCCTGTCGGAACTGACCCGTTTCGCCGGCGTGGTCGTGGCCCCCCGCCGCCAGCTGCCGCGCATCCGCCAGATCGAGTTTCTCAACCTCTCGGACACGCGCATCCTGCTGATCATCGTCACCACCGAAGGCGACGTGCAAAACCGCATCCTGTTCACCCAGCGCAGCTACACGGCATCGGAGCTGACGGCGGCCGCCAACATGCTCAACGAACATTTCGCCGGCTTCGACTTCAACCAGATTCGCGCACGCTTGCAGGATGACCTGAAGCGGCTGCGCGCCGACATGGTCGAGTTGATGAGCGCCGCCGTCGAAGCCGGCAGCGAGGCGGTGACAGACGCCTCGGCCCAGTACGTGATCAGCGGCGAGAAGAACCTGCTCGGCGTCGAGGAACTCTCGTCGAACATGGGGCGCCTGCGTGGCCTGTTCGAATTATTCGAGAAGAAAACCGGCCTGATACAGTTGCTCGACCTGTCGAACCGCGCCGAGGGCGTGCAGGTCTTCATCGGCGGCGAGTCCGGCATCGCGCCGCTCGACGAATGCAGCGTCGTCGCCGCCCCCTACGAAGTCGATGGGCGCGTGGTCGGCACCATCGGCGTCATCGGCCCGACCCGCATGGCCTACGAGCGCGTCATCCCCATCGTCGACATCACGGCGAAACTGCTGTCGAGCGCGCTCGCCGCGCCATGAACGACGCCATCCTGCTGCTCAATCTCGGCACGCCGGACGCGCCGACACCGCCGGCGCTGCGCCGCTACCTCGCCGAATTCCTCGGCGACCGGCGTGTCGTCGATCTGCCGCGCCTTGTCTGGTGGCCGATCCTGCACGGCATCATCCTCAACACGCGGCCGGCCCGGTCGGCCGCAAAGTACCAAAGGATCTGGACCCGGGAAGGTTCGCCGCTCAAGGTGCACACCGAAAGGCAGGCCAAGCTGGTTCGCGGCCTGCTCGGGCATCGAGGCCGCGGGGACGCGGGCGCCGCCGGGGCCTGGCGCTCGGGCCGCCCGCCCACCGCGGGCAAAGTGGGTGGGCCGCCGGGGGGGGGCCCCCGCCGTATCGTCGTCGTGCCGCTCTATCCGCAATTCTCGGCGAGCACCACGCTGAGCACGCGCGATGCCCTTCGCGGCTGGCGCCAGCGCCACGGCTCGGCGGTCGAAATCCTCGAGGTCGAGGAATTCCACGAGGACCCGGGCTATATCGGCGCGCTCCGCCAGAGCATGCGCGACCACTGGATGACATCAGGTCGCCCCGACCATCTGGTGATGAGCTTTCATGGCATACCGAAACGCGCGGTCGAGCGCGGCGACCCCTACGAAAGTCAGTGCCGGCGCACCGCCGATCTGCTCGCAGCGGAACTCAATCTGCGCGACGACAGTTGGCAAGTCACTTTTCAATCGCGTTTTGGCGCCGCCGAATGGCTGCAGCCCTACACCCAACCGACGCTCGATCGACTCGGCCGCTCCGGACTCAAGCGCGTGGACGTCATCTGCCCCGGCTTTCCCGCCGATTGTCTGGAGACGCTGGAGGAAATCAACATGGAATGCCGGGAGACCTTTCTCGCCGCCGGCGGAAACGAATTCCGCTATGTTCCCTGCCTCAACGAGCGGCCAGACTGGATCGCCGCGCTGACCGATATTGCTCTGAGCAAGCTCGGCCGCCGGCTGGGCTGACACGGCGGCCGACGCAACACGTCAAAGTCAGCCGTGGCGACACGCCGCTTCTTCCATCTTCCATTATCCTCCCGACATTCTTGCTTTCGGCTGATTGCCCGCATGAGCGAAACCCGCCTGATTCATGGCTTCCACGCGATTACAGCGAAGCTGCGCCGCTCGCCGGAGTCATTCCGGGAAATTGTGTTCGCCGGGGACCGCCACGACCCGCGGATGCGCGACCTTCTGAAACTAGCCGACGCGGCGGGCGTGCGAGCCGTCGCCGCCGATGTCGCGCGGCTGGACGGCATGGCGGGCGGCGCTCGGCATCAAGGCGTGGTCGCCCGGGTCGCCATGACCGAAAAATTCGTCTCGCTCGACGATGTCATGGCGACGGTCTCCGGGCCGGCGCTGCTGCTGGTGCTCGACGGCGTCACCGATCCGCACAACCTCGGTGCCTGCCTGCGGGTAGCCGACGCGGCGGGCGCCCATGCGGTGGTGGCGCCCAGGGATCGCGCCTGCGGCCTCAATGCGACGGCCATCAAGGTGGCCAGCGGCGCGGCGGAAGCGGTGCCCTACCTCATGGTCACCAATCTGGCGCGCAGCCTGCGCGAGATGCAGGAACTGGGCGTCTGGGTGATGGGCGCCGCCGGCGAAGCCGACCGGGATATTTACGCCATCGACCAGCGTGGCCCGCTTGCCTGGGTGTTCGGCGCCGAGGGTGGCGGCCTGCGCCGACTGACGCGCGAAACCTGCGACGAACTGGCGCGCATCCCGATGCTCGGCAGCGTCGAAAGTCTCAATGTCTCGGTTGCCGCCGGCGTCTGTCTGTTCGAGACACGCCGGCAGCGTGCGCCAGCGAAGCTCTGACCCGGGCTACCAGAACCTCCACCATGGCTTGTCGGCATCACCGGCGTCCGGTTTGAAGTAGCGACTGTTGGGGAAGTTCACGCGCATCACGCGCTCCGCGTCGTCGCGCAGATCCTTCATCCCCATGGCGTCATAAGATTTGATCAGGATGACGAGTGCATTCTCGCGGGCCGGCGAATTCTGGTAGGCCTTGATGGTCGCCTGCGCCCGGTTCGCCGCGGCCAGATAGGCGCCGCGGCGCACGTAGTAGTCGGCGACATGCACTTCATGGGCGGCCAACGCGTTGACCAGATAGTTCATGCGTTGTGAGGAGTCGGCGGCATAGCGGCTTTGCGGAAACCGGCTCACGAGTTCCTTGAAGGTTTCGAAGGCCTCGCGCGCCGCTTTCGGGTCCCGTTCGGTCAAATCCTGGTTGCCCAGGAAGCCGAGCAGGCCGAGATCTTCGTTGAAATTGATCAGACCTTTCAGGTAATAGGCGTAGTCGACGTTCGGATGATTCGGATGCAAGCGGATGAAACGATCGCACGCGGAAATCGCGGAAGCGGATTCGCCCTGCTTGAAATGGGCGTAGGCCACTTCGAGCTGGGCTTGCTGGGCGTAGCGGCCGAACGGATAGCGTGCCTCCAGCTTCTCGAAGTACTTGACCGCCCTGTCGTAGGCGCCGTCGGACATTGCGCCGCGCGCCTCGGAGTAGAGTTTGTTCGCCGACCAGCCGAGGGTTTCATCCTGTTCCTCCTGCAGCAGGCCGCAGCCGCCGAGGACGAGCGCGGCAAGCAGGAGAAGCGGAGCGAGCAGAGCGGCTAAACTGCGCATGATGAATACCCGACGGACAGATGCGGCCGATTATAGCCCAGCGACCACGGCCATCCCGCCGGGTTTGGCCGGGCTGCGGCTGGATGCGGCGCTGGCCCGCCTGTTCCCCGAACACTCGCGCAGCCGGCTCCAGGCCTGGCTGAAAGCCGGTCGAGTAATGATCGACGGCCAGCCCGCCGACGCCAGACGCAAGGTGCTCGGCGGTGAGGTGGTGCGGGTCGAGGCATTGCCGCCGCCGGTTGGGACCAGCGTCGCGGCCGAAGAGATCGCGCTGAACATCGTTCATGAGGACGAACATCTCCTGGTTATCGACAAGCCAGCAGGCCTGGTCGTGCATCCCGGCAGCGGCAACTGGTCGGGAACGATGATGAACGCGCTGCTGCATCATGCGCCGCGGCTTGCGGAAGTGCCGCGCGCCGGCATCGTTCATCGGCTCGACAAGGACACCAGCGGACTACTGGTGGTGGCGAAGACGCTGGCGGCGCAGACCGATCTCGTCCGCCAGTTGCAGGCGCGCAGCGTCAAGCGCCACTATCTGGCGCTGGTGCATGGGCTGGTGGCGCGAGGCGGATTGGTGGATGCGCCCATCGGCCGGCATCCCGTGCAGCGGACGAAGATGGCGGTGGTTGGTGCCGGCCACGGGGCGCGCGAAGCACGCACACATTACGAGGTCAGGGAGCGATTTGCCGCCGCCACCTTGCTCGAATGTCGGCTGGAAACCGGACGCACGCACCAGATCCGCGTGCATATGGCCTCGATCGGCCATCCCCTGGTCGGTGATCCCGTCTACGGCAAGCGCAAGTCGGTGGATGCCCGGCTCGACGCTTTCCCGCGCCAGGCGCTGCATGCCTGGCGGCTGTCCCTGGTGCATCCCGCCAACGGTGTCGGGATGACCTGGGAATCACCGCTGCCAGCGGACTTTTCCGCCTTGCTGGCGGCGTGCCGCCATGGCTGACTTTCTCGTTCCCGACTGGCCCGTGCCGGCGAACGTCCGTGCGCTCGTGACCACGCGCGCGCATGGCAGCCTGGCCGACCATGTCGATTACCAAAAGTCAGCCGTAGCGGCGCGCCGCGCCGAACTGCGCCGCCAACTGCCGGATGAACCGGTCTGGCTGACCCAGGTGCATGGAACGCGCTGTGTGGAAGCCGAAGCGTCGGCTCGGGGCGTCGAGGCCGATGCTTCGGTGGCGCGCACGCCCGGCGTCGTCTGCGCCGTGCTTACGGCCGATTGCCTGCCGGTGCTGTTGTGCGACGAGGCGGGTAGCGTGGTCGCGGCCGCGCATGCCGGCTGGCGCGGCCTGGCCGCCGGTATCCTGGAGGCTACCATCTCGGCCATGGCGGCGCCGGGCGACCGGCTGCTGGCCTGGCTGGGACCGGCGATCGGCCCCGCCGCCTTCGAGGTCGGCGCCGACGTCGTGTCGGCCTTCACGGCCGACGATGCCGGCGCCGCGTCGGCATTTGTCGTCAAAACCGACGGCAAGTGGGGATGCGATCTTTATGCGCTGGCGCGCCGGCGGCTTCGTGGCATGGGCGTCGAGCGCGTGTACGGCGGCGGTCATTGCACGTTCAATGACGAACAATACTTCTACTCCTATCGGCGCGAAGGGGTCACTGGGCGCATGGCCAGCCTGATCTGGACCGTATAATCGAACCATGACCACCTTGACCTGGATTGTCGGCGCCGCGATTGCCGGCGGCCTGCTCTCCGTCCTCACCGCCGCCGTGTTCGCCTTCAAGGTGCGCGCTTCCTGGGTGCCGATGCTGGTCAGCTTCGCCATCGGCGCGCTGCTCGGCGCCGCGTTTCTCGAGGTGCTGCCCGAGGCCATCATCGGCAGCGGCGATGCCACCATGACCACCACCACCGTGCTGGCCGGCATCCTCGGCTTTTTCGTGCTGGAGAAGCTGGTGCTCTGGCGCCACTGCCACATCGAGTCCTGCGAAGGACACGAGCCGCATGGTCACGGCCACGACGGAAGTCGCAGCGGCCTGATGATCCTGGTCGGCGACACCTTCCATAATTTCGTCGACGGCGTGCTGATCGCCGCCGCCTTCATGGAAGACCCACGTCTTGGCCTGGTCATGGCGGTGGCCATCGTCGCCCACGAGATTCCCCAGGAAGTCGGCGATTTCCTGATCCTCCTGCATTCCGGCTATACGAAGGCCCGGGCCTTTCTCTACAACCTGCTCTCCAGTCTTGCCACCCTCGTCGGCGGCCTGCTGGCCTGGTTCGCGTTGTCGACCGCCCAGGGCGCCATCCCGCATCTCCTGGCGCTGGCTGCGGCGAGCATGATCTACGTGGCGGTGGCCGACCTGATTCCCGGCCTGCACAAGCGACCCGAACTGCGCGCAACGCTGCAACAGGTGCTGCTGATCGGCGCCGGCATCGCCACCATCGTCCTCACGCACCATCTGGTCGAAGGCTACGGCCCTTCCTGAGCCGATCGGGGAATGCCGGGCGGCCCGCATAAGGAAGGCGTAAGGATTGCGACGTTAACATTCGTTTCGGTCATCGCCGTCGGCTAGACGGTACAATGCTGCAACGCAATACCGGTCCGTCGCGCGGCGGCCCGGGATTTTCTCAAGCTCGCCTGGCATCGCCGACAATACTTGGTACCAGGCGCCGGAAAGGGGGGTGCATGTCGTCGGCTCCGGACCTGAATTCGTCCGTCAAGGCGTGGATGGAAGCCTGGCAACCGCAAGGCGACGCCTTGGTCGCGTTGCAGAACGAATGGCGCGAGCGTCACGCGGCGCTTTGGCAAGCCATGCTGGCACATCGCGGCGGTGAAGCGTCGCCGACAGTCGTGCCCGCCGAGCCCGGTGATCGCCGTTTCGACCATCCGGCCTGGGCGGAAAGCCCGATCTTCGACTACCTGCGCCAGGCCTACCGCATCAATGCCGATTACCTCGGCAAGGCCGTCGAGGCAGCGCCGGTGACCGATGGTCAGGCCAAGGGCCGCTTGCGTTTCATTACCCGCCAGATGGTCGATGCGATGGCGCCGTCGAACTTCATCGCCACCAACCCGGAATTCGTCCAGAAGGCCCTCGAAACCCAGGGCCAGAGCATCACGCAAGGCATCCAGAACCTGATCGCCGACCTCGAGAAAGGGCGCATCTCGATGACCGACGAGTCGGTCTTCGAAGTCGGCCGCAACCTGGCGATCACGCCGGGCGCGGTGGTGTTCGAGAACGAGCTGATGCAGCTGATCCAGTACGCGCCGCTCACCGACAAAGTCGCCAAGCGCCCGTTCGTCATGGTGCCGCCCTGCATCAACAAATACTACGTCCTCGACCTGCAGCCGGAAAATTCCTTCGTCCGCTACGCCATCGAGCAGGGTCACACGGTGTTCCTGGTCTCCTGGCGCAACGCCAAGGCCGCTCAAGGCCATCTGACCTGGGATGACTACATCGAACAAGGCGTGTTGATGGCCTTCCGGGTCGCCAAGGACATCTGCGCTGTCGAGCGGATCAACGCCCTCGGTTTCTGCGTCGGCGGCACCATCATTTCATCCGCGCTGGCGGTGATGAAGGCACGCGGCAACGACGACGTCGCCTCGTTGACGCTGCTCACCACGCTGCTCGATTTCTCCGACCCGGGCGAACTCGGCTGCTTCATCGACGAAGCCTCGGTGGTCGCGCGCGAAAACACCATCGGCAAGGGCGGCCTGCTGATGGGCCGCGAGCTGGCGGCGGTGTTTTCCGCGCTGCGCGCCAATGACCTGATCTGGCAGTACGTGGTCGGCAACTACCTGAAGGGCATCAAGCCGCCGCCGTTCGACCTGCTCTACTGGAACTCTGATTCCGCCAACCTGCCCGGCCCCTTCGCCGCCTGGTACCTGCGCAACATGTACCTGGAGAACAACCTGCGCGTGCCGGGCAAGCTGGCCATGTGCGGTGTCAAGGCCGACCTGGGCAAGGTCGATATGCCGGCCTTCATCCTCGCCACGCGCGAGGACCACATCGTGCCCTGGCAGACTTCCTATCTCGGCCGCAAGCTCCTGGGCGGCAAGACCACCTTCGTGCTCGGCGCCTCCGGCCACATCGCGGGCGTCATCAACCCGGCGGCGAAAAACAAGCGCAGCCACTGGGTGAACGATAGCCAGACGACGAGCGCCGACGAATGGCTGGCCGGCGCCACGGAAGTGAAAGGCAGCTGGTGGCCGCGCTGGGCGGAATGGTTGCAGCAGTTCGACGACGGCGAAGTGGCGGCGCGCGGCCGGCTCGGCGGCAAGGCGCATCCGGCCGGAGAGCCGGCGCCGGGCCGTTATGTCAAGGAAAAGGCAGCATAACAACGCAGCATCAACAAGGAGGAGTGAAAAATGCAACGAGTGGCACTGGTAACAGGCGGTATGGGCGGTCTCGGCGAGGCCATTTGCGTCAAGCTGGCGGCGCTGGGCGACAAGGTGATCACCACCTACAGCCCGAGCAACAAGACCGCGCAGGAATGGCTGCGCAAAATGAACGACATGGGCTTCGGCTTCAAGGCTTATGCCTGCGACGTCACCGATTTCGACGCCTGCAAGGCTTGTGTCGACCAGGTGGTGAAGGATCTCGGCCCGGTCGACGTGCTGGTGAACAACGCCGGCATCACGCGCGACATGACGTTCAAGAAGATGAGCAAGTCCGACTGGGACGCGGTGATGCACACCAACCTCGACTCCGTGTTCAACATGACCAAGCAGGTCATGGACAGCATGATGGAGCGCGGCTGGGGCCGGGTCATCAATATTTCCTCGGTGAACGGCACCAAGGGCGCGTTCGGCCAGACCAACTACGCGGCAGCCAAGGCCGGCATGCACGGCTTCACCAAGTCGCTGGCGCTGGAAGTGGCCAAGAAGGGCGTTACCGTGAACACCATCTCGCCGGGCTACATCGGCACCAAGATGGTCATGGCGATCCCGCAGGACGTGCTCGACTCGAAGATCCTGCCGCAGATTCCGATGTCGCGGCTCGGCAAGCCCGAGGAAGTCGCCGGCCTCGTCGCCTATCTGGCGTCCGAGGAGGCGGCTTTCGTTAACGGCGCCAATATTTCCATCAATGGTGGTCAGCACATGTTCTAGGTCTTCGCGACCCGGGCAGGTCGGCCGCCTTTTTCCAGCAAAGGAGTAGTAAAAATGACTCAACGCGTAGCTCTCGTCACCGGCGCCATGGGCGGTCTCGGCACCGCCATCTGCCAGGCGTTCGCGAAAGATGGCTACCAGGTCGTGGCGGCCTACCACCCGCAGTTCGACAACAAGGACGAATGGCTGAAGGAAATGGCCGCGGCCGGCTTCAAGGACTTCGTCTGCGTGGCCGGTGACGTTTCGAACATCGACGACTGCAAGAAAATGGTCGCCGATGCCGAAGCCGCCGCCGGTCCGGTGGACATCCTGGTCAACAACGCCGGCATCACCCGCGACCGCTTTTTCGCCAAGATGGAAAAGGACCAGTGGGATACGGTGATCGCCACCAACCTGAGCAGCCTGTTCAACATGACCAAGCAGGTGTCGGCGAAAATGGCCGAGCGCGGCTGGGGACGCGTCATCAGCATCTCGTCGGTGAACGGCGTCAAGGGCCAGGCCGGCCAGACCAACTACTCGGCGGCCAAGGCCGGCGTGATCGGCTTCAGCAAGGCGCTGGCGCAGGAACTGGCCACCAAGGGCGTTACGGTTAACGCCATCGCCCCAGGCTATGTCGGCACCAAGATGGTCATGGCCATCCGCGAGGATGTGCTGAAGGGCATCATCGATTCCATCCCGATGAAGCGCCTGGCCAAGCCCGAGGAGATCGGCGCGCTTTGCTCCTATCTCGCCTCCGAGTCGGCGGCTTACATGACCGGTGCGACGTTGAACATCAACGGCGGCCTGCACTTCCAGTAAGAGTCAGTCGCGGCGGCCCGCCGAAGCTTGGCCATCCCCCTGCTTCGGCGGGGGGTTTGCTTATATAATTGCTGCACTGCCACGATCCGGTGGCTGGGGGAGGTCGCCATGGCCGAGCAAGTCAGACTGATCAAGAAGTACCCGAACCGCCGCCTCTACGACACGCGCACCAGCAGCTATATCACGCTGGTCGACGTCAAGGATCTGGTGCTCAAGCACGAGGACTTCCAGGTGATCGACGCCAAGTCGGGCGACGACCTGACGCGCAGCATCCTGCTGCAGATCATCCTCGAGGAAGAAGCGGCCGGCGTACCGATGTTCTCTTCCGACGTGCTCTCCCACATGATCCGCTTCTATGGCAATGCCATGCAGGGCATGATGGGGCAGTATCTCGAGAACAACATCAAGGCCTTCACCGACATGCAGAAGAAGCTGCAAGACCAGGCGCGGCATCTGTATGGTGACAACGCCTCGATGAGCAAGGAGCTCTGGTCGCAGTTCCTCAACTTCCAGGGGC
>OEIV010001540.1_pt1 | contig 10254 bp, 7 predicted proteins | sample 1539231 | NCBI WGS metagenome assembly OEIV01 (sample SAMN03794762, study PRJEB22550) | activated sludge metagenome | feature: wastewater treatment plant; material: activated sludge; isolation source: Wastewater treatment plant of a petroleum refinery complex | place: Argentina: Buenos Aires ... | reverse complement strand
GGGGCCCCCCTCGGCGGTCCCGCCCCGGCAAGCCGGACCCCGGGGGGGCGGCCCGGCCCCCCCCCCCCCCCCCCCGCCGGTCCTCCCCAAGCCGTTCCGTGACCGCGCCGATGTAGCTTCGACGCACAAGCCGGACCCATGCACCACCACCATCGTTCCCTGCTCGCTGTCCTGCTGACCTGCTGCGGCGCCGTCGCGCAGCTCTCCGCACAGAACCTGGTGAACACACGAAAGACCGAGGTGCACCTGCTGTGCCACTGGCGGCCGGGCACCGAATGTCCGGGCGATGTGCTGAAGGAGACCGCTGTGATCTACACCGTGCCGGCGGACAGCGCCATCGTGCCCATGCGCCCCGGCGGCGGCGACCGCTGGGTGCTGAACCGCGTGGAGGTGTGCTGCGATGCGCGCTGCCTGGTGCGCTCCGAGGCGATCGTGACCTGCAGCACCTCCAACGACAAGGGCAAGTGCGGCAAGGAACCGGTGAGGCTCATCCGCGAGGAGCGGCGCTACACGGTGGAGTGATCACGGCCTGATCACCACCAGCGGCAGCCTGTCCGTGCGATCGCCGCGGACCACCTCCACCTGATAGCGGCCTGGTGTCAACGTGCGAATGTCCAGGCTGAGCGGAAGCGCTGCATCTCCCGGCACCATGACCAAGCGTCCGGTGGCATCGTGCACGCGCACGACGGCCCGTTGCGGGAGCGCATCGATGAGCAGGTGGTCGGCGGCCGGATTCGGCCAGAGCCGCAGGGACGTGGCCGCCAGGTCCTGCCCCAGGCCGGTGTCCTCGTCCACATGGATGCTGTCCACGGCGATGCCGGTGCAGGTCCCGTCGTTCACGGCGTACTGGACCACCACCCAGCCGAGGCCGTGTTGCTGGGCGTCGAAGCTCGTGACGACCTGACCATCGATCGTGTAGGTGCCGCCCACGGGAGCTCCGCCGGTCAAGGGAAGTGCGGGTTCATGCAGGCCGAGGGTGTCCACCGGAAGGGTGAGCGCGACGGGCGGTGCGGCGAGCACGACCACCTCCACCGAGTCCGTGCCCGGGCATTCGTCCTCAAGCGCGGCGGTGAGCGTGATCGTGTGCGTGCCCGTTCCGGCGGCCGCGGGGTCGAACTGCCCGAAGGTGCCGGAGCCGGAGGCCATGCCGCCCCAGTCCCCTGCCGGTGATCCGGTGAGCTCCACCACGGCACCGTTGTCGCAATAGGGGCCACCGGCCATCACCTCCGGAACGGTGCGTGCCTGCACGGTGAAGGTGCGGGGCAGGTTGCTGCATTGGCCGCCGGTGGCATCCGTGAAGGTGTAGATGGCGATGCCATCGAACGGGAGCGGCGCCAGGAAGGTGGGGTCCAGGGTGCCGTCGGCCCCGTTCAGCGGTGCGGACCACAGGCCTCCCAAGGGCAGGGCGTGATAGTCCTGGATGCCCTCGTCCGCGCAGAACACCGAGCCGTCCGCCGCTCCGAACACCGAGGGGCGCCGCAACGCGGTGATGGCTTGTGAGGCCGTGGTGCTGCAACCCTGGACGTCCGTGTAGGCATAGTGCAGCAGGTAGTTGCCGAACTGGTGGGTGCTCACATCGAAATGTCCGCCCAGCACACCGAAGCCGCTCCACAGACCGCCTGGGGGCTGCGCATGAGCGAGCGGGTAGGGCCCCGAGCTGCTGCACAGGGTATCGAAGGGTGTCAGGACCACCTCCGGCTCGGGATGCACCGTGATCCAGGTGGTGAGCGTGTCGGGGCAGAAGGCGCCGGCATCAGCGGTGGTCACCAGCGCATACGTGCCGGGCCCCAGGGCCGGATCGAACTGCACGGCCAGGATGTGGGGCTGCACGTATTGCGCGCCGAACACCGGACCGCTGATGTCGACCGTTCCGGGGGATGGGCCGCTGAGCACGATGGTCTGCGACGGTTCGTTCGCACACATCGCCGTGTCCACCAGCAGGCTCATCGGCGCGGGTGCGGGCAGGTCGAGCCAGAGGCCTTCGCTGGCGCAGCTTCCCCCGGCGGCGTCCTGCAGCACGAAGATGGCCTCGCCCAGGATCGGCCGTTGGTCCAGGTCCACCAGACCGGTGCTGTCCACCGCGCCGAACCAGATGCCGGAGGACGGGCGGGCGATGAGCTGCACCGGTGCGTCCGGGCACGTGGGGATCGGCACCACCACAGGCTGCACGGTGGGTGCCGACACCACGAGCAGGGGCGCATCGCCGGAGACGGGACAGCCTGCGGTATCGATCACGAGGTGCTGCAGGACGTAGGTGCCGGGCGAGGCCATGAACGCCTTGAACTGGCCCTGGTCCACGAGCGGGCCGGACCAGAGCCCGGTCGTCGGCTGTGGCGGAGGCAGCGTGTAGCTGCCACCGTACCAGCACAAGGTGTCGAGCGCGGGCAGGCTGAGGGTCCAGGAAGGTGCTGCGGCGGGAAGCTCGCTCCGGTACCACCCGAAGGCATTGGGATAGATGACCACGAGATCGTCGAGCCCATCCCCATCGAGGTCGGCCCAGAGCGGGAGGTCGCCCTTCAGCACGTCGGTGAGGTCGACGGCCGGTGACGATCCGATGAGGCCGCTGCGCAATTGCCGCCAGCGTGTCGGTGCGCCAGGGTCGTTGGGGAAGAGCACGACCGAGGCCGAGACACCGCAGCCCGGACGGCCGAAGGCCGCTTCACCGGCCTCGCTCCCCGAGGCGAACGGCAGCACGGCAAATGCCGGCCACGGACCGGTCCGTGCAACCCGATGTCGAGGTCACCATCCCCGTCGATGTCGAGCAGCGCCGCATCATGCTCAACATCCGAAAGCGCCGTAAAGGCATTGAGGGCGGTCCATGCACTGCCATCGCCTGCGCTGTTCTCCGCCACCACATAGTGGCCCTCGATGTCGTGCAGCAGCAGGTCGGCATCACCATCGGTGTCCAGGTCGCCCACGGCGAAGAGCCCGGAACCGATGCCGGGCAGCACGTCCGGCAGGGTCTCCAGCGGGCTGAACGCGCCGCCGGTGTTGGTGCAGCGGAACACGGTGTTGTGCCCACCGAAGAGGGCGAGCACCTCGGGGAGGCCATCGCCGCTGAGGTCGGCGAGGTGGAGGGCGGTGAAACCACGGGGCAGAGGACGGGCGGGCATCGTGGCGATGGCCTGTGGTGGGCCGAAGGAGCCCAGACCGTTGAGGTTCGCCAGCAGGAAGAGGGTGCTGTCGGTGTCCCGCGCCATCACCAGGTCGGTATCGCCGTCGCCATCCACATCGCCGGGTCGCACCATCAGGCGCGTGTTCGGCGGTTGAGGGAGGATGACGTGATGCGGACCGAAGCCGCCCTGACCATCGAGGTTGCGGTACCACTGCAGGCCGTCCTCCTTGGTGACGAGCAGGTCCTGGTCGCCGTCACCGTCGATGTCGCAGGCCTGCACGTGCTGTGCGGCACAGCCGTCCACCGGCTGATAGACCCCGAATTGGGCCACGGCCGGGCCGGTGCTGCTCAACACCAGGATAACGACCAGGTCACGTGGGATCCACATCGGGCTCACACAAAGGTAGCCCGGCGGTCGGGGTCAATGGGCGCAAAGCACCGGGATGCCGTGCGCGTTCACGAGCAGGCGCTCTTTTTCGGCATCCGCGATGTAGCGGTACTCGTCGGACGCATCGGCGATGATGGCGAAGGCATGGGCGTCCACACCGTGCGCGTATCGGATGGTCTGTTCAGCGAAGCCGACGGAGAACACGCTGAGCGGTTCGTTCACCTCCACGGTGCGCACACCGGCCTTCCCGAGATGGTGGAGCGCACGCAGCTTGTTCGTCAGGAGCTGCTCCGAAGGCTGTTCGTTCGGGCGCATCACTTGATAGACGTGCACTTCGGTGCCGTCGAGCTTCGCCAGCCAGGTGACCGCGTCCAGCAGGCCGCCGATCTCCTCGTGGCCGGACACGGGCATCACCAGCCGCTCCACGCGCCGCGCGGGGCTGTCGCGCTGCATGATCCAGCTGGGCAGCACCACATGCCGCACCAGTTTGAGGATATCGGCGCCGAAGAGGTTCTGGCGCAGGCCGCGCGGCCCATGGGTGCCGGCCACCATGAGGGCATGGCCGGTGGTGGCCTCGGCGGCGATCTCCTTCATGAAGCTGCCATCGCGGTAGATCACGTTCACCGCGGCATCGCCGGCCCTTCTCTTCACCAGTTCGTCGAGCTCGGCGCGCACCTGGTCGCCCACCGGGCCCGACCGCTCGTGTTTGTCGCGGACGTGCAACAAGGTGACGGATGACGCCGAGGCCTTGGCGAGCCGCACGGCGTGGGCCAGGGCGGTCCCGCCCAGTTCGGACATGTCCACGGGGCAGAGCAGGTCGCGCATGGTCTCCGGATGGGGCGGCAAGATAGAGGCGATCCAGCGGTGCGCACCGACGACCTTCCATCGGCATGGGATGCCCTTCCAACGATCGGTGCGGCCTTTCCACGGCGGGGCCATGGGCAGGCCTGGGCGAACGCCTACCTTGCCCGCATGATCATGCGTTCGTTCCTTCCGATCACCGCTCTGGTGCTCGCCTTCACCGTCACCACGGCCACCGCCCAGGTGAACATCGGCTTCCTGGGCCAGTACGACTACCAGGCCGCGCGCAACAGCGACCTCAGCAACCTGTGGGGCTACACCGACGAGTTCGGCAACGAGTACGCCCTGGTGGGGGTCAACGGCGATGACAACGTGCAGAACTCCGGTGGTTTTTCGGTGGTGGACGTCACCGATCCGGCGAACCCGGTGGAGGTCTTCTTCACCCCCGGTCCCAACAGCATCTGGCGCGAGATCAAGACCTGGGGCGACCATGCCTACATCACCACCGAGGCCTCGGCCGGGCTGCTGATCGTGGACCTCAGCCCGCTCCCGCAGAGCAACGCGCTGCCGGTGACGCTCTTCCAAGGCGACAACTGGGACACCTCGCATTCGCTCTTCATCGACGAGAACGGAAGGCTTTACCTGCACGGGGCCAACCGCGGCAATGGCGGCGTGATCATGTACGACCTGACGCAGGACCCCATGGCGCCTGTGGAAGTGGGCGTGTTCGACAACTGGTACTGCCACGACAGTTTCGCCCGGGGCGACACCCTGTACGCCGCCCACATCAACGACGGCTTCTTCAGCATCGTGGACGTGAGCGACCCGGCGAACCCCGTGCTGCTCGGCACCCAACCCACCCCCAACACCTTCACGCACAACACGTGGTTGGACGACAGCGGTCAATACCTCTTCACCACCGACGAACGGGAGGACTCCTTTGTGGGGGCCTATGATGTGAGCGATCCGGCCGACATCCAGTTCGTGGACAAGCTCCAGAGCGACCCGGGCAGCAACACCATCCCCCACAACACCTACTGGCTGAACGACTATGTGGTGACCAGCTACTACACCTACGGGGTGGCCATCTACGATGCCACGCGGCCATGGAACCTCGTGGAGACGGGCAGCTTTGACACGTCGCCCTTCACCGGTGGCGGCTTCAACGGGGCGTGGGGGGTGTATCCCTTCTTCCCGTCGGGGCGGCTGATCATCTCCGACATCCAACAGGGGCTGTTCATCCTGGAGCCCACTTACGTGCGCGCCTGCTGGCTGGAAGGCACGGTGACCAACGCGCTCACCACGGACCCGGTGAACCTGGCCGCGGTGACCATCACCGGAGCTCAGGCCACGGACACCACAACCTTCGACGGGCAGTACGCCACGGGCACGTTGACCGCGGGCACGTACGATGTACAGGTGAGCGCTCCGGGCTACTTCCCCACCACGGTGACCGCGGTGGTGCTGGTGACCGGGCAGGTGACCTTCCTGGACATCGCGCTCCAGCCCATGGTGCCCTTCAACGTGATCGGACAGGTGGTGGAGGCCGGCACCGGCGATCCGGTGCCCGGTGCCATCGTGCAGTTCGACGGCCTGATGGGCGATGCGCAGACGGTGGCGGATGCCAGCGGCCAGTTCACCGTCCCCTCGGTCTTCGCCGACTCCTACGCGGTGACCGCCGGCCGTTGGGGCTGGCATACGGCATGCCTCCCCGCCCAGGCCATCGATGCGAACACACCGGCCCTCACCATCACGCTCGACCCCGGCTATGCGGACGACTTCGCGCTGGACCTGGGCTGGAGCACGGTGAACGCGGCCTCGAGCGGGGCCTGGGAACGCGGCAACCCGGTCGGCACCGTCTACCAGGGCGATCCCTGTGCGCCCGGTTCGGACGACCCGAACGACTGCCATGGGGCGGCGATGGTCACAGGCAATGGGGGCGGGAACGCGGGTGATGATGATGTGGACGACGGTCGGGTGCTGCTGAGCTCCCCGGTGTTCGACGCCACAGGGCTCAATGTGCCCGCCGTTCGCTACGACCGATGGTTCTTCAACGATGGCGGCACCGGTGGCGCGCCCAATGATGAGCTGCTGGTACTGCTCACCGATGGCACGGACACCGTGACGGTGGAAACGGTGACCGCGGGCAGCCCGGGCATGGGCAGCTGGCGACCGGCCCAATGGACGATCGCCGATCACCTGGCGCCCTCGGCCACGATGCAGGTGCTGTTCCGCACGGCCGACGACCAGCCCGGCCACCTGGTGGAGGCTGGAGTGGATGTCTTCGAGGTGGTGGAGACCTCCTTCGATGCCATCACCGAACAGGTCCGTCCTGTTCTCCTGATGTGGCCCAACCCGGCGGAGGGCGTTTTCGAAGTGCGTGTGCCGGGTTCCGGGCTGGAGGCCGTGGAGGTGCGCGATGTCCAGGGGCGCTCGGTGCACATGCAGCGTGCGGCCGGCGAACGCGCCACGGTCGAAGCCTCCTGGGCTCCGGGGGCATACGCCGTCACGGTGCGCACGACGGATGGCCGCTCGGCCAGCACCACCTTGCTGCTGCGTTGATCAGCGCCGGTTGGGCACGGCGCCACAGTGCTCCTGGATCAGCGCGTCCACATCGCTGACGCCGCCCAGGATGCGGGCCAGGGAGAGGTCCGCGCAGCCCTTCTCCAGGTCGCCCTTCCGCAGGCGCAACAGCGCTCGCGTGCGCAGGGCGAAGGAGTTGGCCGGGTAGAAGCGCAGGCTGCGCTCCACATCCTTCCACGCCTCCTCATTGCGGCCCAGGTTCAGCAGGGCGTAGGCCCGGTTGCTGAGCGCCACGGGTTCGTCGCGGTCGATGGAGAGCGCCTGCTCGAACATGGCCAGCGCGTCGTTCCACCGACCCAGGCGCGAAAGCTCGAAGCCACGGTTGGTCCAGTGCCCCGGATTCCGGGGTTCCAGCGTGCAGAGGCGTTCCAGGACCACCAGTGCGCCTTCATGGTCGCCCGTTTCGTCCAGCATACGCGCCAGCGTGCGGTTGGCCTCCAGGTCCTCGGGGATCATGGCGAGGCCGTCGCGCAGATCGGCGATGGCCAGCTCCGGGCGACGCAGTTCGGCCAGGGCTTCACCGCGGGCGAGCAACAGCTGGGCGCGGAGACGGCCCTGCGCACCGTGCCGGATGCCGCGGTCGCTGTACTGTTCCGCGGTGCGGTAGTCCTCACCCCGGAGGGCGTATAAGCTGCGTTGGTAGTTGGCCTCCGGATGCGTGCTGTCCGCCTTCAACGCCTGGTCCACGTCCAGCAGAAAGCGGTCGGCCCGGTCCATGGCGTACCAGGCCCGGGCCCGTGCGGCGTAGGTGTCGGCCGACGGCCGTGCCGCGATGGCGCGCGAGTAGGCGTCGATGGCCTTGGTGTACCGCTCATGGGCCACCAGGCTGTCCCCTTCGGCCATCAACTGCTCCACCGACTGGGCCGATGCGGCCGTGCAGGCCAGCAGGACGACCGCGAAGGGAACGAGGAGAGGGCGGGCCATGAACGGCAAAGGTAGGGTCTGGCCCCAAGGCCTTCAACGCTGAGGAATACGCGCCTGTGGGACGACCTCCAGCCCCGCGGTGCGGCCCGCGCGCAGGAGCAGGTCACCGGCCATCGCCACCATGGCCGCGTTGTCCGTGCAGTACGCGATGGGCGGGATGTGCACGGTCCAACCGCGCGCTGCGGCCAATTCCACCAGTCGGGCGCGCAGGCCCCGGTTGGCGGAGACGCCGCCCGCGATGCCGATGCGCGTGATGCCCGTCCGCTCCACCGCGAGGCTGAGCTTGGCGAACACTTGGTCCAGAATGGCCTGCTGCAACGTGGCACATAGATCCGGCAGCAGGTCGGAAGGAAGGTGCCCATCGGGCCCGCGCAGCGGAAGCACCAGGTTGCGGAAGGCGCTCTTGGTGCCGCTGAAGCTGAGGTCCAGGTCGGGCACGTTCGGGCGGGGGAGGCGGAAGCGCCCCGGGTCGCCCTGTGCGGCGAGCGCATCCACCTGCGGGCCGCCGGGGTAGGGCAGGCCCAACAGCTTGGCCCCCTTGTCGAAGGCCTCTCCGGCGGCATCGTCCAGCGTGCTGCCGATGGCCACCATGTCCAAGGCGGAGCGGACCAGCACGATCAGGGTGTGGCCGCCGCTCACCGTCAGGTTCAGGAAGGGGAACTCCGGCGCCGGGCGGTGCTGGTCATCGCGGATGAAGTGGGCCAGGACATGCGCCCTCATGTGGTCCACGGCCAGCAACGGAAGCCCCAGCGCCTGGGCGAAGGACTTGGCGTACGCCGCGCCCACATGCAGCGCGCCGATGAGGCCGGGGCCCTGGGTGAACGCCACGGCGGAGAGCCCGGTGGGCGGCAGGCCGGCTTCGCGCAGGGCGGCCTCCACCACGGGCACGATATGCTCCTGATGGGCCCGGCTGGCCAGTTCGGGCACCACACCGCCCCAGGCCGCGTGCACCGCCTGACCGGCCACCACGTTGCTCAACACGCGCCCATTTTCCAGCACGGCCGCCGCGGTCTCATCGCACGAGCTCTCGATGCCCAGGATGCGCAGGGGACCCGTCACCGTCCGTTGCTCCGCTATTTTCGCCATCCGGGCCCGCGATCTGCCAGTTCGCGCCCAAAACTACCCGCTCCTGAGCAGCTCGCCCTTCATCAAGTGGTCCGGTCGCGTGCTGCGTGCGATCGCCTGGCTGCTGCTTTCCCTGGTGGTGGCGGGCATGCTGGGCGTCTTCGCCCTGCGGCTGCCCTCGGTGCAGACCTGGCTGGCCGGTCGGATCAGTGCTTACGCGACCGAGGCCCTGGGCAGCTGTGTCCAGGTGGACCGCGTGCACCTCACCTTCACCGGTCCGGCCGAGCTGCGCGGCGTGCTGGTGTGCGACCTGAAGGGCGACACGCTGTTCGCGGTGCGACGCCTCAACCTGCGTCGCTGGCGGGTGAGCACCGAGCGGCGGCAGGTGCACCTGCGCGGTGTCGTGGTGGAAGGGGTGCGCTGGCACCTGCGGCAGGGCGTGGACGACCCCACGAGCAACTTCACCCAGGGGAGCGCCGCCCTGTCCTCCGGGGACACCACGGCACCCGGCGCACCGTGGGCCATCCAGGCCGATGCCTTCACCATCCGCGACCTGCGGTTCACGCACCACAAGGACACCTCGCCCGTGCGTCCGTTCGGGGTCGACTTCGACCATGTGGACGTTTCGGGCGATGTGCTCGGCCATGACCTGCTGGTGATCGAGGACAGCATCCAGGCGGTGCTCGACCACATCTCGTTCCGCGAGAAGAGCGGACTGGTCTGCACCGGCCTGCAGGGCCGGGCCACCGTCAGCGGGCGGGGCATCGCGGTGGAATACCTGGAACTGCGCACGCCGTTCAGCACGCTGCGGGGCCGGTATGAGATGCGCTCCGCTTCCTGGAAGGACTACACCGGATACATCGACCGGGTGGAGATGCTGGCCGAGCTGGACAGCTCGGTGGTGGACCTGCGCGACATCGCGTGGTTCGCGCCCGACCTTGAAGGGCTTGCCGCCCGGGTCGGTGTCCGGGGCCGGGCGCGTGGCACCGTGCGCGAGCTCAAGGCCCGGGACCTCACGCTGGACTACGGCCGGCACACCCACTTCGAGGGCTCCGTGGAGATGAGCGGCCTGCCCGACCTGGCCGGCACCTTCGTGGTGGTGGACGCCCGCACCCTGCGCACCGACGCCGCCGACCTGGCCACCGTGCCCGTGCCGCCTTTCCCCGAGGGCCGCGTGCTGGAGGTGCCCCGGGAGCTGGCCGTTCTGGGACCGATGGCCTTCCGCGGCAACTTCACCGGCTTCGCCTCGGCCTTTACCGCCTACGGAAGTGCGACCACGCAGCTCGGCGCGCTGTCCACCGACCTGTCCTACGAGCGCGACACGGTGAGCGACGTGTTCCGGTTCAACGGTGCGCTGGCCACCACCGGTTTCGACCTG
>OEIV010001539.1_pt1 | contig 10257 bp, 8 predicted proteins | sample 1539231 | NCBI WGS metagenome assembly OEIV01 (sample SAMN03794762, study PRJEB22550) | activated sludge metagenome | feature: wastewater treatment plant; material: activated sludge; isolation source: Wastewater treatment plant of a petroleum refinery complex | place: Argentina: Buenos Aires ... | reverse complement strand
CAAAGAAAAAGCCGCCCTTTCGGGCGACAATTTCCAATTTAGTTCCGTTATGGTACCGCGGGCCGGACTTGAACCGGCACGTCCCGAAGGACACAAGATTTTGAGTCTGGCGTGTCTACCAATTCCACCACCGCGGCTTTTAGTGTAAAAACACTCTTTATATTGTACAATAGAGAGGTAGACCAGTACAAGCTGATCTTTTCGGTGGGAACCTTTTTAGAAACATGCGACCTGACACACCACAAAACTTAACGAATGATCCACGCGGTTCGGTACCGTCTATTTCTCGTAACCCTTCGCAAGTTAACGCGGTTGCCAACATGACAAGAGACCGGATTTCTGCTATTTACGCACAGCAAGTGCAGCCCGCCAGCCAGCCAACACCTCAGCCTCAACCCCAGGACAAGCCACAACAACCATCTGTTACTGTGCAACCACAAAAAGATCCAGTTGCTCAGCAACTTGAAGTCAATGCTTACGACCGCACACATAGCCCTGCAAGATCATTAGAAAAGCAAGACGCAGGACAGTGGCAAAAGTACCACTCTGAGTGGCAGAAGTATTATCAACAATACTACGAACGATATTACATGGGAGCCGTGCAGCAGACTCAAACCGCCTACCAAGAGCATGCCCATAATCTATACAAGCAAATAGAAAAACAAACGCACGAACCCGACGACATGACTGAGAAGGAGGCAATTCACGACCTTCGCTCGCAGCTATTATCGAAAGTGCAAACAAATGCCAAAAAAGTACGAAAGAGTAAACACTTTGTACCCATACTGTCAGGTCTTGCTGTTCTAGCAATTTTCTTATTCTTGCAATACAATTCAATGATCATTGCGTATGCTCAAGCCTATATGAGCCCTGGGAATGTTGACCCACAAAATATTATTGTTGATCCGAATGCATCACTCGCAGTTGATCCAGCTCCAAAGCTTATTATCCCCAAGATAAACGTCGATGTTCCCGTTGACTACAACGCTAAGCCAGACTACGACTCCCAAATGGCGTCTATGGCTCATAGTGTTGCATATTTTGGCGTATCTGGCGCAAACAGTAAGCCTGGTCAGATGGGAAATACGCCTATGGCAGGCCATTCTAGCAACGATTTTACCGACAATGGTGCTGTAAAATTCGTCTTTGCGCGTCTCGACCAACTGCAAAAAGGCGATATATTCTATTTAAACTACGAGGGTAAACGCTACACGTATAGTGTCTCGAAAATTATGGTCGTAAAACCAAACGAAGTATCAAAATTACAGATTGGCTACGACAAGCCCTATGCCACGCTCATTACTTGTACTCCACTTGGAACTGCCGAGAAACGTCTTTTGGTTGTAGGCGAGCAAATTAGCCCAAGTCCGTCTGACGCAAGCTCTGCGCCGACACAGTCAGATACGAATAACGAGCCCGGTGCCGGCATGGCAGGCAAAAGTCCCACGCTAATAGAGCGCTTATTCGGAGCTAGGTAGTGTATAAACCAAAATCAAAAAGTCACAATTTAATTATACGTACAGTTGTTTCGACTATTATGACAATGGCGGTGTTGCTGGCTTCGACTATTCTATTGCTAGTCATGCTTGGCTACAGATTCAATAAGGACCAAGGCACATTCCAGCAGGGTGGGTTAGTACAGTTTATCACCACGCCAACAGGCGCCAAAGTAACAGTCGGAACAGCCCACCTAGCCAATCTTACGCCATCAAAAATTACCCTCATGCCCAATAACTATAATGTAAGTATGAATAAAAAGGGCTATCGAACATGGAATAAGTCTATTACTATAAAACCCGGTGCGGTACTATGGCTAAATTCAGCCCGCCTAGTTCCAGAGTCTATAAAAACCGAAAAAGTCATTGAATACCCAAACATTGCCTCAATTGAATTCTCTCCTGGAGGTAAATATGCTGCTGTTTTGCAAAATAACGACAAACCAGATATTACACTTCTTGAAATTGACCAGCGCACTGCAAAGAGTAAAGAACTTAATTTGCCAGATACAGCCTATAGCAAGGGGACAACGCATCAATTCTCTTTCGGAGACTGGGGGCCTGCTGAACGGTATCTAACCATGAAACATGTCTATGACAACAAGACCGAGTGGCTGATTGTTGACACGAAAGACCTAGCGCAGTCTAGCATCATACCGTCAATTGAAGAAACTTATCCAGAAAAAATAATGTACGATCCAAAGTCAAAGACCTCGCTAATTGTACACTATAACGATGGCTCGATTCGCACATATCAGCCCCAAACAGGTGAGCTAAGTCCAGTAATTTTACAAAATATTGCATCTTTTTCGTTTATCGAAAACCAGCATATACTGTATGCTACAAAACCAACTAACGGCACTGTCGCCACAGGATACCTAACCCTAGGCACCGAAACCCCGCGCACAATAAAAACATATGCAACCACTGAACCTGTAGCCATAGCGGCAGCACGTTATTTCGACACATATAACTTTGCCACCAGTATAGGTCACACTGTTCACATAACGTCTGTCCGCGATATCCCTCCTAGTGACTCTTACGAACCATGGCATTCTTCAAGACTTATCGACCTTAATCTACCGCAAAATACTACAAAAATAGAAACTCACGCAGGCGGGCGTTTTATCTCTATCCTACAGCCAACTATCAATACCGTATACGACCTAGAGCTAAAGAAGCAGTCGGACATCACTATACAACGCGCATCTGTACCGCTTACTGGCATTGATTGGTTCGATGATTACAATTTCTGGATTAGTAGCGGGGGTATGTTGCGCCAATATGAATTTGATGGAACTAATCAGCATGATATTCTACCTGTAATCGAAGATATGCCAGTAGCCTTTTCAGGCAACAACAAATACCTATACAGCGTAAGTAAAACACCGTCTGGCGACCAACTGCAAGTAACGACAATGATTATCGACTAACAGCTATTGCAACTAAACACGGTAATGATTATTATAGTAAGCAGTTACTTTGAATATTAGGGGCATATTGTAAATGAACAAAAAGCAAACCATCGCTATAAATGGTGTCGAATACGACGCAATAACTGGCATGCGACTTGGTACCGAAGGAAATAAACAAAAGAGTACCGAAAAAGCACCATCTAAGACTGCTCCGGTGCGCAAACAGCCGCTAACCGCAGGTGCATTCCATGCGCATAAGACAACTCGATCAAAAACCCTTAATCGCCGCTACGTAAAGTCTCCTATTACTAAAGGCAAGACAGTACCTACAGATAGTGCAGGTAGCCTGACAAAAAAAGCACCTCGACCGGCGGTTAATCACCAAAAAAGCCCCATGATTACAAAGTTTGCAAAGCCAGAAAAGGTTCAAGCACGGCAGCCTGCTAAAAAGCATGCTGTCACTATTACCGACATCGGACCTATGCCGCACCCTAAAGTTGCCGCACTCAAAAAAACTGTAAACCAGCGATCTAGTAGTGCTGCCGATGCACCTCTACCCAAGCCCCCTACTAATTCCGAAATCAAGAAAATGGCAATCGAAAAAGCCCTTGAAAAATCAATTCCAGGCAAGAAACAGCCAAAAAAACCACGTAACAAACGTATGCTCAATATTGCCTCTGCAGGCCTAATGCTTGTACTCATTACTGGCTATATTACCTATATTAATATGCCGAGCCTTTCAGTTAAGATTGCTGCTGCACAATCTGGTATTGCAGCAACCTACCCTTCATTTCAGCCTACAGGCTACAGCCTAAAAGGACCCGTAGCATACGAAAATGGTAAAGTTACTATAAGCTTCGCTTCAAATAGTAACCCCCAAAAATTCGCACTAAATCAGTCGAAAAGCACCTGGGACTCAAGCGCACTTCTAGACAACTACGTCCAGAAGGCGTCGAATGGTAATTATCAAATTTTTAACGATAGTGGTTTAACTGTTTACGTATACGGCACCAATGCGGCATGGGTTAATGGCGGTGTTCTCCATACAATCACTGGCGATGCTACACTTTCGAGCGACCAGATTCTTCATATCGCAACAAGCATGTAGACTCTCATCTGTTATACTACTTATATGACAAAAGTTCGCACTCGTTTTGCCCCCAGCCCAACTGGCTTTATGCACGTTGGAAATTTACGCACCGGACTATTTGCCTGGTTGGTGGCACGACATGCTGATGGCAAATTTATTCTCCGCCTTGAAGATACCGATAAGAACAGGGAAGTAGTCGGTTCTGCTGACCATATTTTAAAATGCCTAGAAACACTTGGGATAGACGCCGATGAAGGCCTAGACAAAGGCGGGCCTTTCGCTCCATATAAGCAATCTAGTAGGCTCGATATCTACAAGCGTTGGGCTCAGAAGTTAATCGATAGCGGCCGAGCCTACGCCGACCCTTATACCCCAGAAGAGGTGCAAGAGTTCCGAGACCAGGCAAAAAACAAGAAACAAGCTTTTCTTTTTAGAAATCATCGCCCAGAGAATCCACCCAGCTGGGACGGTACAACACCGCTACGCTTCAAGTCGGACCCTAAGCCGTATAATTGGCACGACGAAGTTATGGGCGACCTGTCCAGCGGCCCAGAAGTTATTGATGATTTTATTATTATAAAAAGTGATGGCTACCCAACCTATAACTTTGCCCACATTGTAGACGATGCCGAGATGCAGATTTCCCACGTTATTCGTGGTCAAGAATTTATATCAAGCCAACCAAATTATATGAACCTCTATGAAGCGCTGGGACTAGAACCACCAATTTTTGCCACTATGCCTCACATACTAAATGAACATGGTAATAAAAAGCTTGGCAAGCGTGACGGTGCAAAAGATGTACTCAACTATATCCAGGAAGGTTACCTACCGGAAACATTACTTAGTTTTATCGCGACTTTAGGCTGGAATGACGGCACCGAACAGGAAATTTTTACGCAGAAAGAGTTAATTCAAAAGTTCAGTTTATCTCGAGTTCAAAAATCTGGTGCTCGCTTTGACGAAAAACGATTACTCTGGATGAATGGCCAATTTATTCGAGAGCTTCCTCTAAGCGATCTCTACCGAAGAGTTGATGCCTTCTGGCCAGAGAGTTCCAAGAAACACCCCGAGGATTATAAGAAACAAGTATTGGAACTAGCTCAAGACAGACTAAAAACACTCAAAGATCTACCTACACTAACTAGTTATTTTTTTGAAGAACCAATGGCAAACTATACGCTAATATCTGAAAATAAGCAGCTTAAAAAACTTTCTGCAGAAGAAATATCACTACTACTAGATACCGCCATTGCGAAATTTTCTGCTATGCAAGATTGGAATAGTACTACTATTCAAAATTCCCTTAACGAGCTACTGGAAGCGACTGGACAAAAGCCCATGATACTATTTAGCCTCATTCGTATCGCAACCACATGGGCGGCATTTAGCCCGCAGATAAATGACACACTTGCACTTTTAGGCCAAGAAAAAACTCTGCAGCGACTTAGCTCTGTAGACATAAAAGAGCTATAGAATGGTGTACGGCCTGAATATAAATTCCACTAGTTCGTAAAATTTATTGTATAACGCATATGGTATACTATGCTCATGACCGTGGGCAAAAATCCAAAAAAAACTAATCTAAAAATTAAACAATTTATTCAGTGGTGCAAGCATCATCGCCTGCAGCTTATTATAGGCATAGGTGTATTGTGTATTGCAACTGTAGGTAGTGTGTCATTTTTTTTACTTTCTCAGCCTCTCCCAGCACCCGACAAAACACCAATATCAATAAAACCTCGACCGCCAAAACCAAAAATCTATTCGCCAATCGATGGTAGCATGATAGATACTGAAGCTGATAAAACCAAGCCTGTTACTATGATTATGCTAGAAAACAGTACCGATGCACGGCCACAAAGCGGCCTAAAAGATGCTCAGATTGTATACGAAGCAATTGCCGAGGGTGGCATTACACGCTTCTTGGCCGTATACCAGCAGACAAAGCCTCTACTAATTGGACCCGTTCGCAGCATACGTCCTTATTATCTAGACTGGGCAGCACCTTATAATGGTGCGATTGCGCACGTAGGTGGTAGTGCCGAAGCTTTGCAGCAGGTCCGTAATGGAACATTCCGCGACATTGACCAGTTTTTCAACGCAAATGCGTATTGGAGAGTGAGCGATCGTCGTGCTCCGCATAATGTCTATACCAGTTTCGAAAAGCTTGACGCATTGCAGGCCAGTAAAGGATACACTTCCTCGGCTCCAAAAGGCATGCTACGCGGTGATACACAACCAGCATCACCAGCTAGCGTTACGCATGTAGATGTTCATATTAGCAGCAGAACGTACGACAGTAGCTATGACTATGATTCGGCCTCCAATAGCTTTAAGCGTTCACAAAACGGCGCGCCGCACACTGATCGCGAAAAGGGGCAAATTAGTCCAAGGGTGGTGGTTGTAATCAAAGCCCCTACGGCTACGGAGAGGCAAAAGGATACGTGGCGGACTGTAATAAATACTATAGGAAGTGGTAATGCTACAATCTTCCAAGACGGTACAGCAATCGAAGCCATATGGACAAAAACCTCACGAGAAGAACAGTTCACGTTTAGCAACACCGCGGGAGAACCAATTGCACTAACGCGTGGACAAACATGGATAACTGTCATTCCTGCAAGCTCTGGGAGTGTATCGTGGAAATAAAGGACAGTCCAGCACCCATATACCGTTATTGGCTACGTTATTGGCGGTATGGAGTATTTTCTGTGATATGTATTCAACTGATAGCAATACTCATCGCTATGCTTGGCTTAACATTATTTAACATTGTTGAACTAGACAAATATAGTTTTTGGATAACTTTTGCCGTTACACTAGTAAGCGTCATTGGCATGAATTTACTTCTTCTATCGATACTAACCGAACCATTGCGTCAACTAACCGCAGCGCTGTCTCACGTAAATGGCGAGCAGTCTTCAATGAAACCGCCCAACCCGAATATCGAGCAATATCGAACAAGTGGTATACGTCCGCTGATAAAAACAATATATAGTTTCAATACAAAAAATGAAAAACAACATGTACCGACCAAGACAACTCCAGCGCTCGACACAGCATTCAGTCAAAGCCCCGCAGGAGTAGTAGTTTTCGGTGATAATGGTGAAGTAATTTACCATAACGCCAGTGCGCCAATTACAGTAAACGAAGACGATCAAACCCATACATTAAACCTGTTATTTTATACTGAGATATCATTCGATAAATGGCTTGCCGCATGTGAAAAAGAACAGATTCATGCAACTAAAACCTGGAGACAAATTGCCGATAAACCGCCAGGCGAGGAGGGGCGTCGTATCTTTGACATCGTTGCATCTTATCAAAAAGGTAGCGACGCACCAGTTGTACTACTGTTCATCGACCGTACTGAAGATTATGAACCAGAAGATGATGCACTGAGCTTCATTTCGTTTGCCGCCCATGAACTACGCGGACCAGTAACTGTTATTCGTGGCTACCTAGATACACTCGTAGACGAAATGAACGAAAGTCTCACCTCTGACCAGCGTGAACTATTCGACCGCCTTACCGTCTCGTCTAATCGACTTTCAAGCTATATAAATAACATCCTTAATACTGCCAAATACGACCGTCGCCACCTTAAGATGCACCTCGTTGAAACAACGGTGCAAGATGTTTATGACATTATTTCCGACGACATGCAGCTGCGTGCTCATGCTCAGCAGCGACTCCTTTCAATATCATTTCCAGACAACCTACCCACTATCGCAGCAGATCCTGCAAGTCTTAGTGAAGTCTTCGCAAACCTTATCGACAATGCTATAAAATACAGCAACGAGGGAGGCCTAGTAGAAGTACGTGCTGAACTCTTCGGCAGCAATGTAGAAATAGAAGTAGTAGACCGTGGTATCGGTATGCCGCCAAATGTAGTTACAAACCTATTCCATAAGTTTTATCGATCTCATCGCAGCCGTGAAACAGTAGCAGGTACCGGCATCGGCCTTTACATTTCAAAGGCTATCTTAGAGTCACACGGTGGCAGTTTGACCGCACGGAGTGTTGAGGGTAGGGGATCAGTATTTACATTTTCTGTACCCACCTACAGTTCAGTTGCTGAAAAATTAAAAGAAAGTAATGGCACCAACGAAATGATTATACGCGACAGATCTGGTGGCTGGATAAAGAATCACGGTGTAATAAAAGGTTAGGGTATACTAGTTAATATGGCAATAAAGACAATCCTAGTTATCGAAGATGATCGATTCATTGGCGAAATGTATGTACGCGCCCTCCGCAAAGAAAATTATACAGTGGACTGGGTTGTTGATGGAAACGACGGCTTAGTGGCCGCTAGGAATAAACAATACGACGCAATCTTGCTCGATGTCATGCTACCAGAACGTCGTGGTACCGAAATATTAAACGCATTGCGAGGAAAGCAAGACCTTATTCCAGACACCAAGGTGATTGTACTTACTAACTTTGAACAAGATGATGAATCGCGCTTAGCCATGGAACGTAACGCTAACGCCTATTTAATCAAAGCAGACATTACCCCACGCAAATTACTGGCAATAATCAAACAACTCGACTAGACAAGCTAAATCTATCTTGCTAGAGTAGGTAGGTGCTTGGCCTCATCGTCTAACGGTTAGGACACCAGGTTCTCATCCTGGCAATCGGAGTTCGATTCTCCGTGAGGTCACCAATTGACATTTTATAATTTTTATGCTACAATACTCTTGTTTCATTGAAATGAGAGTACTTTTCGTTTCCGAAGCACATTGACAAGCAGATTGAGCGTTGAATTGGACTAAGGCGTAACATGCTTTGTTGTGCGCTAGCCCAATTCAACTATCGTTAGGAAAAGCTATGCGATTCAAAGACCTCCCCAGAGAGAAGCAGGAAGCACTCATGATCCTCAGCCACAGACGGGAGATCGAAGTTGAGAACGACAAGCGTCGTCAGTGCACTCGGTTCGGCTACCGCTTCGGTGGTTTGGCTGGTCTGTGTGCTGCCGTCGGTGGCATGGTCGTACTCACTGGTATCCTACTCATCGTACTGGCGTTAGTGGCTCCGAGCCTCAACACCACACCGGCAACCAGCCCGCTGTTCTGGGGGTGCTTCGCCCCGATGACACTAGTCCCGATCCTCCCATTCGTGTTCATGAAGCCCCGTTACACCCTGTGGCCGGTGACGTTTATCGTCGTCGTCTTCGTGGTCGTAGGACTTCTGACAGCTCTGGGAACCTGGATCATGGACTCTGTCGTGCAGTCGCTGACCTGAACCGGTAGGCGGATGTGATAAGTGGGTATGAGGTTAAAGCCTAGATGCTCACGATCTCCGTGATGCCTTCTTCCTAACCCTCAAGCCGCTTGTCATATTCGCTCCACAAATGTGTGTTTGTGCTGATGAGTCCAAGAGGACGAAAGCGAAACTGAGACTAATCACGAAATAATATACGACTATATCGGGTTATGCATAGCATGGGTGTGCTACAGACTTAAATAAACTTTCTACTGGTATTAATATTACTTAAAGAGCACCTCTGCAACTTAGTAGAGCGAGGCTTTTAGTGCACTCGCTGAATACACCTCGTAAATAACCTGCAATCAAGACGACGAATCAAACTAGACTCTGAACTTTAGCCTAAGTAGATAACTTATTGTTCCTTGTTTTACGCAAAATACTGGCCCCAGTCACTCTTTTTATGCTAAAATTATACTAACTAAATATTAGGGGGACTGGATTATAGCCATTAAGTATCGTGGGGTACTAGGTACCATTAGTAGATTTTTTGTACTTTTTTCACTATTCTTCGCTTTAACGTGGTCGAGCTTTAGTGGCACAGCTGCTCAGGCAGTAGTAAATCCAAGCGATACGCCGCCCCCTGTAGCGAGCTATGGTAGTTATGGCTCGAGCCGTATCGAAGACGCGAATTCTATCACCGTGGACAGCCAGGGTAATCGGTACGTCATGACAAACTATAAGGGTATCGTTAAGGTGGACGCTAATGATAGTATAATAGGCTCTATCGGATACTACGGATGTGGGCCTAGCACCCCAGCCGAGCAGTTTTGCCCACTACGAGGACTGGCGATTAATAGTAGTGGAGAAATCTATGTTGCAGATTCATACAATGGTCGTGTTCTAAAGTTCAATTCTGATGGCACTGCCGCACCGGCAAGCATGATTAATATCAGCGGTAGTATGCCGGCAGGGGTCGCAGTTGATTCACAGAATAATATCTACGTAATCGACCAAAGTCAGTCTAAAGTCTGGAAATATA
>OEIV010001536.1_pt1 | contig 10280 bp, 8 predicted proteins | sample 1539231 | NCBI WGS metagenome assembly OEIV01 (sample SAMN03794762, study PRJEB22550) | activated sludge metagenome | feature: wastewater treatment plant; material: activated sludge; isolation source: Wastewater treatment plant of a petroleum refinery complex | place: Argentina: Buenos Aires ... | reverse complement strand
AAAAATCATTGTGTTGCACTTTCCGATGCAGGTGCTAATGTTATAATTTGCGATCTTGATGAAACAGAGTGCAAAGAGTTTGCTTCTTCCCTTTCAACCAAATCACTTGGAGTTGGAGTTGATATCACAAATAAATCCTCGGTTGAAAATCTAAGAGATAAGACTATAAATGAATTTGGCAGGATTGATATTCTTGTAAACAATGCTGCAATAAATGATATGTTTGAAAATCCACTGGCAGCGGCAGAACAATCTATGTTTGAAAACTACCCGTTGGATATGTGGCAAAAATCTTTAGATGTAAATGTAACAGGAACTTTTCTTTGTTCTCAGATTATCGGAACTGAAATGGCTAAAGTTGGTAAAGGCAGTATAATCAATGTTGCATCAACGTATGGATTAGTTGGACCTGATCAATCAATCTACAAAAAACCTGATGGTTCACAATCATTTTATAAATCGCCTGCATATCCTGCAACAAAAGGTGCAATTGTAAACTTTACAAGATTTCTTGCAGTTTATTGGGGCAATAAAGGCGTTCGAGTAAATACACTTACACCTGGTGGAGTTGAAAATAATCAAGATGAATATTTTATAAATAATTATTCTGCTAAAACACCTTTAGGCAGAATGGCATATCCAACAGATTACAAAGGTGCAATTATATTTTTAGCAAGCGATGCTTCATCTTACATGACTGGAGCAAATTTAATCCTGGATGGAGGATGGACAGCATGGTAGTTGACCAAAAACTTAAAGAGAAAAATCTTCACTTAAAAGAAAAGGCAGAAAAGATAAAAGTTATCTTAACTGATGTTGATGGAGTTTTAACTGATACAGGAATTTATTATGGTCCTCAGGGAGAGGCTTTTAAGAGATATTCAGTAAGAGACGGAATGGGAGTTGAACGCCTGAGAAAGTATGCAGGTATTGAGACAATAATAATTACAGGTGAAAATTCAGCGGCGGTAAAATCACGAGCGGAAAAATTAAAAATGACAGAATTTTATCTTGGAGTTAAAAAGAAAGAAGAAGTTCTTGAAATTATTAAACAAAAGAATGGTTTTGCTAAAGATGAAATCGCTTACATTGGTGATGATTCTAATGATTATGATGTAATGAAGCTTTGCGGATTTACTGCAACTCCCAATGATGGAATGAGTTTTATAAAAGATATTGCCGATTATGTTTGCGAAACCAAGTCTGGTAACGGAGCATTTCGTGAGTTCGCAGAATTGATTTTAGCATTTAAGAATAATTCTTAAAACATTTTGAAAGAAATTTATGAGCAAAAGAGAAATTAAAGTTGGCGCTCGTTTTGTTGGTGATGGTCATTCTGTTTTTATAATTGGAGAAATTGGTATTAATCATAATGGTGATGTTGAAATTGCAAAAAAAATAATTGCTGGTGCAAAGCACGCAGGATGCGATGCTGTAAAATTTCAAAAACGAACTCCTGAAATTTGTACGCCCAAGGATCAATGGAATATTGAACGCGATACTCCCTGGGGTAGAATGACTTACATAGATTACAGACACAAAGTTGAGTTTGGGGCAAAAGAATATGCAGAGATTGATAGGTACTGTAAAGAAATCGGAATGACATGGTTTGCTTCCTGCTGGGATGAAGAAGCAGTTGATTTTATTGAACAATTTAATCCTCCGCTTTACAAAACTGCATCAGCATCATTAACTGATTTTAGTTTACTTGAAAAACATAAAAAGCTAAACAAACCGATAATGATGTCAACAGGAATGTCGACAATGGAACAGATTAATAAGTCTATTTCATTTATGGATAAAAGTAATTTAATGATTGCTCACGCTACTTCTTCGTATCCTTGCAAGAACGAAGAACTAAATCTTAAAATGATCGAAACTCTTAAGCAAAAGTATACTGAAATTCCAATTGGTTATAGCGGGCACGAAGTCGGTTTGGCCCCAACCTGGGCTGCTGTTGCTCTTGGTGCTTGCTTTGTAGAGCGGCACATCACTTTAGATCGCGCTATGTGGGGAACTGATCAAGCTGCTTCTGTTGAAGTTGGCGGAATGGAAAGATTAGTTGGAAATATTCGTGATATAGAAAAATCTTTAGGTGATGGAATAAAAAAAGTTTATGATAGTGAACTTGGACAAATTAAAAAATTAAGAGAAATATTCGTGATATAGAAAAATCTTTAGGTGATGGAATAAAAATAGTTTATGATAGTGAACTCGGACAAATTAAAAAATTAAGAAGAGTTAAATAATATTTTGTCACCCTAAACTTGGTTCAGGGTCTTTTGATCATACAGGAGATGCTGAAACAAGTTCAGCATGACACTCTGCGAAAATCAAATATCTTTGTCACACTGAGCGAAGTCGAAGTGTGACCTATTTTCAAATAAATAATTAACTGTCATCCTTCGACTTCGCTCAGGATGACATCGGAACATAATTGAACATTCAATTTCAATGTGATGTCAGAAGCAAACATTTTTTCGGATATATTTAATAGTATTTACAATTACGTAAATACTATGTCATCCGCAGAAATAATTTCGACAACGATGATTATACTTGCGGCATTAGTCTTTGTAATTCTCGAACGAGCATTTCCATACAATAAAGGACAGGAAATTATTCGTGAAGGGTTCTTTGATGACTTTGCAATGTACACGATTGCACAAAATTATGTCTTAAGCATAATCATCTTTGGGGGCATTATTCATTTCATTGATAACACAACTGGAATATCAAGATTACAGCTTTTAGCAGGCATTCCTATCTGGGTGCAGTTAATTTTCTTTGTAGTTACTCACGATCTTTACATTTACTGGATGCATCGATGGATGCACAAGAATAAATGGTTGTGGAGATTGCACGAAGCACATCACTCACCAATAAAAGTTGATTGGCTTTCAGGTTCAAGATCCCATCCCCTTGAAATACTTTTAAATCAAACAATAGAATTTGCACCGATTATTTTACTTGGAGCACCGGTAGAAGTAATTGCATACAAAGGATTAATAAGTGCTGTTTGGGGAATGTACATTCATTGTAATGTAGATATAAAATCCGGCTGGCTGCAAAAAGTAATTAATGGACCGGAAATGCACCGCTGGCATCACTCGACCGGTAAAGGAAGAAACAGAAACTTTGCAACTAAATTTGCTTTTTGGGATTGGATGTTTGGTACAGCTTACTTACCAGAAACTAAAGCTGATGAATATGGATTGAAGACTTTCTTCCCTGCTCATTACATTTCTCAAACATTGTTTGCTTTTAGAAGTTTTAAGAAAGTTAAGCAGAAAGAAAACTAACTCAATAATATTAATACCCATCAATAGAATAAGAACTATAAATCAATTCATATTCCTGCAGCCATTCATTATCAGATTTTGATGTTTCAATTGAATTCTGATTGGAATCATCTTTATCACCATCCTCATCTGCATGATTCTTTTTCAACGGTTTTAATTTACTTAAGTAAGTAAAAAATAAATTAGATTTTTGCATAAATATACCTTCTTTTTATTTAAAGATAAATCTATACAAGCAATTACAAATTAAGAGAATATTATTTTAATGTTAAGGAATGATTAAGAGAGGAGTTACAATTTATTTTCCCACAAAGGAATATAGCCAGCTTTTCTTACTACACTTTGCCCTGCAGGTGAAAGCACCCAATCAATAAATCGCTTTACTTCTCCTCCGGGTGATTTTGTAGTAAAAAAATGTAAGTACCTGATAATTGGATAAGTATCATTTCTAACATTTGTTTCACCTGGTTCTACTCCATCGATTTTAATGTGTTTTACTTTTCCGGTATATCCCATTCCGCCGTAACCAATTGCATTTGTATTTTGTTCAACGTATTTAACGATTTCGCGTGTAGTGGGGATTATGAGTGAATTATCTCCATAATCTTCTGCATCTAAAATATGATCTTTGAAATAAAGATAAGTACCTGAATTTGGATTTCTTGTTATCTGCTGAATTAAAGTATCTATGCCGCCAACCGTTTTCCAATTATCAATATCACCAATGTAAATATTTTTTAGCTGATCAAAAGTTAAATTTTGAACCGGATTTTCAGGATGCAAGTAAATACTTAAAGCATCCTTTGCGATAAGAAAAACTAAACCAAGCGAACCATAATAATCCGCCAAAAGTTTGGCTTCTTCAGGTTTTAGATTACGTGATGCTGTGCAGATATCTATCTCGCCTTTAATAAGTTGTCTTATTCCTACAGTTGTTCCTCCCCCATCAGTCTTAACAGAAATTCCTGGATTATCTTTCATATATTCTTCTGCAAGCTTGGAAGTCAGTTCAAACATCGTATCGGAGCCGGAAATTGTTACAATATTATTTTTGGAAATATTACTTGAACAACCTGCGGTAAAAACAAAATACGCTAATATTATAAAGAGGAAATTATTTCTCATTTATTTCTCTTCCGCTATGGATTGTAATCTTGCATTTATAAATGGAGATCCGGATTTCCATTCCGGTGCCGTTTTGCTGTTCGCTAATTGATAACAAAAATCAAAAAGTATTTTGGTATGTTTCTCAGCGGCTTTAAAATCTATGTTTTGATTTAAGTCATCTTTAGGACTATGATAACGATTAATATAATAATCTATAAAAGCCTGCACTACTTCTTCTTCACTTTTACTCGTATTTTTTGTTCCTTCAAGAATTATGATTGAAGGTATGCCAGCATTAGCAAATGCAAGTTGATCTGAATTATTAAACGCATCAACCCGTCTGAATTGCGGTGGAATGTCTTGAATTTCTAAACTGTAATTATCTGTTGTGATGTTAAGAAATCTACTAAGTGTTGAATAATCCATTCCTATTCCAACTATGCTCGAAAAGTCTTTGAACATTGCAATGCCATCTATATTAACATTAGCTATTGTTTTGTATAGCGGAACCAATGGATTATCTGTATAGTAAATTGAACCGAGAAGCCCTTTTTCTTCCCCTGTTGTTGCAATAAAAATTATAGATCTTTTTGTTTTGGATTCTAAAGAGGAAAAAGACTTTGCCAACTCCAGCATTACAGAAACACCGAGAGCGTTATCAAGTGCTCCGTTGTATATTGAATCACCATTTACTGATTTACCAATACCAAGATGATCGTAGTGAGCCGAGATTATCAAATAAGAATTTTTTAGTTCGGGATCAGAACCTTCAATCATTCCAATTACATTTGATGATATAAAATCCCGTTCTTTAAATACTCCTCTAAATCGCAGTTTAGATTTTAGATCGAAAGATTTTATACTTTGTCTATTGTGCAATTCAATAACATCTTTTAATGAATATTCTGATCCAATAAATAATTTATCTGCTTCAACAGAATTGATAAGAATATTTAGATTACCGGATACGGTGTAAGCAAGGGTCACATCCTCAAATTGAAAATCTTTTTTAACGTCATCCCAGTTTTCATAACTTTCTGAAGAAATCTGAATTGTACCAGCACAGCCTCTGGCAAATGCAATCCTTCGTTTAGATTCCGGGTTAGAGTAAATGGTAGGTGATGGTCCGTCAAAGAATTCTTCATCATCGGAAATAGGTTCTCCATCAAGATACACAACTATTTTACCTTCAACATCTACAGATTGATAATCGTTATAATCAAATTCAGGAGCCACTATTCCGTATCCAACAAAAACGATTGGTAAAAATGCAGGCATATATGTTTGCTGCCCTGATCGATATAAATAATAATCCTCAGCAAAAACTAAGTACATTGTATCATTATCAAGAATAAATGCTAACTCTGAATTACTAAGCGGATTACTACCATGCATTGGAATATTTTGAAAATATGAATTGTCATTTGATATTTTTTTCAAATTTAAATTTGAAAAGAAATTAAAAATATAGTTTGCGGCTATGTCAGCGCCATTAGTTCCAACTGCTCTGCCTTCCAAAGTATCGTTAGCAAGAACATTGAGATGATCACTAATCGCGCTTGCTGAGATAGAATTAAAAACATAATAATAAGAATTATTAGACTGGCTAAAACTTTGGTTAGAAAATAATAGGATTAATAAAATATGTATTGTTGATCTTTTCATTTATTAAAAATTAAAAAATCATTATCAAATACCTAAACAAAAAAAAGGACGCTGCAGTAGATGCAGCGCCCCTCGTCGAAGGAGAGAGGAGAGAGAATTTTTTTATTTTAATAAAGTCATTTTCCTTGAAATTGAAACCGAACCTGCTTCTATAGTGTATATGTAAAGACCGCTGGACAGATCTTTTGCATTGAATGATTTTGAATATCTACCAGCATTTACAAATTCATTAACCAGAACCGCAACTTCCTGTCCGAGTATGTTATATACTGAGAGTTTAACATTTGATGCTTCAGGTACACTGAAGCTTATAACTGTTGACGGATTAAAAGGATTTGGGAAGTTTTGTTCCAAATTAAATTCAGTAACAACACCTAATTCTTCATCCTCAACATCAGTTGTAATTTGTGGATAAGTAACCCAGTTTGCTAGCCAGTTTTTAGCTGGATCATTGCTCAGTGCACCAGGAAAAGTTGCAGTCGCATCAAAAAAACCATCGTTTGGAGGAGTAGCACCACCTGTCAAAACAGGTGAGCCAGTAAGTGGTGTAACATTTGGATTTGTTAAATTAAATGGGTCGGTTAACAACACATCACTATTATTAGCAAATGTTCTTCCACTGCTATTTGTAAACCATGTAGTTGGGGCAAAATTCAAATTACCTGCATTTGCTGTATCGATAGCAGCAGAAGTCCAGCCTGATACTATAGAGTTGTTTACCCACATATTACCATCAATTGCAGCTTGAACGGTATTTGTTCCATCCACCACTATTCCTCTCGGCCATCCCATAATTAAAGCATTAGAAATTTTATTAAGCGATGATCTTCTTAAATGCATTCCTCTTCTATATAATGAATTAATAGTAGTAGACGAATTAGATTTAGGTCCAATTAACGTTACATTCCACCAGGTTGGACTGGTTCTAGGTGTATTTAAAGAACCGGAACCGTCATTATCAGATTCGAAACCATTTGATTGAGACTGATCTGCAATTTCTGGGTCTCTAATACTCAATAAAAACTGAAGTTTACCAGAATATCCAAAGTCAGTATCGAAATCATCATCCCAACCTCTATATGCAATAAGATTCTTGCAATTTACGGTGCCGCCGAACCATTCATAAGAGTCGTCTCCACTATAACTTATTTGTATATGGTCAATTACTGTTCCGCTTCCAACACCACCAAAAGTCAAACCATTAATTTCATTATTAAGTGAAAAAGCTATACCAGGGTATTCTATTCTTACATATTGCATGGTACCACTATTATCAGCATCATCATTTCCACCGTAAGAATCACCAGGACCTTCAATTGATGCTGTACCACCAGGAACATTGATCTTCGCATTTCCAAGAAGAATTATTCCACCCCAGTCGCCATAATATGGGTTTCTTGAAGAGTTAGGCTTTGTGAATTCACTTGTAAAAACTATTGGATTTAATTCGGTGCCTATAGCGATTATTTTACCGCCTGGTTTTATAATCAATGCACCCTGAGATACATTTTCTCCATAAATTTTTGTACCAGCTTCAATTGTTAATGTAGCACCCGCTTGAACTCTAACGAATCCTTTTAACAAATATGTATTGTTTGAAGTTAGAGTTGTGTTGGAAGTAATATCACCCTGAAGATTAACATCCTGAGCAAGAACTTTGAAAACCATTAAAACAAAGAGTAAGATTACAGAAAGCATTTTTTTCATAATAGATCCTTTTATAATTAATTAATTTGATATGATAATTCTAATGAAACATTTCTACCGGTTCTATTAAGTTCAGATATCTGATCTCCGCCCGGTGCTTGTTGGATGAAGTTTTTATCCTGATTAAGCAAATCTCTTACACTTAGTCTTAAAGTAAACAACTCATAAAATTTTTTAGAAACTGAAAAATCAATTACATCTACAGGTTTTTCAAGGGTGTTGCCTAAATCACTTGTACCAACTTTTGCTATTCTCCATCCTACCTTGTTGTAAACAATTGAAGAATTAAAACCTGAAGCCAGATCATCGAAATACAATCCAAGATTGAAAATATAATCAGCCTGTCCCTGAAGTGGTCTTTCGCTTTCCTGAAAACCTGAATTTTCGGAATTTAATCGAATAGTAGATTTTATAAGGGTTACGTTACCGACAAATGAGAAACTATTTATGGTCTCAGTAATAAAGCCAAGTGACTTTCTAAGTTCAAGTTCTAATCCATAATTATCTGCACTGACAGCATTTGCATAAGATCTGATTGGTTCATTACTTGAAGATGCAGTAAGTATTTCTTCAATTGGATCATTAAATTTTTTGTAAAATAAACTCACGGCTACTAACTCTCCACCTTGTGGAAAATATTCAAATCTTAAATCGAAATTATTTATTAAGCTTCTTTTTAAGTCTGGATTACCCTGTACTAATTCATTTGCTAGGAAGTCGAAATAACTGAATGGTGCAAGTTCCCTAAATTCCGGTCGTGCTAGTGTTTTACTGTAACCCAGCCTAACGTTTACATCCTCATTTAATAAATAAGTTAGATTAATACTTGGGAGCCAATCTCTATAAACATTATTTACAGAAATAATTTCACCAGTTTGAGAAAAAGAGTTAAGTACCTGGTTTGAATATTCAAATCTAGCACCTGCAACTATTCTTATTCTTTCGAGTAAACTTGCGTCAAACATTGCATAGCCGGCAGCAACTTTTTGATTTGAATTATAACTATCTGATGGTTTGGTGATTTCGTTTGTTCCAATGAATGTACTACTGATGTTTTCAGGTTTAAATATGTCCTGCACACTTAATTGTAAAATGCTGTCTTCAATTGAAAAACTTCCGCCGGATAGATTTCTGAATCCAAATGTTCTTGCATCAAAAACTCGATCCTTTCTATTATATAGCGTACCAAGTTTTAGTTTTGGGAGGTTGGGATCATCAAAAAGTTTAAAGTTAAAATTGATACTTCCATTGTAATCGTTATCAACTAAATCACCATAGTATCTTGTTGCAAGTGATTGATCAAGTTGAAACCTGAGAGGTTCAGAAGGCTCTTCCAAATTTCTTGAATAAACATATCTTCTTGCATCTGGCTCATTTCTTTTTGATTGCGAGTAACCTAAAGTCCAATCTATGCTTAATCCACTAGTGAAGTTTAATTTGTGTTCACCCATGAATTGGGATGATAAAAGTGATCGAGAAACAAATCGTAAAGATGTTATCTCTCTGTATTGATCAGCATAACGATACTCGCCTTTATATACCGTTGTTTCATCATCAGCATTTTGATTATATATATTTTTTAAGCTTATTTTATTTGTTAACCCTACTTTATAACTAAGGTTTAACATCCCGCTCCACATTACATTTGAGGTATAACTGCTGCCATCATAATCATATCTGCTTCCGGAAAAATCGTAAAAGTTTTTTTGTTTTTGAGTGGTTACAAATGTATTTGCATAAGAAAATGAGGCAATGTAACCCATAACATCCTGTTCACCAAGTTCAAATTTATCACCAACATTTAGTTTAAAACTTCCGTTTATTGGAGCATTTTTTAATGAAGTATTCCAGTTATTTGCAAAACCAGATGTTATTTCCTTAAGTTGAGGATCAGTGTAATTACCTCTTACAACTTTTTCTGAACCTATTAGACTCGGATAATCCCTGGTACCATCATCAACTCCTAAAAAATCTGTTTTACCACCAGCGTATGTTGTATATTTGCAAAACCAGATGTTATTTCCTTAAGTTGAGGATCAGTATAGTTGCCTCTTACAACTTTTTCTGAACTAATTAAACTCGGATAATCTCTGGTACCATCATCGACTCCTAAAAAATCTGTTTTGCCGCCAGCATATGTTGAATAATTTTGAAAGGCTGTTTTAGTATTAAAACCAGAACTAATACTCACCTGAGATGTAAACTTATCAGGAAATTCAACAGTACTTATTTGAACTAACCCACCTGTAAAATCTGCCGGTTTATCCGGTGTAAAAGTTTTTGCAGTTATAACATTCTCAATCAGGTTTGCTGGAAAAATATCATAAGAAAAACTTTTCCTTTCCGGATCTGTACTTGGAAGACTTGCCCCGTTAAGTAAAGTATTATTGTATCTATCACCAACACCTCTTACAAATGCATATTTGCCTTCTGAAATTGTAACGCCTGACATTCTCTTCAAAACATCAGTACCATCGGAACTATTATTTTTCTTGATTA
>OEIV010001535.1_pt1 | contig 10285 bp, 10 predicted proteins | sample 1539231 | NCBI WGS metagenome assembly OEIV01 (sample SAMN03794762, study PRJEB22550) | activated sludge metagenome | feature: wastewater treatment plant; material: activated sludge; isolation source: Wastewater treatment plant of a petroleum refinery complex | place: Argentina: Buenos Aires ... | reverse complement strand
CGATCGGCCCCGCCGGATGGAAGTGGCCGCCGCCGCCCATCGCGGCGTAGAACACTGCCTTGTGCGGCCACATCACGCCCTTGGGCATGCCGGTGGTGCCGCCGGTGTAGAGCAGGAACAGGTCGTCGTCGGAGCGCTCGGCGAAATCGCGCGCGGGCGCACCCTGCGCCAGCGCCGCCTCGTAGCCGATGGCGCCGATCGTGGCCGGATCGAAGGCCGTGCCGTCGTCCACCGCGATCAGCGTCTTCAGCTTCGGCGCGGCGGCGCGCACCGCCGCCAGGTGCGGCACGAACTCGCGGTGGTGGATGCAGCCCGCCATCTCCGCGTTGTTCAGGATGTAGGACAGTTCCTCGTCGACGTAGCGGAAATTCACGTTGACCGGCACCGCGCGCACCTTGAAGCAGGCGAGCATGCCCTCGAGGTATTCGTTGCAGTTGTACAGGTACAGCCCGACCTTGTCGCCGGCGCCGATGCCCTGCGCGGCCAGGAAGTGCGCGAGCCGGTTGGAACGCTCCTCGAGCTGTGCATACGTGAGGCGCGCATCGCCGCAGACCAGCGCCTCGCGCTCCGGCACCGTGTCGGCGACGATTTCGAACAGGTCGGCGAGATTGAAATGCCTGGCTGGCATGAACGCGTGCTCCGGTGGCCGTGGGAGGACGGCAGAGGATACGCGAGGGCCCGGAGGCGCGACAAATGACAAACCGGCAATCAAGCAGGCATGCCGGCGCTGCGCGCGCCGGCTCAGGGAACCAGCGCCACCTGCATGTTGTGCGCGATGTGTCCCGCCACCCGGCGCGCGCGCTCGGCGTGCGGCCCGCTGTAGCCCTCGTCGAGGGTGGTGCAGAACAGCGCCAGCCAGCGCTCGAAGTCGGCCGGCTCGAGCTTCTGCTTCGCGTGCAGCGCGCGGTGGATGTTCATGGTGTGGCGCCGGTAGCTGTCGCTGCCCAGGATGAGCTTCTCCCAGTACGAGCAGATGATCGGCAGGTGCTTCGCGAGGTCTATCGCGGCGACGTCGAGGAAGATCGGGGCGAGCCGTTCGTCGGCGAGCACGCGCGCGTAGAACCCCTCGATGAAGGCGCGGATGCGCGCGGGCGAGTCGAGGTCCGGCAGGGGACTAGCGCTTGCTCTTCCTGACATGCTGCATCATCCGCTTGCGCTTGTATTCCTGGCGCGGCGTAAGCGTGTTGCGCTTGCCCGCGTACGGGTTCGTGCCGGTCACGAACTCGATGCGCAGCGGCGTGCCCACCAGCTTCAGTTCGCGACGGTACACGTTCTCCAGGTAGCGGCGGTAGTGCTCGGGAACGTCCGCAGTCTGGTTCCCGTGGACCACGATCACCGGCGGGTTGCTGCCGCCCGGGTGCGCCATGCGCAGCTTGATGCGCCGCCCGTGCACCAGCGGCGGCGGGTGCGACGCCACGGCATCCTCGAGGATCGCCGTGAGGCGGTTGGTGGGCAGCTTGCGTCGCGCCGATGCGTAGGCACGATCGACCGCGGCATACAGCTGCCCCACGTTCGAGCCGTGCAGCGCGGAGATGAAATGCACCTCGGCGAAATCGGCGAACATGAGCCGGCGGTCCAGCTCGCTCCTGAGGGCGGCCTTCTGGTCGGTGCCGAGACCATCCCACTTGTTGCAGACGATGATCAACGAGCGCCCGCTCTCGATCACGTGCCCGATCAGGTGCACGTCCTGCTCGAACAGGCCCTCGCTGGCATCGACCAGCACCAGCGCCACGTTGGCATCGGCGATCGCCTGCAGCGTCTTCACGATGGAGAACTTCTCCACCGTCTCGTGCACGCTGCGCTTGCGCCTCAGGCCCGCGGTATCGATCAGCGTGTAGCGCTTCTCGCCGCGCTCGAAATCGATGTAGACGCTGTCGCGCGTGGTGCCCGGCTGATCGAATACCACGACGCGCTCCTCGCCGAGAATGCGGTTCACCAGCGTGGACTTGCCCACGTTGGGGCGCCCGACCACCGCCACCCTGACGCGCTCCTCGCCCGCCTCGCCTTCCTGCGCCTGCGGCTCGCCGGCATCCGGGAAGGCGTCGATCAGCGCCTGCTGCAACTGCTGCACGCCGCGCCCGTGCGAGGCGCTCACCAGCAGCATGTTGGCCGCGCCGAGCTCGTGGAACTCCGCGCCGGACACCAGTTCGTCGGTGCCGTCGATCTTGTTGACCACCAGCATGAAGGGCTTGCCACTCTCGCGCAGCAGCGCAACGATGCGCTGGTCGGCCGGCGTCACGCCCGCGCGCGCATCGACCAGCACCAGCGCGAGGTCGCACTCGGCGACCGCGGCCAGCGACTGGCGCGCCATCTCGGCATCGATGCCGGCCTCCTCGCCGCTGAGCCCCCCGGTGTCGATCAGGATGAAACGGTGCTCGCCGGCGCGGAACTCGCCGTACTGGCGATCGCGCGTGAGCCCCGGGATGTTGGCAACCAGCGCATCGCGGCTGCGCGTGAGACGGTTGAACAGCGTCGACTTGCCGACGTTGGGCCGTCCGACCAGCGCGATGACGGGCAGCATCGTGACGCCTCTCAGCGGCTCTCGACGCGGTAGGCCCGCAGCCCGCCGTCGTTGCCGTAGACGTACAGCATGTCATTGCCCGTGACCATGTCGGCGCGCACGCCGTCGCCATCGGCGCGCACGCGTCCGACGAAATGGCCGTCGGCCTGCGACAGCAGGTGCACGTAGCCGTCGAAATCGGCCACCGCGACATGGCTGCCGATCGCCGCCGGCGTGCCGGGCTGGCGCCGTGCCAGCTGGTCGTTCTGCCAGCGCAGCGCGCCGCCCGCGACCTCGTAGGCGCTCACCGTGCCGCTCGTCTCCGCCACGTAGATATTGCCGAAGCCCTCGGCGATGCCGACGTAGCTCGAGGCATCGCGCGCCCACACCGGGCGCCCGTTGGCGATGCTCAGGCCGCCGAGCTTGCCCTGGTAGCTCACGGCGAACACGTTGGCGCCGACCAGCAGCGGCCGGCCCTCGATGTCGACGGTACGCTCGATGTCCGATTGTCCCTGCGGATTGGCGATGCGGCCTTCCCACAGCACCGTGCCGGTGTCGGCCTTGATGGCCACGATGCGTCCGCTGGCGAGCGCCGCATACGCGACACCCTCGCTCAGCAGCGGTGCGGCGGTGCCGCGCAGCGTCAGCAGCGGATTGCTGCTGTCGTGCGTCCAGCGCCGCGCGCCGGTCGCCGCGTCCAGGCCCGTCACCTTGCCGTCGAGCGTCTGCACCACGACCACGTCCCAGTCCGCCGCGGGCGGAGCCAGCACCTCGCTGCTCACGCTCGCGCGCCACAGCTCGCGCCCCGTCGCGCTCTCCATCGCGATCACGCGCCCGCGGGTGTTGCCCACCAGCACCAGGTCGCCGCCCACGCCCACGCCGCCGGAGAGCTCGGTATCGACGTCGACCTTCCAGCGCCGCTTGCCGCTCGCCGCATCGAGGGCCACCACCGTGCCGTTCTGCGCCGCGGCATAGATCGCGTCACCGTAGAGCGCGGGCTGCAGGCGGTTGTACAGCTTGCCCTGGCCGTTGCCGACGCCGGTGCTCCAGACCTTGCGGATGTCCACCTCGGGGCTGAACTCCACCAGCTCGGCCGGCGCGAGCGCGGCATCCTCTTCGTCGTCGCCGATGCTCTTGACGTAATCCACCATGCCGCAGGCGCCCAGCATGCCCGCGAGGGATGCCGCGAGCAGTGCCCGCAGCAGCGCCGGACCGAGCCGTTTCTTCTCGCCGATGATCATTGCTTGGTCGCTCCCGTGTCAGGGGTCGTGGCATCCGCCGCTGCCGGATCCGCAGCCGCCGGGGCAGCGCCCGCGGCGGGCTCGCCCAGCTCCAGTTCCTGCAGCTTGAGCTGCAGCAGGCGCGACGCCGTGGCGCCCTCGCGGCTGCCGGCACGCTCCACCGCCGCGCGATAGGCCGTGATGGCACCCGCGGTATCGTTGCGCCGGCTCAGGATATCGCCGCGCAGCTCCAGCTTCTCTACCGCGAAATCGTCCGTGCCCGCGGCATCGAGCACGGCCAGGGCATCGTCGGAGCGCCCCAGCGCGAGCAGCACGCGCGCCAGCCGCACACGCGCCAGCGCACCTAGCTGCGGATCCGCGTAACGCCCGAGCAGGCCGTCGATGCGCGTGGCCAGCGCGCCGCGCGCCACGTCGGGCTGGCGCTCCAGCAGGGCGCGCAGCTCGGCCTCGGCCGCGATGAGTTCGTTCTTCCCGACGTGCAGGCGCGCCAGCATCAGCGAGGCGTAGTCGGCGTAGCGCGAACCGGGACTCAGCTCCTTGAGTTGCGCCGCGAGATGCGCGGCGGTGGTGCCCTGGATCGGGTCGGCGGCCGCCGCATCGACGGCCTGCAGCAGCTGCTGGTAGGTGACGGCCGCCTGCTCGCTCGCGCCCTGCTGGCGCTGCTGCCACCACTGCCAGCCGAACACCAGCGCCAGCGCCAGCCCGACGCCGATCAGGGTCGACGAGCCGTTGCGCGCCCACCACTGCTTGAGTGCCTTGATCTGGTCTTCTTCAGTACCGTAAGGATCCACGATCTCTCCCCGTTGCGCTCTCTCTGTGCGCCAGCGCTCAGCGCGTGACGATCTGTTGTGCCAGGTAATCCGCCAGCGCGTCGGCGCCCACCCGGCTCTGCTCCGGCCCGCCCTCGCGCAGCCCGCGCACGCTGACCTCGCCGGCGGCCAGTTCCTCCTCGCCCACGATCAGCACCAGCGTGGCGCCGCTGCGGTCGGCCTTCTTCATCTGCGCCTTCATGCGACCTTCGCCGCAATGCATCTGCAGCCGCAGCCACGGCAGGCGATCGCGCAGGCGCTCGGCGAGCACGAACGCGAAGCGCTGCGCCGCCGCGTCGCCCACCACGCAGAAGGCGTGAGGCTGCGCGCGGTCCCCGGGCTGGCTCCCGGCCACTTCGAGCAGCAGCACCAGGCGCTCCAGGCCCATCGCGAAACCCACCCCCGGCACGGGCGTGCCGCCGAGCTGTTCCACGAGGCCGTCGTAACGCCCGCCCGCGCACACCGTGCCCTGGGCACCCAGGCTGTCGGTGACCCATTCGTACACGGTCTTGCCATAGTAATCGAGGCCGCGCACCAGCGCCGGGTTCACGCGATAGGCGATCCCCGCGGCGTCGAGCAGCTCGCGCAGGCCGCGCATGTGCTCGCGCGATTCCTCGTCGAGATGATCGGTGAGCTGCGGCGCGCCCGCGAGCATCTCGCGCGTGCCGGGATCCTTGGTGTCGAGGATGCGCAGCGGGTTGCTGCCCAGGCGCCGGCGGCTGTCCTCGTCGAGCTGGTCCGCGCGCGCCGCGAGGTAGCCGACCAGCGCCTCGCGGTAATTCGCGCGGGCGGCGCTGCTGCCCAGCGAATTGATCTCCAGCGTCACCAGGTGGTCGATGCCGAGGCGCCGCCACAGCCGCGCCAGCAGCAGCAGGTGCTCGGCCTCGATATCGGGATCCGGCAGCCCGAAGCTCTCCACGCCGATCTGGTGGAACTGTCGCTGGCGACCCATCTGCGGGCGCTCGTGGCGGAACATCGGACCCAGGTACCACAGCCGCTGCGGCAAGGTGTGCAGCAGGCCGTTCTGCAGCACCGCGCGCACGCAGCCCGCCGTGCCCTCCGGGCGCAGCGTCAGGCTGTCGCCGTTGCGGTCGGTGAAGGTGTACATCTCCTTCTCGACGATGTCGGTGACCTCGCCGATGGAGCGCTGGAAGAGCTCCGTGGGCTCCAGCAGCGGAAAGCGGATCTCGCGATACGCATACGCGTGCAGCAGCGACGTGACCTCGTGCTCGATGTGCTGCCAGAGCGGGGTCTGGGAAGGCAGAATGTCGGGCATTCCGCGGATGGCCCTGAGTTGCTGCAACGCGCTGGTCTCCGGTTTCAACAGGCAAACCGCCGGCGCCGGGGGCAGGCGGAGCAAAAAAACATGCGCACGGTATAGCCGGAATCAGGCTTTGGCAATGAGGCTCCCGGCGGCAGAATCGCGCGCCGCGGCCTGCTCGGCCAGCGCGGCGCGGATTGTCTGCTCGAGATCGTCGATCAGCGAGCCGGACTCCACCTTGTGATGCGGCTTGCCGCCGACGAACACCAGGTTGCGCGGCGCGCTGCCGGTGACGCCCACGTGGGCCTCGCGCGATTCCCCGGGGCCGTTGACGTAGCAGCCGATGACCGCGACGTCGAGCGGCTCGCGCACGTCCTCGAGGCGGCGCTCGAGCTCGTTCATCGTCGCGATCACGTCGAAGTTCTGCCGCGAGCAGCTCGGGCAGGCCACGAAGTTTATGCCCTTGGCGCGCAGGCGCATGCTTTTCAGGATGTCCCAGCCGACCTTCACTTCCTCGACCGGGTCGGCCGCGAGCGAGATGCGGATGGTGTCGCCGATGCCGTCCATCAGCAGCATCCCGAGCCCCACGGATGACTTCACGGTGCCCGCGCGCAGGCCGCCGGCCTCGGTGATGCCGAGATGCAGCGGCTGCTCGATCTGCGGCGCGAGCTTGCGGTAGGCCTCCACGGTCATGAAGATATCCGAGGCCTTGAGGCTCACCTTGAAGTCGTGGAAATCGTGCCTGTCCAGGATCTCGATGTGGCGCAGCGCCGACTCCACCATCGCGTCGGCGCAGGGCTCGGGGTACTTGCGCTGCAGCTCCTTCTCCAGCGAGCCGGCGTTCACGCCGATGCGGATCGGGATGCCGTTGTCGCGCGCGGCCTCGATCACGGCGCGCACGCGGTCCTCGCGCCCGATGTTGCCCGGGTTGATGCGCAGGCAATCGACGCCGGTCTTCGCCACCGCCAGCGCGATCTTGTAGTCGAAGTGGATGTCCGCCACCAGCGGCACGCCGACCTGCGGGCGGATCTTCGCGAAGGCGGCCGCGGCATCCATGCTCGGCACCGAGACGCGCACGATATCGGCGCCCGCATCGGCGAGCTGCCTGATCTGCCCGACCGTGGCGGCGACGTCGCAGGTCTCGGTGTTGGTCATGCTCTGCACAGAGATCGGCGCATCGCCCCCGACCGGGACCGAACCGACCATGATGCGGCGCGAGCGCCGGCGCACGATGGGTGATGGATGCAGCATGGGCGGCGCTGCCTCAGGGAGCGGCGCGCGGCGGCGCGAACAACGGCACCACCTGCGGCCCGCTGGCAGTATCCACGGTCACCGCGGCGGTGCCCGGCTCGCGCACCGCGGCCTGCGGCTCGCGATTCTGGAACAGGAACAGCGCGCTCACCGCGAGCAGCGCCAGCACCATGCCCACGCGCCCGGCGCCCGAGGCGCCACGCCAGCGGTCGCGCTTGGCCACGCTCGCACGCTTCTCGGTCTTGCCCGCGGGGCTCGCGACCCGCAGGCGCGACAGCACCTCGTCGGCGTCGATGCGGAGCAGCCGCGCGTAGTTGCGCAGGTAGCCGCGCACGAAGGTCTCGCCGCGGATGCGGTCGTAGCAGTCCTTCTCCAGCGAGTTCACCACGGACTGCAGCAGGTGGAGCTTGTCGGCGACCTGCTCCACGCTCATCCCCGCGGACTCGCGCGCCGCGCGCAGCATGGCGCCGGGGCTGCGCTGATCCGTGCTCGACGTGTCTTCCTGGGCCATGTTGTGTCAGCGCTCGCTGGAAGTACTGGAGAACTCCCGGTATTCCGCGGAATCCGGGTACATGCTTTTCAGCTGCAGGGAATAACTGGCCTCGGCATCGCGGTCGCCCGCGAGGCGCGCGAGGCGGATGCCGAGCAGCAGGCTGCGCGGCGTCTGGCGCGGCGCCAGGCGCCGGAACTGCTCGTAGTAGCGCGCCGCCGGCTCATGGTCGCCGCGCTCGTAGTTGATCGCGGCGAGCTCGAGCATCGCCGGCCACTGGCGCCGGTCCATCTTGACCGCGCGCGCGAGCGCTTCCTCGGCCTTCGCGGTCTCGCCCACCTTCTGGTAGGCGCGCCCGAGGTTGGCGAACGCCGCGCCGCGCGATTCGTACAGCGTGTCCGCCACCACGTGCTCGAGCTCGCGGATCGCGCCGCGCGTGTCGCCACGCTCGTAGAGGAAGGCGGCGTAGTTGTTGCGCGCGCGCGAGAACTTCGGGTCGGAGGCGATCGCCTTGCGAAAGTGCTCCTGGGCCAGCTCGTATTCGCCGGTCTTCCAGAACACCTGTGCCAGCGTGTCGTGCACCGGCGCGGCGTTCGGGTCGAGCTCCAGCGCGCGCTTGAGGTGCACGATCGCCTTTTCCGTGTTGCCCTGGTTCAGGTAATCGGTGGCGGCCTTGACGCGGCTGGCCACCTCGGCCTGCTTGTCGGCCTTGAACGCGGAATTGGTGGTGGTCACGCAGCCCTGGACGAGCAGCGCCAGCACGAGCGGCGCCAGCAGCCGGATCCACGGGCCCGCGCCACGCGTGCTCATGCGCGGACCCCTTGCGCGCCATCGCAGGCAAGCGCCGCGTGCGCCGCGCGATGGCGCGCGCTGCGCCGCGTGCGGTCCTGCACCTGGCCGACCAGCTGCCCGCAGGCGGCGTCGATATCATCACCGCGCGTGGTGCGCACCGTGACGCGGTGCCCGGCCTCCGTGAGGACGTTCCAGAAGCGGCTCACGGCGTTGCGGCTCGGTCGCTCGTAGGACGATTGCGGGAAGGGGTTGAACGGGATCAGGTTGATCTTGCACGGATAGCCGCGCAACAGGGCCGCGAGCTCGCGCGCCTGTTCGACGCTGTCGTTGACGCCCTTGAGCAGCGTGTACTCGACCGTGATCACGCGCTTGCTGTCGGTCTGCGCGTCCATGTAGCGGCGCGCGGCATCGAGCAGGCTCGCGATCGGGTAGCGGCGGTTGACCGGCACCAGCTGGTCGCGCAACGCGTCGTTGGGGGCGTGCAGGGAAATCGCGAGCGAGGCTTCGCTGACGGCGGCCAGGCGCTCGAGCGCGGGCACCACGCCCGCGGTGCTCAGCGTCACGCGGCGCTTGGAGATCCCGTAAGCGAAGTCGTCCATCATGAGATCCATCGCCGCCACGACATTGTCGAAGTTTAGCAGAGGCTCCCCCATGCCCATCATCACCACGTTGGTGATGCTGCGCTGGCCGCCGCGCTTGGGCAGGCCGAAGGAACGCGCCGCGATCCAGACCTGCCCGATGATCTCGGCGGCCGTGAGGTCGCGCTGGAAGCCCTGCTTGCCGGTGGAGCAGAAACTGCAGTCGAGCGCACAACCGACCTGAGAGGACACGCACAGCGTGCCGCGCCCGTCCTCGGGGATGAACACCGTCTCGACGCAGCTGCCGCCGGTGACGCGCACCAGCCACTTGCGCGTGCCGTCGGCGGAGATGTGCTCCTCGGCCACCTCGGGCGCGCGCACCTCGGCGCACTGCGCCAGCCGCTCGCGCAGCGCGCGGCTGATGTCGGTCATGTGCTCGAAGGAATCGACGCCCTGGTGGTAGATCCACTTGAACAGCTGCTGCGCGCGGTAGGGCTTCTCGCCCAGCGCGACCAGGAACTCCTCCATGCGCGCGCGCGGCATGCCCAGCAGGTTGACCCGTGCCGGGGGCGTGTCGCTCGCGATCAGGGCGGCGGAGTTATCCATGGGCGGCAGCGCCGGCGCCTCAGGCGCGATCGCACAGCTCGGTGGCGGCGAAGAAATACGCGATCTCGCGCGCCGCGGAAGCGGTCGAGTCCGAGCCGTGCACCGCGTTGGCGTCGATGCTCTGGGCGAAGTCGGCGCGGATCGTGCCCGGGGCCGCTTCCTTCGGGTTGGTCGCGCCCATCAGCTCGCGGTTCTTCGCCACGGCGTTCTCGCCTTCCAGCACCTGCACCAGCACCGGGCCCGAGGTCATGAACTCGACCAGCGCCGGGTAGAACGGACGGCCCTTGTGCTCGGCATAGAAGCCGCCGGCGGTGGCGTCGGTCAGGCGCAGCATCTTCGCGGCCACGACGCGCAGGCCGTTCTTCTCGAAACGCGAGAGGATTTCGCCGACGACGTTCTTCGCCACGGCATCGGGCTTGATGATCGAAAGGGTGCGCTCGAGGGTCATTCGGTACTCCGGATCGTGAACAGGGTGCGGCAGTCGCGCCGCACCGGCCAAAAAGGAGCGGCATTATACGCACCGCGCGGCCCCCCCGTTAAGGGGCATCAGGCCGCGATAATGCCGGCTTTCAGGCCAGCGTGCCCGCCTCCGGCACCGCGCTGCCGCGCAGCCGCGTCACGGCCCGGCGGATGGCATCGGCCGCCAGCGCGACCTCCTCGGCGGTGCTGAAGCGCCCGAGGCTGAAGCGCAAGGAGGCATGTGCCAGCTCGTCGCCCAGTCCTATGGCACGCAAAACGTGGGAAGGTTCCAGGCTGG
>OEIV010001534.1_pt1 | contig 10305 bp, 12 predicted proteins | sample 1539231 | NCBI WGS metagenome assembly OEIV01 (sample SAMN03794762, study PRJEB22550) | activated sludge metagenome | feature: wastewater treatment plant; material: activated sludge; isolation source: Wastewater treatment plant of a petroleum refinery complex | place: Argentina: Buenos Aires ... | reverse complement strand
CGCCAGGAGAAAGGGCGTCTGACCTTTGGAATCAGACGCCCTGCAAGAGTGGTGGAGAGGAGGACGTTCCCATCTTCACGCTAAGGTGTTGATGCATAAGCCTTTTCCACTTTCCCAAATCGACCGTTACCCACACTGTTACCCACACGGCCCCATCGTGACCCTACTTTAGCGCCTTCGGCGGGCGCTTCATTCGCCTGAGCATCAGGTTATCGCTGCGCACCCGGTACACGGCCAGGACGGTGCCAGCACTGCGCAGCACCACGTATCCAAGGCCGGTGCGGGTCACGTACCCGCTGGAGTCATCAGGCGTGCCATCCTCGCCAGCCGCGAACCATGCAGCCTTCGCCCTGCGGGTCAGGTCGGCTTGCTGGTCTGCGGTCGGCTGACGGAAAACGTGCGTCTTCTCAAGCGGCATGGTTGGCCTTGTCCAGGTCCTCGACCAGTTCCCACATCCGGGGCGCGTGATAGCTGCGGATGGCCTCCAGGGCGGCGATAGCGGCATCGTCCAAGACGTACCCGTACCGGGACAGTACGTTGCCCACCAAGGCGGCGATGCACTCGGCTGGATTGCTGCCCGGCACATCCATCGCCCACTCGGCCAGTTCGTAGTCGTCCAGGGGACGACCGTCTGCATTGATCGCCGGGGCGATGGCGGGGGCAATAGGTGCAAATTCGATAGCGTTCATGGCTAGGTTTCCTCTTGGGTTGGTAGAGTTAATATCATAGACAAACATAGTTTGTAAGTCAAGTGTTTTGCGCCCTTCAAGATGGGTTTTTTCAACCTGCGGTCAGGGGCTGAGGTCGGCTGCGAAAAAAACTCTCTGACCCCCCCCCGGTGGGTGGCCCCAAAAAGGTTTTGCCTCCCCGTCGGGGTCAAGGTGGGCCGGTATGTGGAGACCTAGGTTCAAATTCGGACCTTGTTCCGCCCAGGACGCAGTGTGGAAGGCTCTCGCAAGGTGGGGGCGGCCAAATTGCTGCTTGCAGCTATCGTGTGAAAGTGGCGTCCAACCTCGTCAACTCTGCTTCGATCTTGGAGATCGACGCCGTCAGTGTCTCGATTTCCTGCGTCAAGAGATCGCGGTACTGAGTGACGATGGCGTCAAACTTTTCTGGCTGATCGTTAACTGTGGCGTGTAGTTCGAACTCAACTGACTCCCGGTAGGCTGTCATGGCGTCTATCAACTCAAGAATTTTCCCTTGGAGCGACTGGTACAGGCGTTTCAGCGTGACAGCGTCGTCACCTTCCGGGGCTGCGAGATTGCCCCAGCCTTTACGCGCCAAGTAGCCTTCGGGATCGAGGGCGATCTCGCGCAGCAGATTGATGTCGGCTGCATCGCGTGCACGATTGATCTCTGCAGTCAGTTTTTCGTAGGCGGCACGCTTGGCTTGATCGGCGCCAAACCGATCCGGATGAAACAGCCTGACCAGCTTGCGCCACAGTGACTTGAGTTCATTTCCTTCGTCTGCGGAGAGCGCCCGCTTACCCGCTGCTTCATCGGCCGTCCGCTGATATTCAGAGTGAATATCTTGTTCCGCTTCAAGGCGCTCCTGCTCAAGGCGCTGAGCTTCCTCGTCTCCTTCATGCAGCAACGTGTCCAGGAGTTTCTGCCGCATGTTGAGGCGGGTTCGAAGAATGTCACGCAACTGATGACGATCTCGCAAAGCCTCAAATAGGCGGGACTGGGTCACGCCGACGGCCTGACGCATTGCCGTGTATTCGGCCTCTAGTTCAGCTAGGCGACTGCGTGCTTGTTCAACGAGATGGGTGAGCCGAACCACATCCGGGTTGACGAAGACCGTGATAGTTGTACCGACCGCCGCCGTGACCGCGCCATCAATCGCGAGCGTATCTAGACGCTCTAGATACCAGTTCCCCATCGCGCTACTGCGCTGATTACTTGACGTAGCCAACCACTGCAACCAAGCGCGCAAATTTGCGTCATCGCGTGCCTCTTGAAAATGTCGCCCCTTGTGCTTACCGAACGGAATGCGCGCGGGAAACCAGGTTGTCAGGGAGAACCGAGCGATGTCGTCAAAACGGCTTAAGCCTTGGGCCTCACAAAGAGGGCGTAACACAGATTGCAGGAGGTCAATAACCGTCTCGACATCCCCCAGTGCGGTATGTGCGCCACGCCCGGGCAACCCATAGTATTGGCGCAGGGTTTGTAGCTTGCAATTGCCTGCCGGTACCGGATCGAGCAGGCGCTGCGTCAGGTTGAGAACGCACATGCCGCGAACGCCACTCGCGTCCAATCCCAGGCGCTGCCACTCGGGCACCAGGACATCGTCCCAGTCGTAGGCGAGGTTGTAGGCACACACCGCCAGTCCATCGGTATAGCGCGCGAAGTCGCGATAGACCGCACGAGGATCGTCACCATCCCGTTCCAAGATTTCACGGGTATAGCCATGCACCCGTGCTGCCTCCGGAGGAATGTCAGTGCCGTGGTTAAGCAAGCGACGAAACGGTGGTCCGTCAGGCGCCCATCCTTTCATGCGCTGAGCGGCAATTTCCACCACGAAGACCGGAGCCCTGAAGCCGGTAGTCTCTGTATCAACGATGCACCATGAGGTTTCCTTCATCGATTCGCCTCGTGGCTAACGGATGAGGGTGACATTTTCGTCAACAGAGAGGGTGCGTAGGCTTCTCATTTTTCTAATATCGATCTTTGTCAGCTTGTTGGACTTGCAGCTGAGCGCCTCTAGGCTTGAGGCGGGTGTTAAGTTCAATTCGGTTAACTGATTTGAATAACAATAAAGACCCATCAATTTCGGCACCGGGCTAAGATCGATTTGAGTGAGTTGGTTGTTACTGCAGTACAGAACTGTTAATTCGGGTACGGGACTGAGGTCCAACTTGGATAGCCCATTGTGGTTGCAATAGAGTTCCTTCAATCTGGGAGTCAAACTGAGATCCAGATCAGTAATGCCTTGATCCAAGATCGGACGAAATTTTGCCATTCTTGGATAGCAATAAAGAGTAGTCAGATTTTGAATCGATAGAGAATCGAGCAAGAGTAGATGGCGCAAGTTGCAGTAAAGTGTACTTAATTGTGATGCTGCATTTAGATCAATTCTTGCTAGTAAATTATTATATATTCCAAGTGTGGTCAGTTCTGGTGTTGATGTAAGATTGAGTTTGGTTATTTTATTGGAACCACAATTGAGTTTCACCAATCTCGGAACTGGGGTAAGGTCGAGTGTTTGGATTAGATTGGATTGGCAATCGAGTTCCGTTAACTCGGGTACATGCGAAAGATCCAACTCAGTCAATTGATTTACTTCGCAGGATAATATTTTTAATCTCGGTACGGTGCTGAGATTAAGTTCAGTTAGCTTGCAGTCATTTAGTATTAGTCGTCTCAAGCTAGGTAGGCGCTGTTCTTGGTTCCAGGCTGGCATACGCTTCTCGATTACCAAACTTTCAATTGCGAGGTCTGGCAACCATTCGAAGTCATCAAGCGCCATTTGCTCACCATCCCATACGAGCGTCTTGATCCGACCATCGGCAATCTCAAGCTCGGCGTAATCACGGGTTTCATCACCGATCAACAAGGTTGAAAGCTGCGACAAAACTTCCTCGGGCGTCATACCCAGGCGCCGAGCCCACAGGCGCATCTGGAGATAGTCAGGCTCGCACAACTCATACTCGCCGAGTTGATATCGCTTAGTTGCGAGGGCGCGTGACTGCTGACGTGAGAGGTCCAGCGCGCCGCGAGTCATGCGCTGGAGGATCGACGTCTGATTGTGGTCGGGCGTCGTAACTGGCAGGGGTGTCCCGATTGGAACGAGTGATCGTTGTTGGTCGTTCTTCGCGGTCATTTGTTTGGTCTCGCTTCGCTCTGGGGTCCTAGTCTAGATTTGATCTGACAGACAGGCCATTTTCAGGCGGCCACTGATTTCTCGGTTGCGGGCGTGCTGTTGCCCAGTTGCTTTTCCAGCGCCAGCGGCGCACTCTCGATGAACGTCTGCAGTGGCGTCTTGCCGTAGCAGTATTTTCCGCTGTGCGTGCGCTCGGCGTTGTAGCCCTGCATCCAGACATCCAGATCGGCCTGCAGTTCCTCCAGTGAGCGGTACAGCTTGCGCCGGAAGGCGCTGGCATAGAACTCGTTCTGGATGGTCTGGTGGAACCGCTCGCAGATGCCGTTGGTCTGCGGACTCTTGGCCTTGGTGCGGGTGTGCTCGATGTTCTCCACGTCCAGGTACAGCTCGAACTCATGGTGCTCGCGGTTGCCGCAATACTCGCTGCCGCGGTCGGTGAGGATTCTCAGCAGCGGCACCCCGTGCTCTTCGAAGAAGGGCAGCACCCGGTCGTTGAGCATGTCGGCCGCCGTGATGGCGTGCTTGCGGTCATACAGCTTGGCCAGTGCCACCTTCGAGTAGGTGTCGATGAAGGTTTGCTGGTAGATGCGCCCTACGCCCTTGAGGTTGCCCACATAGTAGGTGTCCTGCGCACCCAGGTAGCCTGGGTGCTCGGTCTCGATCTCCCCGTGGGCCTGTTTTTCCTCCCGGGCCTTCTCCAGGGCACGCACCTGGTCCTCGGTCAGGATCAGCCCTTCCTGAGCCACCTTGGCCGACAGCGCCTTCAGGCGCAACTGAAACGTCTGCAGGTCATGGCGCAGCCAGATGGTGCGCACGCCGGCAGCCGAGATGCCGATGCCGCGCTTTCGAAGCTCGTTGGAGACCCGTAACTGGCCATAGGCGGGTTGCTCCAGGGCAAAGGCGCAGACCGCCTGCTCGATCTCGGGATCGATGCGGTTCTTCAAGTTGGGCTTCTTGCGCGAGATCTCCGCCAGGGCCGACTCCCCTCCGGTGTCGTACAACTCCTTGAAGCGGTAGAAGCTGTCGCGGCTGAAGCCCAGCACCTTGCACGCCTCGGAGACGCTGCCCAGGGTCTGCGCCAGCTTCAACAAACCCAGCTTGTTGCGAATGATCTTCTGATCTTGTGTCATCTGACTCACCTTTCTGCCCACAAGGGCTTCTATGATGTCAGATCAAATTGTAGCTAGCACAGCTGTCCTACCAGCGCCCATCGTCCACAGTGCGCGCCTTCGGACCAAGGGCTACAGTGTGGGTCGGCTGGATTGGCCCGTTGTCGGGCTGGGGCTTGTGCCCCTTCTTCACGTCCATCGCCGCAACGCTGTCCAACCAGGCCAACGGGTCCGCGCCTTCAAGGGCGTTCTCACCGTCGCCGTAATACTCGAACCAGGGCAACCCGGCGCGCTCGTAGGCTGCGGCATTCGGAGGATTACCGGGCGTCGGCTTGCCGGTGGCGGTCTGCCATTGCTCACTGTTGAGGATGTGCACGAAACACCGGCTCGGGTTGGCCTGATCCCAAGCGTCGATGCCGAATTTGTCGGCGTAGATTTCCTGACGCATCAGGCCACCGGGTGCGAGGCCCATGCTGGTGTCGCGCTGGAAGTCAACTTGGCGAGGCCGTTTCATGCTCGGCTGTATGTCGTGCTTGCGTTTCTTGCTGGGTGTGGGGGGCTCGGGCATTTCGTCCAACACGATGCCCAGTGCCGTGAGCCAAGCTCGCGCCTTCGCTTGTCTTTCCTCGCACAGTTGTTCATACCGCTCGCGTTTCATGGGGTAGGCCACGATCTGCAAGCCCCCATGCTCGGCGGCTCCGGTGATCTGTTCCTCGGCGGTGTAGCCCTGACCCAGCGGCATGGCGACAAACTGGCGGATCATGCCTTTTTGCACGCAGAAACCATCAATCCACGGTTGACCGGGTGTGGTCACGTAATCCTGCGGCTGGTCGGACAGGGCATCGCTCCACGGCTCCCCGGTAATGGCGTTGATCTTGCCTGCTGCAATCTTGATAGCGAACGGATAGGCTGAGTCACGCCGCCGACCGGACGGAAACTGAATCCACATGGCTTCGGCCTGAAACATGGGCAGAAGCACGCCACCGTGATCGTTCCAGTCTTTGGGTACGCGGTTAGCGTGGTGCCGCACATGCTCCAGGGGAAACCGACCCAGGCCGGCGGGCAGGGGATAGTCGCGGTTGTCGTCGGGGATGCGCAGCGTCCGCTGAAACCCGAGCCGGCAGGTGGCGTCGCGGTGCACCTTGGGGGATTTGAAGACCAGTTCGTTGCCTTGCAGTTCGATCATGCCTGAGTGCTCTCGGAGTGGATGACACAACCAAGCTAACACGGATCGGCGAGTCGGTTACAAAGAGTTTCTATTTGCTCAGGAGCATCAAGGTGGTGTCCAGGTCGTGCAGGACACTATTCACCTCAAATGCGTGGGCATGGGCGTCGGGGTTGCAGTCTGGCGGCAGTTCGAGCGTGAACAACAGGCAGAGGGTCAACGCGGAGCAGGCTTGGGCAATCGCGTCTCGCATGTGGCTGCCGCCATGATCCAGGGCTTCCGGATCGAAAGAGCGCAAGCTCATGACTTCCACCACGCGACCGGCGTTTGTGGCCAATGCCTCGGCTGCCATGACGATTCGCGGATTCAGTGTGATCGAGGCGATATGGGCCAAAGCTCTGGCGCCCTGAACACATCTTGGACCATGCGAGTCATCACAGATTCGGCGTGCTGGACGCTGCGTGCACCGCGCCAGTGTTCCCACCATTCACGGGCTACGGCTTCAAAGCTGTTCGCGGCTTCGGCTTGGCTGGTGGCTATCTGCGCCCGTTTCTCGGCCACAGGGTCAACCCCGTTGGCGATTTTCTTGCGGGCGTCGTCGCGTCGGTCGCGCGCCTCTTTCAGGCTGATGTCCGGGTATTGCCCAAGGCTGGCAATGCGTTCCTTGCCCTGGTGCCGCCAGCGAACTTGCCAGAGCTTCTTTCCATTGGGCTGGACTCGCAGGGTCAGCCCTCGTTCATCGGTGATTCGGTACGGTTTGGCGCGTGGTTGCGCCTTCTTGATGGCTGTATCTGTCAGCATCGCAAGCCCCAAAGTGTGGGTAACAGATTCGGACGCTGACGCGTTACCCACACTGTTACCCTCAAAAGAACCCGGCTTCATGCAGCCCTATGCGGACTTATGCAATTCACCGGACTTCGGAGCCGCGAGAGAAACAGCATCTCAAACCCGTCGATTTGTGCTGATTCAGCCCTATGCGGCTTAACCTGTGGTGGAGAGGAGGAGGATCGAACTCCCGACCTCCGCATTGCGAATGCGATACCAACCACCTTTCCAATCAATCACTTGCCAATGAAATCAACAACTTAGAAGATTGCGTTACGCCGCGATATGTCGCAAAATAGGCATGTTTTCTGACATCTATCTGACACAACATGCCCAAGCTGACACGCATCAACCTGACGCCGGCAAAAATCCAAGCGGCCAAAGCGGGCGAATCACACTATCGAATCTGGGACAGCACCGTCCCCGGACTCGCCATCCGGGTAATGACCTCGGGCACAAAATCATTCGAGGTTCACTGGGGCAAGGGCGCGAAGGTGATCGGCAAGTTTCCCGTCATGACGGTGGAGGCCGCGCGTACCCAAGGCAAAAAAATGCTCGCAGAGGCGGCCGACGGTGGCACGCCAGAGGCCGCGCGCAAGAAGGTGAGCGTCACCACCCTGCGCAGCTTCATCACCGACGAATACCGCCCATGGGCGACGGCCAATCAGAAGTGGGGCGAGGGCGCAGCCGACCGGCTGGCCGGCACCTTCGCTGAGTTTGCCGACAAGCCGCTGGGCGACATCAACGCCTGGGTGATCGAAAAATGGCGCTCCAAGCGCATCAAGTCGGGCGTGAGCGCGAACACCTGCAATCGTGATCTGGCTACGCTCAAGAGCGCGCTGAACCGCGCCAAGGCATGGGGCATCTTGTCGGAAAACCCGCTCGCCGCCGTGAGGCAAGCGAAGGTGGACAGCAGCCGCATCCGCTACCTGTCAGACGCCGAGAACGGCCGGCTACGTGCCACCCTGGCCGACCGTGACAGTGAGACGAGGGCCGCGCGCGCAAGGGCCAATCAGTGGCGCGCAGAGAGGGGCAAGGAGACCATGCCCACCATCGGCGGCGACGAATACGGCGACCACCTGACGCCGGCAATCCTGATCAGTCTGAACACTGGCCTACGGCGTGGCGAGCTAACTGCTTTGACGTGGGCGGACGTGAACCTAGAAGCCCGCATGCTGACCGTTCGCGCTGCTGCTGCGAAGTCGGGCAAGAGCCGGCACGTCCCGCTGAACAACGAGGCGTTGATGGTGTTGACGCAATGGCAGCAGCAGCAGCCGACCGGGCGACTGTTCCCCGTGCGCAGCTTCAAGACGGCGTGGGGCAAGCTGATGGCCACGGCGAAGATTGACGGGTTCCGCTGGCACGACATGCGCCACGACTTCGCCAGTCGATTGGTGATGGCTGGTGTTGACCTGAACACCGTCCGCGAGCTGATGGGCCATGCCGATCTGAAAATGACGCTCAGATATGCCCACCTTGCGCCGGCGCATCTGGCTGAGGCTGTCGCCAGGCTGGGGGCCGTGCGGTGAAGGAGATCGGACGGCGCTACACACGGCGCAAAATCGTTGCGGACGGCCTGGAGCCGCTGGATACTGAGATTCACCACGTTTTCCACGGTGCAGTGGATCGCTACAAAAAATGGGCCGTGGAATATCTGGAGGCGCACGGTATCGACGCATGCAAGATTATCGAGTCGGCAGAAAATGACGGCTGGGTGAACGGCGGTGCGGTGCTCCGTGAGCATGTTTCATGCATTCATGGGACTGAAAACGACGCCGGGATTTCACTTGCCGCCCGGATATATGAATTGTCCCGACTGGTGGAAATGGGAAATACTAATTCCGAGGATTTCCGACCCGGTGCGGTTCATCAATATGTGTTCGAGCTGGGCCGCGTCTCCATGCTGGCGCGCGTGTACGGTATCGACGACGAAGCAGTCGAGGAGCGCGTCAGGCGTGCAGCGCGATCAAATACCAAGTTCACCGAAGCAGACAGGGAACGGTGGAGATCGCTATATAAACGAGAGCTTGCGCAGCATAGCAAGCGCCGTGCAGCCGAGATCATCGCACTGCGCGAGGGCCTGACCGGCGTTGCCAGTGAGACCATACGAAAGACCCTTTGATGTCCTGATGCGACATTTTGGGTAAGACAGACTGAATTACCCAGACAGCACTTTTAGCCTTCACTTACCGCAGATTTACGCGGCATTCCGCAAGGGTAAGTGAGACGTTCATTCACCCGCCCTTGCATTTGCAAAAGGTGAGTGAAGATGAAGCTAAAACTGTCGATGGCCGACATTGCCGAGAGCACCGGCGAGGCCATGCCGCTGATCTACGCGGCGATCAACGCGGGCCACCTCAAAACCTTCCTCGTTGGCAGACGCCGGTTTGCACGTCCGGCTGATGCCGAGGCGTGGGTCGATTTTCTTCAAGCTGAGTCTGATGCGGGCCGCCCGGTCTGCTACCAAGCGCGCAAAGAGAAAGAGGCCGCGCTGGTCGGAGGTGCCGAATGATCCAGAGCACCGACACCACGGCGGGGGACACCGCCCAAAAAGAAAGCGCCCCGGCGGGAACCAAGGGCGCGATCCAAAGCAAGCACCACGATTTTATTGCGGCACCTGCGTGTGGGCAAGAAGTCCCAGGCGGCACCCTACCGATGGAGGTGCTGCGCCCAATGGACTACGACACTATCAAGGCGCTCGCCAAGGAGCGAGGCGTGCCGGTGCAGCAGATGCTGGCGCTTGCCGTTCAGAACGACCCCTTCTACGTCGGGCAGCCGGCGCAGCGCACGGCAGGCGAATGGTTCGCAAAGTGGTTCGATGCCGCAGGGTTTGTTCAAGGCGTACACCTGCGCCGAGTCCACTACTACCTCGTTAGCGTCGAGGCGAATCTGCCTAACGGCAAGCCATACGAGAACACGCTGGAGGCGTGGCAGTTTCTCGCCCAGGCCAGCAAGTGCGCCCGCTATCTCGGGTTGGTTGACGTTGCCGCGTTCGATGACAGGCGCAACCCGCCCGCCCAGGTGTTCTACACCCCCGAGCCGAACGAAGGCGACATCTACATCGAAGGCGACGATCCCGAGTTGCCGGTGCTGACGATGCCTGAGCTGCCCAGGTTGACGGCCACGCCCCCGTCCGCCCAGCAGCCCTACGCCCTCGAAATCTGGTGCGAGAAAAGCACCATGAACGACGTGCTCATGCCGCTGTGCCGGAAGTTCGGCGCGGTGCTGGTGACCGGCCTGGGCGAGTTGTCTGTGACGGCGTGCCATCTGCTGGTGGAGCGCGCCCAGGCGTCGGGCAAGCCCACCAGGATCATCTACCTGAGCGACTTCGATCCTGCAGGCCAGTCCATGCCGGTGGCGGTGAGCCGGTAGCTCGAGGTCCTG
>OEIV010001533.1_pt1 | contig 10309 bp, 8 predicted proteins | sample 1539231 | NCBI WGS metagenome assembly OEIV01 (sample SAMN03794762, study PRJEB22550) | activated sludge metagenome | feature: wastewater treatment plant; material: activated sludge; isolation source: Wastewater treatment plant of a petroleum refinery complex | place: Argentina: Buenos Aires ... | reverse complement strand
GAGACGGTGTTCGCGACGCTCGACTACTTCGACGGGGTCAACTTCGCCGCCCGCGCGTCGGCCGCGGCGCTGTTCTCCGTCGGGCTGATGGACGACATCTGTCCCCCCTCGACCGTCTTCGCCGCGCACAACCACTACGCCGGGCCGAAGGAGATACTGGTGTGGCCGTTCAATCGGCATGAGGGTGGGGAGGGTTATCAGACTGAGGCGAAGTTGGCTTTTTTGCGCCGGCAGTGGGGCACGTAATTCATGCTCGGTGGCTTCGCAGTTATCGTCAGCGGCCTGGCGGCGGCGCTGGCGTGGGGCCTGGGCGACTTCGCCGGGGGGTTGGCCAGCCGGCGCGCAGCGGCCATGCGTGTCGTTCTGGTGTCACAGCCGGCCGGCTTGGTCGCGCTGGTGGCTTTGGGCCTTGTGCTGCGTCAGCCCGCGCCACGCCCGACCGATCTGCTGTGGGGCATAGCCGCCGGTCTGGTCGGTGGGGTGGGGCTGCTGCTGCTCTATCTCAGTCTGGCGCGGGGCAAGATGGGCGTGGCTGCGCCGCTGACGGCCATCGCCTCCGGCGGCATTCCTCTGGCGGTGGGTCTGCTGACTGAAGGGCTGCCCGGCCCGCCGCAGATCGGCGGCTTTTTGCTGGCCGCGCCGGCGCTGTGGCTTATCGCGCGGCCGGACGAGGCCGGCGACTTCCACCCGCGCGATGCACTGCTGCCTCTGTTGGCCGGGGTTGGCTTCGGCGGGTTCATGGCCCTTATCGGCCAGGTGAGCGAGGACGCTGGCTTTATTTGGCCGCTGGTGGCTACGCGGCTAGCCAGTATCACAATGCTGCTCATCGTCTGGCTGGCAGGCAGCGCCCGTTCGCGTAATCGAGACACGACACAGGGCGCCCTGGCCGATGCGGCGCGCCCCTTCCCCTGGACGCTGGCTGTGCTGGCCGGCTTGGGCGACACGGCGGGCAACGCATGCTACGCCCTGGCGGTGCAAACGGGGCGGCTCGACGTGGCTGCCGTGCTGGGCGCGCTCTATCCAGCGGCGACAGTGCTGCTGGCCCGGCTGGTGCTGGACGAGCGGCTGACGGCGCAGCAGAGCGTGGGGGTGGTGTTGGCGCTGGGGGCCGTGGCGCTTATTGCGCTGTGAGGCCCCGTTTGTAGTCGAGCGCTTTAGCGCGTTCCTCGTGCTCACCCAGGCCTAAAGGCCTGACTACGAACACCGCCCGCGGCGACCGACTATTCGGCCCGCCCCACTGCCACCACCGTCAACCCCACCGGCAACGCCCGCCGTCGCAGCCAGGCGGCTTCCATTCGCAGCGGCTGGGCCAGGGCGGCGTCGAGCCAGGCGGGATTGGGGGCGATGTCGGAGCGCGCCGCTGGGCCGCCGGGCGTGGCCCGCTCCAGCAGCCGCTTCGCCAGGGCCAGGGGGAAGAGGAGGGTGTTGGCGTAGGACAGGCGCTCGACGGTGAACCCGGTTTCGCGTAGTGAGTCGGCTATCTGACGCGTGGTGAAGCGGCGGGCGGTGTGGATGACCGTATCGTGGCCGCCGCGCAGCCAGTCATGGGCCGGCAGCCGCAACAGCACGCGCCCGCCCGGCCTCAGCACGCGGTGGAAGTCGCGCAGCGCGGCATGGTAGTCGCCCACGGCGCGGTGGTAGAGCACGTCGAATGAGGTGACCAGGTCGAAGGTTGCCGAGGCAAAGGGCAGGGCCGTCACTGATGCCTGGCCTAGCGCGCTCAGGCCGCGCGCCTGGCAAAACCCCAGCGCCAGCGACGAGACGTCGCAGCCGGTCACCGCGCCGAAGCGAGAGAGGTAGGCCGCGGCCGCGCCCGTGCCACAGCCGGCGTCGAGGATGCGCAAGTCTGTTCGCCCCGGATAGAGCGTCTCGACCATCGCCTCAGTGATGGCCCGCATGCCGACGTACCACCAATGGCGGTCTTCAACGGTGTAGATGGCGCGGTATTCCGAAGGCTCCATGCGAATTAGGAATTAGGGATTACGAATTTAGAGACGCATCTGCTGTCGCTCTCTGATTACTGACCACTGCTTACTGCCTACTGCTTACTGATCCCTCAGCACCACCGGCAAGGCGATGCCGTTGCCGCCTGTGGTAAAGGTGGCGGTGATGGTTGTGCTCTCGAAGAGGGTGACGACGCCAGGATTGGCTGTGCCTTCCAGCGCGCCGGCCCAGCCGCCGAAGCGCGAGCCGAGATCGGGCGCGGGGAAGAGCAGCACGTCCTCGCCGAAGCGCGGCGGCAGCGCCGGTGAAGTTACCACGCGGCCGCCGCCCGCCCCGTCGGTCAGGATGGTCAGTGTGGGGCGGGGCCGGAGGGCGGCCAGATCGACGCGTACTGCACCGAAGCGGGCATCAACGTGGTGGGCCAACAGCAGCAGGCTGCCCCCCGTCGGCTCGCCCGCGATGCCGCGCCGCTCAACGTCCCAGGCGGCCGGCTCGGCCTGCGACGCCGGCCACACCTTGAAGCGGTAGGTGGCGGGCAGCGCGGGGTCGGGATTGGTGGTGACGGCCAGTTTAAAGATGTACGTTACACCGAAGTTCAGCCTCCTGGCGCTTGTGCCCAGTTCGCGGCCGTTGTGCCCCAGCAGTTGGAACCCCTCGGTATAAACCTCGCCTTCCTTCTGCCAACGGTACCAGCCCAGCCCGCCCAGACGCCGCCAGCCGGTGCGCGGCGTGACGCCATTGCCGGAGTCGTAGTGACCCTGCCAGCGCACCATGACGCCGACGCCGGGGCCGTTGCTGGCGCCGGTGTAACCCGATTCGTCAATGCCGAAGACGGTGATGGGCACGGTGACGGTGTAATCGCGCCAGGAGAGATCGCCCAGCGCCAGCAGTCGGTCGAAGTCGAAGACTGTCGGCCGCACGCCGCTGCCATCGAGCGCCCACTCGCCATCGACCACCTGGGCCAGGTCGTCGATGCGCGTCGCCGTGGCCCAGTCATAGGTGTAGGTTTGGGGCGACCACGTGACGCCGCCGCCGCGATAGTCAACGGTGACGGTGGCCTGGGTGGTCGCGCCCGTTTCGTCGGCGGCGGTAATAACGACGCTGTTGGCCCCGGCGCGCAGGTCGGTGTAGTCGAGTTCGATGTTGAAGTCGCCCGATCGGGCCAGGCGCATGTTGTCGGGGCCAACGGTCAGCGGGCGCGTCGGTCCCCCGTTGAGCGTGTAGTGGAGCGTCGTCAGCGGCGCGACCGTAGCCACGTTGCCCAGGACGTTGACCCACTTCTGCGGGTCGCCGCGGTGGCCGGCAGGCAGGGTTTCGCCGTACCAGAGCGTGATCGCCGGCGCGTCGGCCGTCGCCGGCGCGGCCAGGGGTGGCGCACCGGCCAACTGCGGCGGCTCGGCCGGCGCGCCGCCGGCAAAGGGGGGCATGGCGCTATCACCCGATAGACCGGACGGCGGTTGGCTAGGAGCCGTTTCGGTCACGACGTTGGGCGGCGTCTGGGCCGTGACCCACGGCAGCGCCCCCAGGAAACCGAGGAGCAGGGCCAACGTGGCCGCGCTCCTGATACGCAATGTCTTCCGCATTCAAGTACCTCGTTGTCGCCGCTTGATACGCGGCGGCAGCGGAGTTTAGCGGCCCCCACCGGCCGCCGCAAGGGCAGAAATACCCGCCCGCGCCTCCCTGCCCACAGGTGACATTTATCACGCCGGCACGTGCTTTCTGTCACTTCCGGCCCGGTCTCGCCTTGCGCTATAGTGCATGCTAAGGGGAACTCTACCTGGCGAGCGCCGGCCAAGCGGGCGAGCCTATCTGCCGGGCCGGCGCTCCACGTATCAGTGGCCGTGTGGTTTGGCGTGGGAGGCGTTATGTTCAAGAAGATTCTCGTTCCCTTGGACGGTTTCCAGGCCGCCGAGCAGGCGCTGGTGGTGGCCGGCGCGCTGGCCCGCGCCGAGGCGACCCACTTGCTGTTGCTGCGCAGTGTCCAATCGTTTTATGCGCCCGCGCCTGTCGATGCGGCTCTGACCACTGAGTTCGAATGGTCTTTGCCGCCATCGGCCGAGCCGGGGCGGCAGCGAGAGGCTCAAGCGTATCTGGCGGCCATCGCCCGCCGCCATGAGTGTGCCGGCTGCACTGTCCATACACATGTCGAGGAGGGGGACGCGGCCGGCGTCATTGTCGATACGGCCACCGCCGAGGCGGTCGATCTCATCGTCATGAGCGACCAGAGGCGGACGGGCCTGCGTCTGGGCAACGTGACCGAGCGTGTGCTCCACAGCGTGGCCTGCCCGGTGCTGCTGACCCGCACGGCCGCCCCCATCCGCCGCGTACTGATCGCCCTCGATGGATCACCGCTGGGCGAACGGGCGCTGCCGCCGGCGCTGGCTGTGGCGCGGGCGTTGGGGGCGCAAGTGGTGCTGCTGCGCGTCAGCGACACCCTGCCGCTCAATCCACTGGAGATCGGCCTGATGTGGGAGTGGGAGCCTGTGCCTTCGGACCGGCAGACGATGGACGAGCTGCGCCACGCGGCCGAGGCCTACTTGCGCGACGCCGCCGCCCGCCACGGCCTGGGGGCGGATGAGGCACAAACGCTGGTGCTCGACGGCGCGCCGGCCGACCGCATTCAGGAGTACGCCCGGCTGTCGCCCATTGACCTGATCGCCATGAGCACCCACGGCCGGACGGGCCTGCGGCGCTGGCTCTATGGCAGCGTGACGGCTAAGGTGATGCACGGCACGGATCGGGCGATGTTGATCGTTCGGCCGCCGGGGGAGGCATTGCGAGAGAGTAAGCGGTAAGCAGTAGGCAGTAAGCAGTAGGCAGTGAGCAGGTTATTGAGGGCGTGGTATGATGGGGGCATGAGCACGCCTTACACGACTATCCTGGCCGCGGCCGAAGTGGCCGCCCATCTTGATGATCCGCAGTGGCTCATCGTCGATTGCCGCTTCGACTTGCTCGACACCGCTGCCGGCGAGCGGCGCTACGCCGAGAGCCACATCCCCGGCGCGGTCTATGCCCACCTCGACCGCGATCTGTCCGGCGCGAAGCAGCCCACGGGCGAGGGAGGTCGCCATCCGCTGCCGTCGCCGGCAGATCTGACGCGCACCTTCGGCCGCTGGGGCATCGGTCGTGGTGTCCAGGTGGTGGCCTACGACGACCAGAGTGGCCACTACGCCGCCCGGCTGTGGTGGCTGTTGCGCTTCATGGGGCACGCGGCAGTGGCGGTGCTCGATGGCGGCTGGCCGGCCTGGCTGGCTGCCGGGCTGCCGGTGGTGGCGGGCGAGGGGGATGCGCCGCCGCCACACCTCTTCGAGGGCGAGGCGCACTTCGAGCAGTTGGCCGCGCGAGAGCAAGTGACCGGTGCGCCGCGTCTGGTGGACGCTCGCGCCCCAGAGCGCTATCGTGGCGAGACGGAACCGCTCGACCCAGTGGCCGGCCACATCCCCGGCGCGCTCAACCGGCCCTATACGGCCAACTGGGACGCCGCCGGGCAGTGGCGCTCCCAGGAAGCGTTGCTGGCCGAGTTTCTTGATCTGCTGGGCGACACGCCGCCGGAGGAAGGAGTGTTCTACTGTGGGTCGGGTGTGTCGGCCTGTGTCAATCTGCTGGCCATGGCCCACGCCGGGCTGCCGGCAGGGCGGCTCTACGTCGGCTCGTGGAGCGAGTGGAGCCGGCTCGGCCGCCCGGTGGCGCGCGGCTAGAACTGGGCCACCGGCCGCTCACGGTCGCTTATCCGCGCTACCTACTTGCGGCGAGCGTCTTTCCTATGTTACACTGCCCCCAGCCTGGTGGGCCAAGTGGGCGCGTCTTTCTGCATAAGGGCGGCATTGGGCGGCTGCCCGGTCTCCATCCGGCTATGGGCGTTGCGTGTTCAAGGGAAATAGGAGAGTGATGATGGCAAATCGTGCAACTAACCGTACTATCCGCGGGCTATGGCTGACGGCCGTGCTTGTCGGCCTGCTGGCCCTGACGATGACGGCGCTGGCGCAAGACGCGCCGGTCGCGCCGGCTGCGCCCGCCAACGCCACGCTTACGCTGGGCGTGACGACGACCCCGGCCGGCGGCCAGGACTTCTGGCTGACCGCGGTCTCGTTCCAGACGTCGTGGGGCAGCGGCGGCAAGCAGCAGGGGCAGTTCCGCCAGCCTCGTGACGTGGCTATCGACGCGGCGGGCAACTTCTACATTAGCGACCATCGCAACAGTCGGATTCAGAAGTTTAGCGCCGCCGGGAACTTCCTGAGTGTCATCGGCGCGCCGGGCAAGGGGCAGGGCAAGCTGCTGCGGCCCAACGCCATCGCCGTTTCCGGCAACCAGTTGGCCGTGGCCGACACGGACAACCACCGCGTTGTCGTCTACAACACCAACGGCGCGTTCGCTCGCCAGTGGGGGACGTTCGGCACGGCCGCCGGCCAATTCGACCGGCCCAACGGCGTGGCCTACGACGCGGCGGGCAACCTCTACGTGGCCGACACGTGGAACCACCGTATTCAGGTCTTCACCAGCCAGGGCGTCTTTGTGCGCCAGTGGGGCACGCTCGGCTCGGCCGATGGCCAGTTGCGCTTCCCCACCCACATCGACTTCGATGCCGCGGGCAGCCTCTACGTTGCCGACTCCAACAACCATCGCATCCAGGTCTTCAGCGCCGACGGCGTCTTCCAGCGCAAGTTCGGTGTGACCGGCACCGCGCCGGGGCAATTCCGCTATCCGGTGGGCATCGACATCGGCGCTGATGGCTTTGTCTATGTGACCGACACGTTCAACAATCGTGTCCAGAAGTACTCGGCCACGGGCGGGTTCGTGGCCCAGTGGAACCAGGTTGTGGGCAGCAATACCATCTCGCGCCCCAATGGGCTACTGCTGGTAGGCGATCTGCTCTACGTCTCCGACATCGACGCCAATCGCATTCAGATCTATAGCCAGGCGACGGCTACGGTCGACCACGGCCAGCAAGTGCCCCTGACACTGCCGGCCGGAAGCTACACTGTGACCCAGGCTCCCAAGAGCGGCTGGACGTTCGGCAGCGCCACCTGCACCGGTGGCAACCCAACGGTCATCACCGACGGCGTCCGCCTGTCGCTGGCCAATGGCGCGGCGGTTAGCTGCACGTTTGCCAGTAACCAGTAGTCAGTAAGCGGTAAGCAGTAAGCAGTGTTCAGTAGGTTAGTTTCTTATACTGAACACTGCTTACTGCTTACTGTCTACTGCTTACGACTTCCCCGCCTTCAACTGTGTCTGCAACTGCGTCAGCGCGGCCCAATCGCCGGCGGCGCCGAGAGCCGCCTGGTGGGGCCACGTGCCGGGGTCGGCCAGACGGAAGCGGCGGCCGGCGGCGGTCAGTATCTCCCGCAGGCGTTCGACCGGTGTCTCCGCCAGTTGGCCCAGATCATTGATGCCGTGCTCAATGAGCGTGGCGGCGATCTTGGGGCCAATGCCCTCGATCAGTTGTAAATCTTGTGGTCGGGGCTGGGTGCCGCCTAACTGCACCACTGCGGCGGCCAGGCTGCCGCGCTCGGTGGCGGTGCGCAGTGGGCTGCCGGGCGCGGTCAGAATGGGCGTGGCCACGGCTACTACCGCGCCATAGGTCTGGCCCGTCTCGTCTTCAGCCACGCCGGTATAGATGCTGACGTCGGCGTCGCTGAGCATCTCGCCCAACTCCTCTTCGAGCGACTCGATCGCCCCCTCGACGGCCTCGCGCTCCAGTTCCAGCAGTTCCTCTTCGTCGTCGATGGCGTCGGTGACCATCACCGCCGTCTCGATCGGGGCCTCGGCATCGTCAGCCGCGTCCGCTTCAACCGCCGCGCGGGCCACGGCCATGACGGTCGCCACACTGTTGCCCGGTGTCGCCTCGTCTACCTGGGTGTAAACGACGACATCGACTGTGCCCTCGCCCGGTTGGCCGTCGCTCAGCGCGGCGATGGCCTCGGCCGTGGCCGACTCCTCCAGCGCCTCGACCGCCGCTTCCGAAGCCACGGCCGCGCGCCGCAGAATGACGGCGGCGTCGATCGGTTCGCCGTCTTCAGGCCACGCTTCCCAGCCTTCCGTTTCATGCCACTCGTCGACCTCATCGTCCGACAGAGAGACAACGGCCATGTCCAGTGACTCCTCATAGGCGCTGCCCAGTTGTTCGGCCTCGATCTCCTCTTCCAGGGCCGCAACGAGTTCATCGAGGGCCACAGCCTCTAACTCGGCGGCCTCCAGCGGCGACAGCATCTCGCCGCCCATCGCCTCGGCGTCGGGGATCAGCTCGGCCAGCGCCTCGCTGCCGCGCTCCGCCCCCAGGTGGCGGCGGGCGTCGGCTTCGGCGGCGATCTCGGCCGCCACGGCGTCGATGACGTCGTCGAGTGTGCTTTCGGCGGCGGCTGCTTCGGCTTCGGCTTCGGCCTCGGCCACCAGCGCCGCGCCCTCCAGCAACTCCTGGCGCAGGGCCAGCGGCCGCACGCGGATGCCCAGGGCGTCGATGTACCAGTCGGAGCGGCCGAACAGGCCACTGATCTCATACTCCGGCGGGGCCATCAGGGCGAAGTCACGCTCACCCCCCTGGCCGCCGTAGAGGTCGGAGACGCGCTTGTTGGTGTGGAAGCGTATGCCGTCGACGTACCAGCCACAACGGCCGCTGATGCCGATCAGGAACTCGTCGTCGTCCAGATAGAAGACGTGGTGGTTGCCGCCCAGCCCGCCGACGGGCACCCGGTCGACGGCACGGCCGTCGGCCCGCACGTATTCGAAGCGCAGGGCATCGATGACCCACTCGCAGTAGACGTGGATGGCCGACAGGCGGGCGTCGTCGGGGATGTCGTAGGCGTCGAACGGGTTGCCGCCCTGGCCGCCAACCGGCCCCAATTGCTTTGGCTCCATGCTGTTTTCCTCCTAGATGTTGTTGCCGAGTCGATGGCCTTATTCTGACCCAATTTGCGCCGGCCGCCTACTGGTAAGGCTCGCAGTCTGTGCTGTTCGGTTCGTAGTCAGGCAATTCATTGCCGTTCTTCGCGCCAGGACAGGCAGAACGGCGATGAATTGCCTGACTGCGAGCGGGCTGTGCCGGAATGCGTGCCCTGTACCTACTTGTCAGAAAAGACGACCGGCAGGTTTAGCTGGCTGTCGGTCGGCGAATCGTTGCCAATAAGCCCGTCCTCAAAGGTGAAGACGGCCAGGGGCTGGTTGTTGCCGTCGCCTACCAGGAGGAGGGTCATCTCGGAGCCGGCGGCCAGGGTGAGGGCTGGCGGGTCGATGACCACCGCGCCGCTGCACGGGGCATCCTCGATAAAGCGAGTGATCTTAAGGTCATAGGTGTTGGCGGGAATCAACCGATAGGCGGTGGTGCGGTTATAGCGCAGGCCGGCGGCCGAGCTGTGGAAGATCTGCCCGTCCTGGCTGCACACGTCGACCTGAGTGGCTTCGATGGTTGCGCCGATGGGCGCGACGTGGGTCACGCGCAGCCCGGCCATCCCCTCGCCCGGATCGGCCAGATTGTCGTTGAGCAGCAGCACGCCGAGCGGCACCTGGTCGGCATCGCCGGTAATGATCAGCGAGTTGTCGCCGTCGGCCAGCGTGATGCTGTCGGTCAGCGCCACTGCGCCATCGCGCAGCACCTGGATGGAACGCGGCCCGGCTGCGCCGCTCAGAGATAGATAGGCGGTGCGATCGCCGTAGGCCAGCGCCCCGCCGACGGCCGCACCGTTGATCTGTACGGCAATTGTGGCCTGATCGGAGCCGGCAAAGGGGGCCAGATGAGCGATGCGAATGCGAACGGCGGTTGGGGCGGTGGGATCATCCTGTGCGCCGGCGACGCCGGCAGCCAGCAGCAACGTGAGCAGCGCCACCAGGCGCGGCAAAATCAGACGGTTCAACATGGCTTCTCTCCTTACTCACAAACACGAGGGCCAGACCTCAGACGGGCGGCCCGGGCAGTTAGCCAGAGGGATAATGTGGGTGACTATGGCGGCGCAACCATTCTACGCGCAATGGGCACGACGGCTAGTAATGTTTAGCCGATTATCACCTGTCAATGTGGCAACGTAAAAAAATCCCGTGGCGCTTGCCGCGGCCGGTTAGGGAGCTACAATTGTTGTACTGTTACAACGCGGGCCGCCCCGCGTCGCCCTGCCGGAAGGAATCATGGCTGAAGACCGCACCGCGCTGCTCGACTTCCTGGCCCACCACTATACGCTGGACGGGCTGAAGACGCTCTGCTTCAATCTGTTTATCGACTACGATAATTTGAGCGGCGACACCAAGAACGCCAAAGGGCGCGAACTGATCCTGCACCTGGAGCGGGCCGGACGTCTGGGCGACCTGGAGGCCGTCTTGGGCCGTCAGCAGCCCCGCGCCTATGAGCGCGAGTTCGGCCGCCCGCCGCCCGTCCCGCCCA
>OEIV010001532.1_pt1 | contig 10317 bp, 8 predicted proteins | sample 1539231 | NCBI WGS metagenome assembly OEIV01 (sample SAMN03794762, study PRJEB22550) | activated sludge metagenome | feature: wastewater treatment plant; material: activated sludge; isolation source: Wastewater treatment plant of a petroleum refinery complex | place: Argentina: Buenos Aires ... | reverse complement strand
TGGGCGCATTAACGGGGCGGCTATTGGCGGTGGGGTAGGACTGGTCGCCTGCTGCGACATCGTCGTGGCGGCGGAGCGGGCGCAGTTTGCGTTTAGCGAGGCGCGGCTGGGCATTGTGCCGGCCGTCATTTCTCCCTTTGTCCTGGCGAAAATTGGCGTGAGTAACGGCCGTGAACTCTTCCTCACCGGTGAACGTTTTACGGCCGAAAGGGCCAGGCAAATTGGGCTGGTTCAATACGTGGCGGCCGAGGAGCAGCTAGACGATCTGGTGGCTGACCGGGTGCAAAACTTGCTGCAAGCCGCGCCTGGCGCACAGGCAGCGGCTAAAGAGTTAATTCGCGTGGTGGCCCATCAACCGAAAACGGCCGTGCGCGAATACACCACCCAACTCATCGCCCAACGCCGCGCCAGCGACGAAGGCCGCGAGGGCATGAGTTCCTTTTTAGAAAAGCGACGACCGTCCTGGCAAGAAGGAACGAAAACTAAATAACTTACAGAACTGAGATTGGAGATTAGGGACTGGTCAATCTCCAATCTCCAAAATGTCAGTACACAATGACGCCTGACGCGAGACTTTTATGAGCGAACAAGAAGCCATTCAGAAGGCATCTTACCCGTTGACGCGGCAGATTTTGGCCGAAGATTTGCGCTCGCTGGGCGTGAAACCAGGCATGACCCTGCTGGTACACTCCTCCTTAAGCGCGTTGGGCTGGGTGAACGGTGGGCCGGTGGCCGTGATTCAGGCGTTGATGGCGTTTTTGCCGCGGTCTGCCCCGCTCTTTTTGCCTCCCCTTCCCGCCGCCCTGTCTGACCCGGCACAGTGGCAGACCCCGCCGGTGCCATTCAACTGGCAGGCTGTCATCCGCGAAACCATGCCCGCTTATGACGCCAGACTGACGCCGACGCGGGGCATGGGACGCATCCCGGAATTGTTCCGTACCTGGCCGGATGTGCAGCGCAGCGATCATCCGCAGGTCTCGTTTGCCGCCTGGGGCAAGGAGGCGGCTTTTGTCACCGAGGGTCACAAACTGAAGAACAGCCTGGGCAATTCGTCGCCGCTGGCGCGGGTGTATGATCTGGATGGTTATGTGCTGCTGCTAGGTGTGGGCTACGGCAACAACACGTCGTTCCATCTGGCGGAATATCGCGTTGCCAATCCGCCGATGATGACCCAGGGCGCGCCGATTTGGGAAAACGGCCGTCGCGCCTGGAAAACCTACTCCGACGTAGATTTCAACGACGATCCCTTTCCGGCCGTCGGCCAGGATTTCGAGCAGGTTCATCCGGTGGCTAAAGGATTGGTCGGCCTGGCCACCTGCCGCCTGTTTTCTCAGCCCCACGCGGTAGATTTTGCCGTGAAGTGGTTGACGGACTTTCGACGGAATCTATAAGCTGTTAGCTGCAAACCGAACGGCATACAAAACACGGATTACGGAACACGGAACACGGATTACAAAACAAAGGACCCATCTTATGTTCAAAAAGATTCTGGTAGCAAATCGGGGTGAAATTGCCCGGCGTATTTTTGTGGCCTGCCGGGAGTTGGGCGTGGCGTCGGTGGCCGTTTATTCAGATGCGGACCGGGATGCGCCGTGGGTGCGCGTGGCCGACGAAAGCTACCATTTGCCGGGCGTAACGGCAACAGAGACCTATTTGCGGCAAACGGCCGTTCTCGACATCGCTGCGCAGTGTGGCGCGGAAGCGATCCATCCTGGTTATGGCTTCCTGAGCGAAAACGCCGATTTTGCCGCCGCCTGCGCCGACCGGGGTATCGTCTTTATCGGTCCGGGACCGGAGGCCATGCGGTTGCTGGGCAGCAAGGCAGCTTCCCGCGAGCTGGCGCAGCAGGCAGGCGTGCCTGTTGTGCCCGGCGTAGATGGCGCAGGCAAATCCCTGGCCGAGTTGGAAGCGGCGGCGGACGCCATCGGCTACCCTGTGTTGATAAAGGCCAGCGCCGGCGGCGGCGGCAAAGGGATGCGCGTCGTCTGGTTGGCGGCCGAGTTTGCCGACGCGGCCCAGGCGGCCCGCAGCGAGTCGCAATCCGCCTTTGGCAGCGACCACATCTTGCTGGAGAAATATTTCACGGAAGTCCACCACGTAGAAATCCAGGTATTGGGCGATTTGCATGGTCATTTGCTGCACTTGTTCGAGCGCGAATGTTCGGTGCAGCGCCGCCATCAAAAAATCATCGAAGAAAGCCCGTCGCCCATCGTGGCCCATTTTGAGGCGCAGGGATTGGCGCTGCGGCGGCGTATGGCCGAAGCGGCCGTTTCGCTGGCGAAGGGGGCGGGTTACGTCAGCGCCGGGACGGTGGAATTTATCGTGGATGAGCAGGGCGGGTTTTACTTTTTGGAGATGAATACCCGCTTGCAAGTAGAGCATCCCGTCACGGAAATGGTTACGGGCCTGGATTTGGCTGCCTGGCAGATTCGCATCGCGGCCGGGGAAGCGCTGCCGTTTGATCAGACGGCCGTGCAGCAGCGCGGTCATGCTCTGGAATGTCGCGTTTATGCCGAAGACCCGGCGCGTAATTTTTTGCCGTCCATTGGGCAGATCAGTTATTACCAACGGCCGTCTGGCCCTGGCGTGCGGGTGGATGATGGCATTGCGACCGGGGCGCATATCTCGCCTTTTTACGACCCGATGCTGGCGAAGGTGATTACCTACGGCCATGACCGGGCGGAGGCGATTCGCAAAATGGAGCGGGCGCTGCGGGAAACGGCCGTTTTGGGCGTCACGACCAATATCCCTTACCTGCTGGCGATTTTGGGCGAGGCGCATTCCCGCAACGGCCGTACGCCCACCCATTATTTGCAAACCCACATGGCCGGCTGGCGGCCCCAACCGGATCCAACCGAAGCGGAAATGCTGGCGATTGCCGTCATTGAGATGCTGCATAGTGGGGGGAAGAGTGGGGGGAAGACGGTCGGTAATGGGGAAACGGCCGTGCAGCCCGACCCCTGGAACGAAGGTGGCGCATGGCGTAATGTCTGACCGGCTGCCCCGAAACAATCCACGCAAATTCCGAACAAGACGCGAAAAACGCAGATGCAGCAGATGAAATCTGTTAAAAATCCGCGAACATCCGCCGCATCCGTGACAATCCGCGTCCCATTCCCTGGTACTCGTAATCGGTAATCCGTAATCCGTAATCCGTAATCCGTAATCCGTAATCCGTAATCCGTAGGCTACTACCTCTGGCGAATGCCATCGGAATACGGAATACGGTATACGGAATACGGAATACGGATACTAAAATCCTACAACGAGCCTTCCCAAAGAGCGCGACAATCTAAATCATCGCAGGCGGTGAGGGTACGCTGGAGCATGGGCAGCCAGACCCAACGCTGCGGCTCGTTGATGCCGCCACGGCAGTATTCCGTGGCAATGTAGACCCCCATCGGGGCCATCAGCCGGTAATCTGCCCACAACTGTTCCCAGGTGTAATCGTCAATGCCGCGCTGACGCAGGCTGTGATGGTAGTGGCGCAGCACCGGCTCCTCCAGGTGACGGCGCATGGCGGGTTCCCAGTCCAGCACCAGGGTAAAGACCAGATCATAAACCCCCAACCAGGTCGTCAGGCTCCAATCAAACGGCTGGCGGTCAATCAGGGAGAGGGGGCGGTCGCCGTTGCGCGGCACGAGGATGTTGTAGGGACCGGCGTCGCCGTGGATGAGCGTAAAGCCGTTATCGTCTTGGGTGCGAGCGATGAGTTTTTTGGGGTGATGGGCGTAGAGTGAGCGAACCATCTCCGGCCAATGGGCTTCCAGGTCGGCGGCAACGTGGCGGAGGATGTGGTCTGCGCCGGGCGCGGCAATGTCTACGAAGCGTTGGATGTGGTTGGGGTGGTGGATGGGGGCGTCTGCTTCGGCCAGCCGCGCTGCGCCCCACCAACGGCCGTGCAGCGCGGCCAATCCTTCGGCCAGTGCCACACCATATTCCGGCGTGGGCGGTTTGTTGTAGGCTTCGGTATGCGTGGCGGACAGGTCGTCTAGCAGGATGTGGTAACGCTGGATTTCGGCCGAATAGGCTGCATCATAGCAGGCAATGAGCGGCGCGCCTTCAACGCCGAGATAATCGTGGGTGTAATAAGTCACTTCCGACGGGCCAAAAAATTCATCGTCGCCCAAATCTGTGCTGACCATTTTGAGGAAGAGTCGGGAGGGACAATCGCCTTGCGCGTCGTCGGAATAGCGCACGCGCAGGGCGGCGTTGGTAGACCAGTTGCCACGGCCGTTAGCCACCTCCACCCCTGTCACTTCACCCCTGGTTAACGCGCCGCTGCGGCTGAGTACGGCCGTTAACCAGCCCACCGTCACCTGCTCCAAACCGACGATCACCTCTCCGTGGCTCATAACAAGGCGATCACGATGAACAGCACCCAGGCCAGACCGGTGTAAATTGCCAGCCAGCCGAGGGCGTTGCGGCCGGCCGTTTTCCCCGCGCCATCATTCCCCGTCAGCGCCGGCAGGTTGCGATCCCGGGCGGCGCGCTGTGCCGGGGCGATGGCCCGCCAGCCCAACACCATGCTGGGCGCAATGCCAATCACCGCCGCGATGGCAATTTTTAGCGGCGTCAGCGACGCGCCAAAGCGGGTGAGGAAAGAATCGGGGCTTTCGGCTTGCAGGGCCAGGGGCAAAATCAGCAGCAAAATGGGCACGATGTTCAGGGCGATGGCCGTCAGGCCGTATGTCAGGCTGGACCGGGCCGTTTTTTGGGCGCTGCTGCGTAGTTCGGGCTGGACGGCTTGCAGGGTTAACGGCCGTCCACAATTGTTGCAATAAGCGCTGCCCCGCAGCACCGTCGCCGCGCATCCTTCGCACACTTGCAAATAGGAGGTGCGGTCGGTAAACACGGCCGGATCAATTTTGATTTCCACCATCCGGTCTTGCTGATTTTTCACCAGCACGCCGGGGTTGTCGGGGATGGGCACGGGGGCGACCGGCGCGTCTTCGGCTGGAACGATAGCCTGACCGGAAGCGTCGAGGGGGACGACGGCCGTTGCCGATGACGGCGCAGAAGAACTGCCCGGCAGCAAGTTTCGCGCTTTGTTGGCAAGCTGCCTGCGTTTGGCCTGGCTGCTTTGCTGCCGCTGCATGTCCACCCACTGCATCGTGGCGTTGGCCTGGATTTTGGCTCCATCGGCGATGTAGTTGGCGACCAGTTGCAGCACTTCTTGCGCCTTCAGGGCGTCCGGCGCTTCAATCTCTAACTGCGCCGTCTTTTCAAACTCGCGGACGCGCACGATCACGTCGTTTTGCTGCAAACCCAGCCACTTGCTTACCGTCGCTACGATGACGCCGGTGTCTTCATTGTAAGCCTGCAACTTCGCGCCCATGTTCGCCAGGGCAAACAGCGTCGTGCGCATGACCACGTTGGCCGGGACAGGATAAGGTCGAATTTCGGTGTAGCTCATAGTCGTTGTTCGTTGGTAGTTGTTGGTTGTTCGTTGGGAGTTCTATTAACTCCCAACGATTCACTATCCACTGTTATCTGCTGTCGAATTCGGCCAGCAGCGTTTCCTTTACGTCGGCTTCTGCGCCGGAGGCGACAAAAGCGTTGCGGGCGAGGCGCGTTAACGCGGCTTCGTCGTAGCCGAACGCTTCGGCTACAAGGGCGTATTCTTGCAGGAGATTGGTGTTAAACAGAGGTGGGTCGTCGCTGTTGATGGTGACGAGCAGGCCCAATTCGTCCAGTTGGCGGGAAGGGTGGGCGGCCATGTCTGGATAAATGTGGAGGCAGGTATTGCTGGTTGGATTGATTTCCAGCGGGATTTGCCGTTCGCGCAATACGTCGAGCAGATTGGGGTCTTCGATGGCCCGCACGCCGTGACCGAGGCGGTCGGCTTGCAGATCGCGCAGTGCGCCCCATACGGTCCTTCGGCTTTGGCGCTGGCGAAGGCGTGGGCGAACGGTTCCGGCGGCGCATTGACTTCATTGCCGCCCAGGCCAAAGCCCACGACGCCAAAATCGCGCCCTTGCAGGGCGTAGGCCAGGGTTTTTTCCGCCGGGCGCGGGTCGTAGGTTTGCCCGTCTCGCTGGGGAAAGCTGAGGTTGCGGGGCACGTCGAAGACCCAGCGCATTTCTACGTTGAAGTCGCGTTTGGCGCGGGAACGGCCGTCGGCCAATCCTTCTAGCACCGCTTCAATGGGCAGCTTGTTCTGAAAATCGGTGTGCGTGTAGGGTGTGACGGTGAGTTCGCGGTAGCGGATGTTTTGCGCGGCCATGTCTGCGCCGTTTTCGTAGGCAATCAGGGCAAAATCTTCTGGCGTGCGCAGCAAGTCTTGAATGGTCAGGTAGACGACAATGAAATGCGAAAAATCGGAGAAAGTGAACCATTTTTTAAGTTCATCCACGTTGTCTCCGGGCAGTTTGCCCAGCATTTTGTGGCGCTCGGCCAGTTTTAGCACGGTTTCCGGCTGAATTGCGCCTTCCAGGTGGATGTGGATTTCCGCCTTGGGTAGATCGTGGATGAACTGGGTAAGATTCATGGTGTTTGTTGGTTGGTTTGATTCCAACTCTCAACTCCCAACTACCAACTCTGTTATCCCTTGCCATTCGGCCAGGGTCAAGGTTTCGGCGCGGCGACGGCCGTCTATGCCGGCCGCTGCCAGGATTGTATCAACTTCTGCCGGTTTCAGCCCCAATTGGCGCAAATTGTTGTGCAGTTGTTTTCGTTTCTGGCTAAACCCGGCGCGCACGACCCGGAAAAATGGCTCTTCGTGGGCCGGTTCGGGGGTGATGTCCAGGCGCACCCCCGCCGAATCAACATCCGGGCGGGGCCAGAAAGCGCCGGCTTTCAGCATGGCTACCTGTTTTACCGGGCCGTAAAATTGGGCGCTGACGGCTAAAAGGCTCATGTGCGGCGGCACGGCCGTTAGCCGGGCGGCTACCTCTTTTTGCACGGTTAGCACCATGCAGGTTGGTTTGTGCGCGGCCGTGAGCAGGTGGCGCAAAATCGCGCCGGTGATGTAATAAGGCACGTTGGCGACTACTTTGTACGGCCGGGCAAACAGTTGGGCGGGGTCTTGCTCTAAAATATCGCCCTGTATCAGGTGGACGTTGGCAAAGGAGGCCAGTTCGTCGTGCAAAACAGGGATGAGACGGCCGTCTAATTCTACGGCGGTGACGGAAACGGCCGTTTGCGCCAACAGGCGCGTCAACGCCCCCAATCCCGGCCCGATTTCCAGTACGGTGTCGGTCGGTTTCAGTTCCGCCGCCTCCACGATGCGCCACAGCACATTCTCGTCAAAGAGGAAGTTTTGGCCCAGGCTTTTCTTGGGTGCGATCTGGTAACGGTCGAGTAATTCTTTAGGGTGCATAAGGTTAAGAGAATGGGACGCGGATTTTCACGGATGTGGCGGATAAGCGCGGATTTTTAAAAGTATTATCCTTCTCAGGGCAGCACTGTGGGCAAAATGTAGTTAATGTCTTCCGGCCGCGGGACGGGCGTTAGGTAGTACACGTCCACGAAACCGGTCCAGTTTTCAAAATTAGCTTCGTCCCAGCCCAGGTCAATCCAACGGCCGCGCACGCCGCCGCCGGTATCTCCGGCCACGGCCACGCCATAACCCGGCACATACACCTCGGAACGAAAAGGCACGATGTTGCGGTCAATCGCCACCACGCCTTTGCCGGCCGGCAGACCGCTGGCCGTCAGGCCATAATCGGGCGCGCCCGGCTCTTTGCCGGAACTGGCCGCCGTGTAAGATGTGACCCTCATCCGCACTACGCGCCAATATTCCCGCGGCCCCTGCTCCGTTTGCACCACGCCCAGGCTGATCTTTGTGCCATAGCCGACGATTTCATCCACCGGTTCGCGGACCATCCATTGGTTGTCTATTTCCCGGCTTATTTCTACGCCGTTTTCGTAGCGGACGCGCACGCGGTTTTGGGCCAATCCGGGAATGCCGGGGCTGACGATGGTTTGTGTGTCCAGAGCCATGTCGGCTCTGGCCTGCCAGACGGTGGTGTAGGCGATGGGCTGCTCTTCGACGTGAAAATCTTCGGTGACGCGGATGACCTGGATGACGGTGTTGGGGCGCACGGCCGTTTCCGGTCCCGGCTTCGTATAATCCATGCCTACCAACGCAATGCCTGCTTCGGCGATGATGTCCAGCGGGTTGGTGTGATGGGTTCGTGTCTGGATCACGCTGCCGTCAGCCTGAATGGTGACGAGGAAAGAAGCGTGTACCTGGATGGTCATACCGGGCGTAATTGGGCTGTCTGACGGTGGGTCCACGCTGTCGGCGGCATACAGGCTGACGCCCGCTTCGGCCAGCGCCGCGCCGACGGTTGAGGCGGCCGTGAACAAGGTTTGGCGGCTGCTGCCGTTGATGATGGTGATGGTGTGGGCACGGCCGTTAACCATTGACGCCGGTAGGGTGGAAAGGGCCTGGTTGGATGCTTCTTTTGCCAGTCCTTGGGTTACTGTGCAGCCGGACGCTGCCAGGGCGGCAAAAGGCAGCAAGGCCAGGATGCCCCACATGATGAACCGGCTGCAATGCGGATGGAAAAAACGACTCACCATACAAATAAAATGGAGATTGGCGATTGCAGATCAGAGACTTCACAATCTCCAATCTCTAATCGCCAATCTCCAGTCTTAGAACAATTCCTGAAAGGATGTGCCAGTAGAACCGATGACTACCAGGTGTTCCTGGGCACCCGAAAGGTACGCCTTAGTGCTGCTTCCTTCCAGACCTGACACGGTTCGACGGCTTTCGCCGCCAGGGACCCAGTCGTCACCGGTCTTACGGGCACATCTGTTTAAGTACGGGGCTAATCCTAACAAAAATGAGCCAATTGGTCAATTTTGGAAGGGATATGAAGATTAAAGATTGAGACGATCTTTAATCTTCAGTCTTCGATCTTCGCGTCAGTTCCACACGCCCAGCACTTCTGGCCCGCGATCAATCTCCCAGGGGTAAATGACGTAGGCGTCGGTGACGGCCGCGTAATAAGTGGGCGTCAGGCCAGGGTAAAGGGACGTGGTAGGCTTGTAGTGCAAGACGCAAGTATCGGGGATACCCCCGGCGGCGTCTATGCGGTTCGCCACGGTGATGATGTTGCGTCCTTTGGTCCAAACATCGTCCACCACCAGAATGCGCCGCCCTTCCAACAATTCGCTGTCTGGGAACTGGATAAATTCGGGGATGGCATATTTGCTCTGAAGCTGCGATTGCAAGCCGGGAAAATCGGCCGGAAAACGCACGGAGGCTGTAAGAATGTAGGTGATGTTCAGCGCTTCGGCCAACATGCCGCCGGGGATAATGCCGCCTCGCGTGACAATGACCATGGAATCGTAACGGCCGTGTATCTGAGGCGCTAAATAATCAATGAGTTTGTCTACGTCAGACCAGGTTAACACTTCACGACGCATGAAGAAGCTCCTCTACCTTCCTTCCAGAAGAAATAAAGACATACGCATTGTACGTCTCGTGTCCGCAATCCTACACGTTCCCAGAGAGGGTGTCAACAGGAAGACGTGTTCCGTATTCCGTGTTCCGTAAACCGTGTTCCATGTTACGGAATACGGAATACGGTTTACGGAATACGGTTTACGTCTCACTTCTTCCGACTCGGAAACCGCGTTAACACCGTCGCCGCGTCGGGCATGGGCAGGCGCGCGCCCAGTTGTACGTCTGGCACGCGGATGGGGCGTTGGCCGCCGCCGAGTTGATAGATGTAAACGGCCGTTTCCGCCCCACTCATTGCCAGCGGCAGCACCGCCTGCCCCAGCAGGTAGCCTTCGCTGTCAATCGCGCAGCTTGTCACCCGGCCGATCACCTTGCCGCGTTTGTCCAGCACCGGGTCGCCGCCTTCGGGCCGGCGCACGCCTTTCTCGTTCATACGGAAGCGCGTAATCACCCTGTCGCGTTTGGCCTCATAAGCGATGAAGGCTTCACGGCCGACGAAAAACGGCTTCCACAACTTCACGTAACTGCCAAAACCGGCGTCGGCCGGGTTTAGCCCCAGGTCGCCGGCCAGTTCGTGGCCGTACAGCGGCAGCCCGGCCTCCGTGCGCGTGCTGTCCCGCGCCGCCAGACCACATGGCTTCAGACCCAACGGCTCCCCAACGGCCACCAGTTTCTGCCACAACTCCGGCGATTTGTCGGGATGGACAAAAATCTCGAAGGCGATGCGCTCGCCGGTGTAGCCGGTGCGCGAGACAACCACGTCCAGCCCGGCCAGTTGGCCGCTGGTGACGCCAGCCCAGGGCAGCGCCTTCAATCGCCGGGCAAAGGCCGGATCGTCAATCAGCGCCAGCAAAATGTCGCGTGATTTGGGGCCTTGCAGCGGTACGTCCACGCGGCAC
>OEIV010001531.1_pt1 | contig 10322 bp, 10 predicted proteins | sample 1539231 | NCBI WGS metagenome assembly OEIV01 (sample SAMN03794762, study PRJEB22550) | activated sludge metagenome | feature: wastewater treatment plant; material: activated sludge; isolation source: Wastewater treatment plant of a petroleum refinery complex | place: Argentina: Buenos Aires ... | reverse complement strand
CGGGCTGGTCCTCCGTGCAGTTCGAGGCCTGATCCGGGACGCGCTGCTACCCGCCGCGGCTCGTGTTCCGGCATGCGCCCGAACGGCGTGACGGTGCGCGGCGGCACCGCTAGCGCAGCGTCGCCAGGAAGCGCAGCAGGCAGCGGTTGACCTCGTCGGGCTTCTCCATCTGCACCAGGTGGCCGGCGCCGGGGATCATCTCCACGGCCCGCAGGTCGGGGAACTGCGAGCGCATCAGCGCGATGGGGTCCGGGCCGTGGAATCCCTCCAGGTCGCAGTCGAGCTCGCTGCCGATGAAAAAGGCCGGCACCGGGCTCTGCACACCCTCGTACGGCTTGCGCTGGCGCCACTTCAGGTCCATCGAGCGGTAGTAGTTGAGTCCGCCGGTGAAGCCGCTGCGCGCATATTCCGAGACGAAGAACTCCAGTTCCAGCTCGCTCAGCCACGGCCAGGGCAGGGGCGGCGTCTCGGGCAGCGCGTCGAGGTACGCGGTGCCCGGCGGGTGCTTCCATACGTCGAGGTAGTGGTAGGCGCCCGAAAGCGCGTGGAACACCTTGCGCAGGAACTCGCGCGGTGCGGCGTCCAGCGCCGCATCGGCCGGGCCGGGCTCGCGGAAGTACTCGATGTGCACGAAGTGCTGCTTCGCCATCGCCGCGTACTCGGCCAGGGGCGGCACATCGGGATTGTGCGGCGCGGCCGGGTTCTCCAACCCGATCACCGCGCGCACACGGCCCGGGTCGCGCAGTGCCAGGTCGTAGATCGCGAAGGCGCCGAAATCCAGTCCCGCGAAGATCGCGGATGTCTCGCCGAGGTGATCGAGCAGTCCCGTGAGGTCGTCGCAGATGCGGTCGACGCCGTAGGCCTCGATCGCCGCCGGCGCCTCGGTCTGGCCCATGCCGCGCATGTCGGGGGCGACCACGCGCCACCCTGCCGCCGCGAGCACCGGGATCTGGTGGCGCCAGCTGAACCACAGGTGCGGGAAACCGTGGCAGAGCACCACCAGCGGGCCCTGTCCCTGCTCCACGTAATGCATGTCGATGCCGTTGATGCGGGCGTAGCGATGCTGCCAGTCGGCCATGTCGTGCTCCTTGCGATGCGTGCATCGTAGCGCAGGTTGCGCCGGACCGTGGAACTGCTCACAGTTGCGGCGTGGCAGACACGGGCAGGGAATTCTCGATGGCGCAGCGCGGCGGCAGAGCGAATGATGGCAGGGCAAACGGTGGCGTGCTGGGCTGGATCGAGCGTACCGGCAATCGCCTGCCCGACCCGGTATTCATCTTCTTCTACCTGATCGCGGCGCTGGTCGTGATCAGCGTGCTGGCATCCGTGGCCGGCTATTCCGCGCTGCATCCCACGCAGCGCGATGCGCATGGCGCACCGGCCCTGATCGCCGCGACCAGCCTGCTGGCACCCGAGAACATCCGGCGGCTCTGGGCCGACATGCCGCTGACCTTCACCGGCTTCCACCCGCTCGGCTACGTGCTGGTGGTGATGCTGGGCGCGGGCATCGCCGAGCGCACGGGGCTGTTCGCGGCGGCTATGCGCGGGGCGGTGCACGGCGCGCCCAAGGCCCTGCTGACGCCGATGGTCGCGCTGGTCGCGATGATGGGCAATCTCGCGGCCGATGCCGCCTACGTGGTGCTGATCCCGCTGGCCGGCATCCTGTATGCCGCTGCCGGTCGTCATCCCATCGCCGGTATCGCCTGCGCGTTCGCGGGCGTTTCGGGGGCGTTCTCCGCGAACCTGCTGCCGGGCCAGCTCGATGCGCTGCTGTTCGGCATCACGGAGGCCGCCGCCGAGGCGCTGGTGCCCGCGTGGGACGCGAACATCGTCGGCAACTGGTATTTCATATCGGGCATGACGCTCGTGTTCCTGCCGGTGATCTGGTACGTCACCGATCGCGTGATCGAGCCGCGCCTCGGTGTCCACGCGGCGGCCGATGCACCGCCCGAACTGTCGGTCGACGAGCAGAAGCCGCTCGATGCGGCGCAGAAGAGGGGGCTTGCGCGCGCCGGCATCGCGGCGCTGGCCGTCGTGCTGCTGTGGGCCTGGTTCCTGTTCGGTCCGGGTACGCCGCTGCTCGACCAGGCCGCGCAAGGTCCGGCACGGCTCTCGCCGTTCTTCAAGTCGCTGGTCGCCGGCTTCTTCGTGCTGTTCCTCGCCTGCGGTTGGGCCTACGGCGTGGCGGCGGGTACGGTGAAGGGACATCGCGACATCGTGCGCATGATGCAGGAGTCGATGGCCGATCTCGCCTACTACCTCGTGCTCGCCTTCGCGGCGGCGCATTTCATCGCGATGTTCGCGTGGTCGAACCTCGGGCTCATCTTCGCGGTCCAGGGCGCCGAACTGATCCGCGCCTCGAAGCTGCCGGTGCCGGCGCTGCTGGGGCTCATCGTGCTGCTGACCGGGGCGGTGAACCTGTTCGTGGGTTCCGCCTCGGCGAAGTGGGCGCTGCTCGCCCCGGTGCTGGTGCCGATGATGATGCTGCTCGGTGTCAGCCCCGAGGCCACCACGGCGGCCTACCGCGTCGGCGATGGCGCCACCAATATCATCACGCCGCTGATGGTGTATTTCCCGCTGATCCTCACCTTCTGCCAGCGCTGGCAGAAGGACTTCGGGCTCGGCAGCCTGGCGGCGACGATGATCCCGTACTCCATCGGGCTGCTGGCGGTCGGGCTCGTGCTCACCATTGGCTGGATCGCGCTCGAGATCCCGCTCGGGCCGGCCGCGCCGGTGCGCTACACGATCCCGTAGGTCCGGATTTATCCGGACAATGGCGATTCCGTAGGTCCGGATTTATCCGGACAATTGTCGGGCTGAAGCCCGACCTACGAGCCCGACCTACGAGCCCGACCTACAAGCCCGACCTACAGCTTGCCGCCGATCAGGTGCGTTGCCAGGTCGATCAGCAGCAGCGTCAGCATGCCCACGCAGGAAGCCTCGATGATCACGCGCCCCAGGCTCCAGCGCTCGCCCTCGGCAGCCTCGTCGAGGCGATAGACGATCGGGAAGGCCACGATGAAGTACAGGGCGTAGAAGTACGAGCCGTAGGCCAGCATGCGATCGAGGTCCTCGTACCACACGTTCGAGAAGTCGTTGGGCGCGAGCTTGAAGTAGAAAGCCGTTTCGCCCCAGCCCCAGAACAGCGACACCGCGCCCACGATCACCGCCCATGCCAGCCCGCGCGCGAGCGGTGCCCAGGCCAGCGTCATGGTGCGGATGCGGCGCATCAGGATCACGGCGCTGGTGTGGTACACGATGAAGAACGCGGTGGCGTTGAAGTACATCGAGGGCGGCACTTTCATGTGCGCGCCGAGAGCCGTGGCCTCGTCGGGGCCGACCAGCGCGGAGTCCAGGTACAGCGTTACCTCCGGGAAGCGGTAGCGCATGCCGAGCACCTCGAAGAAGTACTCGGTGTGGAAATACGTGGCGAGAACGATCCACCAGAACATGAAGACGTTGAACTTGAACCAGTAGCTGCGGTGCCAGGCAATGCCGGAGTTGCGCCTGAGGAACCAGGGCAGCAGCACGCAGTACGGCAGCCACATCAGCAGGTTCTGCGTGATGTTCCAGAAGTTGCCGGTATCGAGCCAGCCCATCTGCTGCACCACGATGTTGTAGACGAACCAGAACGGGATGAAGGTCAGGAAGAACTTCTCGCCCCAGGCCTTGTCGGGGTTCTGCGAGAACCAGTAACCGGGCACGGTGGCGCGCGAGGAGGGCGTGTCGTTCATGGTGCGGGCTCGTTTGGACATGTTGTTGCAGTGTGGCGAGTTTCCAGAATAAAACAGTATACTGCAAATGTTTTTCGGGGGCGGCGCGCACGGTGCGGGCCGCGGTGGATCGTGCCGGACCAGGGAGCCAGCGGATGGGTGTTCAGAGCATCGGGCAATTGCGCCAGCGCGCCGGGAGTTTCGACTGGGGCAGCGCCTACGAGATCCCGGACGTGCGTGGCGAGGTCGCGATCGTCGGTGTCGGCGAATCGCAGTACAGCGGTCCTTCGGGCCGCACCGCGAAGGAGATGGCCCTCGTCGCCGTCGAGAGGGCCATCGCGGATGCCGGTCTCGCGCCGGCGGACATCGACGGGCTGATGTCCACCGCCAACGTCGCGGACCAGCTGATGCCGGAAGCCTTTCACGCGCGCTTCGGCACCTCGCATCCGATGTGGTACAGCGGCGAGGGCGGCGGCATGGTCTGGGCCGCGACCTGCCCCGAGCAGGCCGCCGCGGCGCTGCGAGCGCGCAAGGCGAGGCACATCATCAACGTGTTCTCGGTGGACTGGGCCTCGCGCCGCGCCGCCGGCACCGGCACGCCCGGGGACTACCACGCCAACGAGCCGATGAAGGCGCTGTTCGAGGTGCCCTTCGGCTGGTATCCGCAGCCGGTGTACATGGCGACGCAGGCCTGCCGCCACATGCACGACTACGGCACGACGCCGGAGCAGCTCGGCGAACTCGCGGTGACCTTCCGTCGCCACGCCAACAGCCATCCCGGTGCCGTGATGCGCGCGAAGACACTGAGCATGGAGCAGTACCTGGCAAAGCCCATGCTCGCGGATCCGCTGCGCATGGAGGACTGCTGCCTGGTTTCGGATGGCGCGGCGGCCTTCGTGATGAGCACGCCGGAGCGCGCGCGCGACCTGCCGCATGCGCCGGTCATCGTCGAGGGCATCGGTCGCGGCGTGATCCACAACGCGCCCTACATCTCGCAGCAGAAGGTGCTCACGGCGACGCCGCAGACCTTCGCCGCGCCGTGGGCCTTCGCGATGGCCGACATCACGCCGGCCGAGGTCGACGTGATCGCGCTGTACGACTGCTTCTCGATCACGGCGCTGATGATGATCGAGGACATGGGCTTCTGCGCCAAGGGCGAAGGTGGTGCCTTCGTCTCCGGCGGGCGGCTCGGATTCGACCGTCCGCGCCGCAGCGGTGGCCTGCCGTGCAACACGCACGGGGGGCTGATGTCCCACGCCTACGTGCTCGGTATCGCGCACGTCGTGGAAATCGTGCGCCAGCTGCGCGGCGAGGCCGCGAACCAGGTGGGGGATGCGCGTGTCGGCCTGTACGGAGGATTCACCGCCGAAGAGGCGGCCACACTGATCTTGCGGAGAGCCTGAACATGTCCATTTTCGGTCCCGACAGCAATGACGCAATGGCCTTGCCGTTCTGGAGTGCGGCGCGCGAGGGCAGGCTGGTGCTGCCATACGATCGCGCCAGCGGGCGTTGCACGTGGTATCCGCACGCCGGCGCGGACATCGAGTGGCGCGAGGTGCGCGGCCCGGCGACGCTGGTGGCGTGGTCCGTCGTGCGTGCGCCGATCAACCCCGAATTCAAGGCGCCCTATGCGCCGGCGCTGGTGAGCCTCGATTGCGAGCCGCACGTGCGGCTGGTGACGCAGATCGTCGACTGCGACTTCGCGGATCTGCGCTGCGACATGCCGCTGGAGCTTTGCTTTCGCACGCTCGAGCCGATCAGGCGCGCGCCTTTCCGCGCGCCGGTGTTTCGTCCCGCGCCGTGATGACTTTCAGGTGCGCGCGCTCGTTTGCGCAAAATTCACCCGCGCGCTGGTGTGGCATGTGCTATAGACAGTGAGTGGAATCTTCGTGGATTCCCAACCATCAGCAACGGGAGACTACCGATGGCAGAGAAGAAACCGGCGAAGAAGCCTGCAGCCAAGAAGGCCGCAGCCAAGAAACCCGCAGCAGCGAAGAAGCCGGCTGCGAAAAAGGCCGTGGCGAAGAAGCCTGCAGCAGCGAAGAAGCCTGCTGCCAAGAAAGCCGCAGCGAAGAAGCCGGCTGCGAAAAAGGCCGTAGCGAAGAAGCCCGCAGCAGCGAAGAAGCCCGCTGCAAAGAAAGCGGCAGCGAAGAAGCCGGCAGCAAAGAAGCCCGCCGCGAAGAAGTAGTTGTTCCCTTGCGCCCGATGCACAGGGACGTGCCGGGCAGCTTCCCCCGGGTCGGGTCGCCTGCGTTCGCCGCCGGCCCCGCCGTCCACGCGGCAGAGTTCTTCCTTCTCAGTCCACCGCCGCAGCACGCACCAGGTTGAGCGCGGGATCATTCGGCGCGTTTTCCACGCAGCGCGTCCCCGCGGGGTGGTAGATGTAGGCGACGCAGCGGTTGCAGCTCGTGCAGCCCGACTGCCGGGTTTCCCCGCTCCTGAACCTGTTCACCAGTCCCGTGTCGTGGATCAGCGCGCGCGCCATCACCACGCAGTCGAAGCCCTCCGTCATCGCGCGCTCGGCGTTGTCCAGCGACTTCACGCCGCCGAGGTAGGCCAGCGGCATCGTCACCGCGGCGCGCACCTTGCGCGAGTGCTCCAGGAAGTACATCTCGCGAAACGTCATCGAGCGCGGACCGGTGAGCGAGCTCAGCCTGATCGCCAGGCGCGACAGCGGATCGCCGCCGAGCATGCGGGCCATCTCGTCCTGGTCGACGAGGCTGCCGAACATGAACCAGGTCGATTCCACGTTGCGTCCGCCCGAGAGCACCAGCAGATCGGCGCCGGCGCGCTCCAGCGCGCGCGCCGTGACCACGGCATCGTCGGCGTCGGCACCACGCCTGGGCCCGTCCGCGACGTTGATCTTGGCGATCACCGCCAGATCGGCGCCCACCGCTTCCTTCACCGCGGCCAGTACCCGCGCCGGGAAACGCACGCGGTTTTCCGCGTTGCCCCCGTATTCGTCGGTGCGCGTGTTGTCGAGCGGGGAGATGAACTGGTTCAGCAGGTAGCCGTGCCCCATGTGCAGCTCGACGGCGTCGAAGCCCGCCTCGCGCGCGAGTTTCGCGGCGTCGACGAACTGCTGCGTCACCAGGTCCATGTCGGCCGCCGTCATCGCGCGCCGGCGCCAGTTGCCCGCGAGCAGGCCCGCCTTGTTGAGGCCCGAGACCGAGCTCATCGTCGCGCCCTTGACCTTCACGCCGGTGACGAAGCTGCCGCCGTGCGTGATCTGCGCCGAGATCGCGCCGCCTTCGGCGTGCACCGCGTCGGTGAGCACGCGCAGGTCGGGCAGGATCCCGGGGCGCATCCAGATCTGGTTGGGCAGCGTGCGGCCGACTTCGCTCACCGCCACGTAGGCCACCGTTGTCAGCGCGACGCCGCCTGCGGCAAGATCGCGATGATGCTGCACCAGCGCGCGCGTGGGCGCGCCGTCCAGGCACATGGCTTCGTTGGCGCCGGCCTTGATGAAACGGTTGCGCAACCGCAAGGGTCCGATGGCGACGGGATCGAATGGGGAAGGCGCGGTGCTCATGCGGGTGATTCTCCTGGGAAGCGGCGCGCGCATGATCGGGCGGGCACAGTGACTTTGCAAGGCGCTTCGGGGGCGGGCGAGTGGAACCGGGATTGCTGATCGTCGCGGCGAGCGCGATCGCGCTGTCGTGGCTGATGGCCGTGGCCGGTGGCGCCAAACTGCGCCATCGGCGGGATCATGCGCGCGCCCTCGATGCCTACGCGCTGCTGCCCGAGGGTGCGGGGCGCTGGCTCGCGCCGGTGCTGGGCTTCGCCGAGTGCGGCGCCGCGCTCGCCATCTGGCCGCGGGGAACGCGCCCGGCGGCGGCCTTGCTGATACTCGCGCTGCTCGTGCTGTACTCCGCTGCCATCGCGATCAACCTGCTGCGCGGACGGCGTGACATCGCGTGCGGTTGCGGGGGCGCGGCGACCCACGTGCCGCTGAGCGGCTGGCTGCTCGCGCGCAACGCCGCCTTGATGGCCGCCGCGCTCGCGTTGCACGAGGCGCCGCAGGCCCTGGCGCTTGCCGGCGCATCGTGGCCGTCGGCGCTGGCGGCGCTCGCGGTCGCGACGCTGCTGGTGCTGCTCTACAATGGCGCGAACTTTCTGCTTTCCCGCGACACCCTGCTGCAGGACGACTGAATGTCGCCTGCCGATGTCGCATCTGCGGAGGACGCATGACCGATATCGAGTTCGAGAATCGCGGCGGCGTGGGCCTCATCACCTTCGCGCGACCCGATACGCTGAACGTGTTCAGCCCCGGGATGATGGCCGGGCTGGGCGATCTGTACCGGCACTGCGACGCCGACGAGTCCGTGCGCGTGGTGGTGGTGACGGGGCGCGGCACGGCGTTCTGCGCCGGGGCCGACCTCTCGGGCGGCGAGGTGTTCGCGGCGCACGGCGAACTGGACTTCAGTTCCTGCCCGCTGTCCATGCAGGCCTGGGAATTGCGCAAACCGGTGATCGCCGCCTGCAACGGGCACGCCATCGGCGTCGGGCTCGGTATCGCGGTGCAATGCGACATGCGCATCGTGGCGCGCGGCGCGAAGTACGGCTTCCTGCAGAACCGCCGGGGCGTGGTGGCCGATTTCGGGGTCGAGTGGCTGCTGCCGCGGCTGATCGGTTTCGAGCGTGCCTTCGAGATGCTGGTGCGCGGCTCGCGCATCGACGGGGCGGAGGCGGCGACCTGGCGCCTCGCGGGGCGCGCGGTCGAGGCGCAGGAGGTGCTGCCGCTCGCGCTGGAGATCGCCGATGACATGGTGCGCAACTGCTCGCCGCTGGTGATGGGCATGCACAAGCGCCTGCTGTGGCGAGCCCTGGAGACGGGGCGCGATGACTTCGTCGCGCTGGAGACGCGCGCGCTGCACCACAGCATGCGCCAGCCCGATGCGCTGGAGGGCGGCATGGCTTACGTGGAGAAGCGCGCGCCACGCTGGGACGAACACTACGCGGCGCGCTGGCCGGATTTCCTGTAGGTCCGGTTGTGGGTCCGGATTCATCCGGACATTTCTCCTCTCAATGCTCCTCGCCGGCGATGACGTAGCGGTCACGCCCGGCGCGCTTGCCTTCGTACAGGGCATGGTCGGCGCGCTCGAGCACGTCATCCAGTTCCTCCTCCTCGCCGGCCCGGGCCAGGCCGAGCGTGGCCGTGACGCGGATCGTTCGCGCGTCGGCTGTCGGTACGGGAGTCTCGCGGATGCCGGTGACCAGGCGTTGCGCCGACAGGCCGGCTTCCGCGGCCGATCTGCATTGCATGAGCCAGAGAAATTCCTCGCCGCCGAAGCGGTACAGGGGTTCGTTCCCGCGCAGGGAGCGCCGCATCGTCGCGGCGAGGTGACGCAACACCATGTCGCCGACGGGATGGCCGTAGCTGTCGTTGATGCGCTTGAAATGGTCCACGTCGATCATCGCAAGGTACAGCCCGCTGCCATTGCGCCGGGCTTCCTTGCGGCACAGCTCGAAATCGTTCTCCATGCCGTGACGCAGGGGCAGGCCGGTAAGGGGGTCGTGCCGCACGGCGCTGGACAGGATCAGCGTCTTGAATCCGGCGAGCACCCGCAGCAGTTCGGATTGCGACTGCTCGAAGCCCAGCAGCGCCTCCGCCTGCCCGGCCCGCCCGCTGACGATATCCGTGCAGATCGAGCGGATCGAGTCGTGCATTTCCCGATGCACGTCTGCGGCGCGCTGCGCCGCCGCGGCATCGATCGCGTCGAAATGTGCGCGCTGCGACGCGAACCAGTTGCCGAACCGGCACAGCGTGTGCGCCAGCGGAGCCAGGACATCCTCGCCGGGCGATTCGCGCAGCACGGCGCAACGCAGGATCCGGCGCGTCCAGTCCATGTGCGCCTCGACCGCGGCATCGAGCTCGGTTATGAACGTGCGCGTTTCGGGCGCAAGCCTGGGCGTTGCCGGGCCGCTCATCGCCTGCTCACTCCTCTGCACGATCCTGGCGGCCCGACGGCGATTGCGCGTACTCGCGATGCAGCCGGTCCATGCCGCCCAGGGGCTGCACGAAAACGCCGTCGCAGCTCGCCGTGAGCACTTCGCCGGCGTGGATCTCGGCACGCACGAAGGTCTTGCGGCCCTCGATCTTCTCGACCCAGCCGCGAAAGTGCAGCTCGGTGTTGAGCGGTGTGCGCCGGTGATAGCGCGTACTGAGCGTGCCGGTCATCCCCGGCTGCCCGCCGCTCGCCTGCGCCACGCCCATGAACTGGTCGAACAGGGCCGCGACGAAGCCGCCGTGCACGCTGCCGGGCGGTCCTTCATAGGCCCAGCCCAAGGTTGCGCGCCCGTGGGTCACGCCGTCGGCAATCCACACGTTGAGCGGCGGTGCCAGCGGATTGCTGATTCCGGCGACGGGATTCAGTTCATGGCTGATCTGTCCCATGCTGCCGTGAGCGCCCCCGCCGGCGAAGAGGGCACGGCCGTAGATCCTCGGCTGTGCGGCAAAGCTGTCGGCGGTCAGTTCCAGGGTGTCGGCGATGGCATGGAGCTGCGGGATCGGCGGGGGGTCTTCGCCCAGGCCCTCCCTGAGCCCCTGGAATTGCGGGGCCCCCCCGCGGGGGCCTTCCCCCCCCCCTCGACAATGGCGGGTGGCGT
>OEIV010001530.1_pt1 | contig 10326 bp, 7 predicted proteins | sample 1539231 | NCBI WGS metagenome assembly OEIV01 (sample SAMN03794762, study PRJEB22550) | activated sludge metagenome | feature: wastewater treatment plant; material: activated sludge; isolation source: Wastewater treatment plant of a petroleum refinery complex | place: Argentina: Buenos Aires ... | reverse complement strand
GGCCGGACCCGCATTCGGGGGGGCGGGGGGGGCTCGGGGGGGCCCCCGTGCCGCCGCTCCAAATCCGCCGCCAATCGCTTCGCCCATGAGGCCGCGCCGGCGCTGGCGAACTTCGCCAACTCCTCTCCGCTGCCTTTCGTCAACGGCATCAAGATGGCCCGCGAGCGGATCGTGGCGCGCACCGACGAGGATCGTACCGACTTCCTGCGCCGCCGTGGCTTCTCGAAGGCCGGGACCGGCAAGATCATCGACGCGGTCCTGACGGAGGAAGGTCGCCCGCCCGAGAGCATTTTCGATTTTGTGCAGGGCATCACCGCCGTCGCACGCGACAAGCCCCATCAGGACGCTCGCCTCGACATGGAGGCTAAGGCGAAGAAGCTGCTCGATCGAGCCGCCTGACATCCGCAAAGCCGGAGATGCGGATTTCCGTGTCTCCGGCTTTGCGCTTCCGCGTGTCCTCAATTCCGGTCCTCGGCGCTGCCCCCTTTAGAGGAAGAGGGCGGCGCTTCGCTTCGTGACGGGTTGGAGGTTGAGAGAGAGTCTCTCGGCCGCCCGTCGCGGAGTAAATCCCGATGGCTACTGCCGTTCAGAAGATCATCCTGTCGTCCTCGCGCGACATTCCCTTCAACAAGCTGGTGCTCAGCCAGTCCAACGTCCGGCGCGTCAAGGCCGGGATCTCGGTTGAGGAGCTGGCCGAGTCTATCGCCCGTCGCGGCCTGATCCAGTCCCTGCATGTCCGCCCGGTCGTGGATGCCGAGGGCAAGGAAACCGGCATGTTCGAGGTGCCAGCGGGCGGTCGCCGCTTCCGGGCGCTGGAACTGCTGGTCAAGCAGAAGCGCCTCGCCAAGATCGCGCCGGTCCCGTGCGTGGTGTCGGAGGCCAGCGCCGATGTGCTGATCGACGAGGTATCGCTCGCCGAGAATATCGAGCGCGCACCGCTGCATCCACTCGACCAATTCCGCGCCTTCCAGGCCATGCGCGAAAAGGGCATGACCGAGGAAACAATCGCTGCCGCCTTCTTCGTGGACTCCAAGGTGGTGAAACAGCGCCTGCGTCTGGTTTCCGTCTCACCGGCATTGCTCGACGTCTATGCCGAGGACGGCATGACGCTGGAACAACTCATGGCCTTCAGCGTCAGTTCTGACCATGCCCGTCAGGAGCAGGTCTGGGAAGCGATCAGGGATGGCTGGCAGAAGGAACCCTACCACATCCGACGCCTGCTGACCGAAACCACGGTCCGCGCCGCCGACAAGCGGGCGGCTTTTGTCGGAATTGCAGCCTATGAAGAGGCTGGCGGTTGCGTGCTGCGCGATCTCTTCCAGCAGGACAATGGCGGCTGGCTGCAAGATCCGGTGCTGCTCGACCGGCTGGTGGGCGAAAAACTCAAGGCCGAGGCCGAGGCCATCGCCGCCGAGGGCTGGAAATGGATCGAAGTCGCCATCACCTTTCCCTATGGTCACGATCATGGTCTTCGCCAGCTTGTCGGCACCACAGTCGATCTGACCGAAGAGGAACGCGCCACCCGCGAGGCATTGCGCGACGAATATGACCGGCTAGAAGCGGAATTTGGCGAGGCCGACGAACTGCCTGACGAGATTGACACCCGCCTCGGTGAGATCGAACAGGCGTTGGAAACCTTCGAGCGTCGCCCGATGACCTTCGAGCCGGACCAGATTGGCAGGGCGGGTGTCTTCATCAGCATTGATGCCGATGGCGCATTGCTGATCGAACGCGGCTATGTTCGCGCCGAGGATGAAGCGCCTGCGGAACCGGAGGCTGAGATCGTTGATCCGGAAACCGGCGAGGTGATCCAGCGAGCCGAACCGGAGGTAAGCCACATGCGTGCCGTTATCACGCTGGGCGGCCAGCCGGTCGAAACTGAGGAGGAAGACGAGGCCAACACTATCAAGCCGCTGCCCGATCGTCTGGTCAGCGAGTTGACGGCGCATCGCACACTGGCGCTGCGGGATGCGGTGGCGGTGAACCCGAATGTCGCCATGACGGCACTGCTGCACCGGCTGGTCATGGATTGCTTCATGCCGCATTCCAGTCGCGGTTGCCTGGAAGCACAGGTTCGGGAGGTCCATCTGCCCGCACAGGCCGAGGATCTGCGCGGTAGCGTGTCGGCCAAGGCCATTGCAGACCGGCACGAACGCTGGGGCGATCATGTTCCGGCAGACGATGCCGCCCTCTGGGATTGGCTGACCGATCTGGACGAAGGTTCGCGCATGGACCTGCTCGCCCATTGCGTCAGCTACGGTGTCAACGCGCTCTATGAAAAGCCCAACCCCTATAGCGGCGCGGGCGTCAGTCAGCACGGACTGGACATCCGCCTGTCGCAGGCTGACCGGCTCGCTCGTTCGACCGGCCTCGACATGGTGGCCGTGGGCTGGCGACCGACCGTTGGCAATTATCTCGGCCGCGTGACCAAGCCGCGTATCCTTGAAGCCGTGCGCGAGGGGGCTGGAGATCGGGCCGCCGATCTGATCGGGCACCTCAAGAAGGGCGACATGGCCAAGGAAGCCGAACGTCTGCTGGCAGATTCCGGCTGGCTGCCTGAGCCGCTGCGCATGGTGGACGAGTGTATCGAAGTCGATCCGGCATCGGGCGCTGCGGCGGAGGCCGACGATCTGCCCGATTTCCTCTCCGGCGATGGCGAGGACGACCCGGCTGACGACGAGGAAGAACAGCATATGGTCGCTGCTGAATAGCACTCATGCGGGGCGGCTTCGGTCGCCCCGTTTACCACCCTCCGTTTCCGCAACTCGCCCGGTCCTCGTGATCGGGCTTTTTCTTTGGAGACTTTCCATGTCTGCCAACATCGACATTGACGAAATCTTTGCCCAGGATCGGGAAAACCGTCCGACGGAGCGCACACTGCCCTGGGAGGAAAGCCGCGACGGCATGACCGTTGTTGTGGAGCCAAAGCCCCATTGGGCCGAAGACATGCGCGTTTTCCGGCTCGATGCCCGTGAACATTGCCGCTATGCCGAATGGACAGCTCATGGCGTTCGTGCCCGTTTCTTCGGTCATATCGATACCTCAGGCGATGATCTGATGATGAAGGCGCGCGCGATGATTGCCCGCGAAATCGCCGATGGGCTTTGGAGCTGATGACCCGATCGCAGGGTGTCGGGCCGTGAGGATGGGAGGTCTGCACTGGAGGGGTTCAATCCGGCTTTACCATGCAATCCGCCATCCCCATCAGGACAAGCGGCGACCATATCCGGCCTGAAGGGAACACATCCTGATGCCAGCATGGTGGCAAGGCTGGCGCGGCAGAGCATCTGCGATGGGTATCCGGAATCCTGTCAGATGCGAAAAACCACCCCGCTTCCATTCGCAAACCTTGGTCCGATCCGTCTCTTTGACATTCAACCCGTGAAGGGTCGGCTTACGCGAGCGTGCCGCCCTCGGGGATTCGGAAAAAGTCCGAACGCCCTCGGGTGATTGCAGATCCGGTCAGACACTTCGGGCGCCTGTCGCGCGGGGGATGGTCCCCCGCCTCCAAAGACAGGAGCCGGAACCCATGTCCTATGCAGATGCCACCGCCTTCGCCGCCAGCCTCGCCGCCACGCTGATGATCGAGATCGTCGTGTTCCAGGCTGGAGATGGCACCCACGCCGCTTGCCCCGCCGCCGAGTTCGACGGCGACGACGACATGGTGAAGCTGGAGCTGGACCCGTGGGAGTAAGGCGCGAAAGCGCCTCATCCCCGACGGCCCGAGCGCGGCAGCCCGCGCTTCGGGCCTTCGGCGCCTCACGATGGTCCCCCATCGCCGGCAGCGGAACCGGGAACAAGCCCGGTCAGAGAGGAAGAGTGCGGGCCGTTCGGCCGTGACGGGTTGAGGGTCGGAGAGAGAGGCTCACCGGCGCCCGTCATGGAGTGCTTCCGATGACCTTTGCACGTTCCGAAACCTTCCGCCCGATCGGTCAGATACTGACTGCCGATGTTCTGCCCGCGCTTTATCGGTCGCAAAAGCTGCCGCTGCGCATCTCGTGCCTCGGCGTCGCCAGCTATGACGCCAGTGACGCGGCAAACAGCTTCGACCGCATGACCCCGCTTGGGGAATGCCCGTCACCGGAAGAGGCCATACAGGTCGCGGCTCTGCGCCTATCGCGCGACGACATTTGCACGAGGCCGAACAGCTTCCCGTATTTTCAGCCGCACATCATGCTCATTCAGGACCGAGATCAGCGCCTGGTCCTCGCCGGTGAAATCCGCGCCGGCATTATCCTCTGGCAACAACCGGTCGCATCCGATGCCGAGGCACGCAGGATCGTGACCGAGGCCAGCCGCCTGCGCGGTATGGCATTCCAGGCCTCGGACCCCGGTGATGCGAGACGGCTGCGTTACCGCGCCGCTGCGCTGGAGACCCGGTTGGTCGATCCCTTCTGGCGCGAAACCTCGGCCGATCTGCTCCGCCTGCCGCAGGCCGCCTGAGCTTCACCCTTTCCATCCCATTCGGCTCGGCCATACGCCGGGCCATGTCATGTCCGGAGACCGTCATGGCCGACTATTACACACACTTTTCCTGCCTCCTCGACGTAGGCACCCCCGAAAACGCCGCCCGCGCGCTCGATCTCTACAACGCTCTGGCGCATGACAATGCCGCTGAGGATCCGCCCTCAGATGGCTTCCTGCTCTCCATCCAGCCAGAGCATGGCGGCACGCAGCTCTGGATCCGCGATGACGTCACCGGCGATCCCGAGCATGTCGTCCAGTTTGTCAAACGCTGCGCTGCCGAATTTGGCCTGAGCGGATTGTGGGGTTTCCAGTACGCAAACAGCTGCTCGAAACCGCGCATCGACGGATTTGGTGGTGGGGCGCATGTCCTTGATCTCGCTACCGGCGAGACAGTGGACTGGATCTATACCGATGGCTGGCTTTCCTCGGTTCTGGAAGGGAGAGACCCCTATGCCTGAGGTCATCGAAACCACCGTCTATTGCCTCAACGAATTGTCTGATGTGGCAAAGGACAAGGCCCGCGTCTGGTATCGCGAAGGCGGCTTCGACTATGACTGGTACGATGCCGTCTATGAGGATTTCCAGCGCATTGCGGAAATCCTTGGGCTAAACCTCAAGACCCGTACCGTCCGATTGATGGGCGGCGGCACACGGCAGAAACCCAGCATTTGGTTCCAGGGATTCTGGTCACAAGGTGACGGTGCCTGCTTTGAATCCTGGTATTCCTACCAGAAACATGCTCCGCGCCTTATCCGGGAGCACGCACCGCAGGACACCGAATTGCATCGTATTGCCGATGCCCTTCAGGCGGTCCAGCGCCGCAACTTCTATCAGCTTCGCGCCGATGCCAGCCATCGCGGCCATTATTACCACGAATATTGCATGGCGATCTCGGTCGAGCGCGATAGTCCGACATACCAGGACATGACCGGCGATGCCGAGGAGACGATCATCGAGGCGCTGCGCGATCTGGCCCGCTGGCTCTACCGCCAGCTTGAGCGCGAATATGATCATCTGTCTTCGGACGAGGCGGTCGATGAAACCATCGCCGCCAACGAATACACTTTCACCGAAGCCGGTCGCCGCTTCGGCTGATGACGACAAGCGCCCCGCCATCCGGTCGGGGCGCTTTTTGCATGCTGCGCTTTGAGAGTCAGAGGCGGGCCGGAACGGGTTGAGTCCGGGCGGTCAAGAGAGCGCGCTGTCCGGGCTCTTCCATTTCTGCTCTCCTGAGGTTTCCGACATGAACATGGTGTTTCCCGTGGCCGATCCGGTCACGCCGCTGGCGGTTGCGCCCGCGATCCTGGCTGCGGCCAGTCTTCTGCTCCCCCATCTCGAACGCGGCCAGCGCATCGATGCCGTGACATTGCGCGGTGCTATGGAAACGGCCTTCGGCGCGTCCGATGCCACCGGCGCCTGGGACTGGAAGCTGGCCTATGAGGCCTGCGAAGTCGCTACCGTTCTCTTCTTGCGCAAATACGGAAAGGCGCTTTTCCGTAAAGCCGCGTCTCCGGCTACACGGGTTTCCGTGCTGGCAAAGATCGCGGGACTATTGCCCACGCAGACCCGGCGTTCCGAGGAAAGCCAGAACTTCCAGCAATTTTCGACGCCGATCCCCCTCGGCCTTGCCGCTCTGACAGCCGCCGCGATCACACCTGATGACAGGGTGCTGGAACCGTCCGCTGGCACCGGCCTTCTGGCGATCCTGGCGCAGACCATCGGCGGCTCGCTGATCCTCAACGAACTGGCCGAGACCCGCGCCGATCTGCTTGCCCAGATCTTTCCGGCTTTTGCCGTCACCCGGTTCGACGCCGCCCAGATCGATGATCATCTGCCTCCGGATGCTGTCCCGTCCGTGGTGCTGATGAACCCGCCATTCTCGGTCATGGCCAATGTCAGCGGGCGTGTCGCGGATGCGGCCTATCGCCATGTTGCCGCGGCACTGGCCCGTCTTGCTCCCGGCGGTCGGTTGGTGACGATCACCGGCGCTGGCTTTGGCCCCGAAGCTCCGGCATGGCGGGACGCCTTCATCCGCTTGCAGGCCCGTGGCCGCGTGGTGTTCAGCGCTGCCGTCGATGGTGCGGTCTATGCAAAGCACGGCACCACGATCGACACGCGGCTGACCGTTATCGACAAACTGCCCGCCGACGATCCCGCCAGTTTGCCGGCTTCGCCGGGGATCGCGCCTGATGTTGCCACGCTGATCGGATGGATCGAGGAACAGGTTCCGCCGCGCCTGCCAGTGTCATTGCCGAAGATCGTGGTTTCCGCTTCGGCCACCGCGCCGAAGACCGTGCGGGGCTATCTCGCTCGCTCGGCGGCTACACGATCTGTCGCTGCTTCGGCCAATGATCCTGATGGCGTCGAACTCGCCTATGAGACCGTGGACTGGACGTCACCGGAAGGCGCTCGCCTGTCCGACGCGATCTATGAGGAATATGCGCTGCAATCGCTGCGTATCGCTGGTGCACAGCCGCATCCGACCAAGCTGGTGCAATCCGCCGCCATGGCCTCGGTCGCACCGCCCAAGCCTTCCTACCGGCCCATGCTGCCGCCCGACATCTGCGCGCGTCTGTCGGACGCCCAGCTTGAAACGGTGATCTATGCCGGTGAAGCCCATGCCGATCATCTCGCCGGCGCCTGGACCGTGGACGAGCATTTCGACAATGTGAGCGCCGCGCCCGAGGATGCTGCCGGATCGATCCGCTTTCGCCGGGGCTTCATGCTCGGTGATGGAACCGGCGCTGGCAAGGGTCGCCAGTCCGCCGCCATCATTCTCGACAACTGGCTTCGCGGTCGGCGCAAGGCGATCTGGATCTCCAAATCCGACAAGCTGATCGAGGACGCGCAGCGCGACTGGTCGGCGCTCGGCATGGAACGGCTGCTGGTCACGCCTCTGTCACGCTTCCCTCAAGGCAAGCCGATCACGCTGTCGGAAGGCATCCTTTTTACCACCTATGCCACGCTACGCTCCGACGACCGGGGCGAGAAGGTTTCCCGCGTCAAGCAGATCGTCGAATGGTTGGGCTCCGATTTCGATGGAGCCATTGTATTCGACGAGAGCCATTCCATGCAGAATGCCGGTGGAGGAAAAGGAGAACGCGGCGATGTCGCCGCTTCGCAGCAGGGACGTGCGGGCCTGCGGCTCCAACATGCGCTGCCCGACGCCCGCGTGGTTTATGTCTCGGCAACCGGCGCCACCACCGTCCACAATCTCGCCTATGCGCAGCGCCTCGGCCTCTGGGGTGGTGAGGTTTTTCCGTTCCAGACGCGTGCCGAGTTCGTCGAGGCGATCGAAGCTGGCGGCGTTGCGGCCATGGAAGTGCTGGCCCGCGACCTGCGATCTCTCGGCCTCTATACCGCCCGCTCACTCTCCTATGATGGCGTCGAATATGAACTGATCGAGCATCAGCTCACGGACGAACAGCGGCACATCTACGACTCATATGCTGCCGCCTTCGCCGTCATTCATGGGAATCTGGACGCGGCGATGGAAGCCGCCAACATCACCGGCAGCGAGGGGACGCTGAACCGGCAGGCGAAGTCTGCTGCCCGTTCGGCCTTTGAAAGCACGAAGCAGCGCTTCTTCGGCCATCTGCTGACCTCCATGAAAACCCCGACCCTGATCCGGTCCATCGAGGCCGATCTGGAAGCGGGCCATGCCGCCGTCATCCAGATCGTCTCGACTGGCGAAGCCCTGATGGAACGGCGGCTGTCCGAGATCCCGACCGAGGAATGGAACGATATTTCCGTCGATGTCACGCCGAGGGAGTATGTCGGCTCGTATTTGCAGCATTCCTTCCCGGTGCAGCTCTATGAACCCTTCACCGATGGCGAGGGCAACCTGTCGTCACGCCCCGTCTTCCGCGATGGTCAGCCGGTGAAATGCCGTGAAGCCGTGGCGCGGCGCGACGAGATGCTGGAGCAGCTGGGTTCGCTTCCGCCTGTCCCCGGAGCGCTCGACCAGATCGTGCAGCGCTTCGGCACGGATATTGTGGCGGAGGTCACGGGCCGCTCACGCCGGATCGTGCGCAAGGGTATTGGAGCAGCGGCCCACCTAGCCGTCGAGAACCGTGCGCCTTCTGCCAACCTTGCCGAGACTTCGGCCTTCATGGATGATCAGAAGCGCATTCTGGTCTTCTCGGATGCCGGTGGCACGGGGCGCAGCTATCACGCCGAACTCTCGGCGCGAAACCAGCGGCTGCGCGTGCTTTACCTGCTGGAGCCAGGCTGGAAGCCAGATGCCGCCCTTCAGGGGCTGGGCCGCACCAACCGCACCAATCAGGCGCAGCCGCCGCTCTTCCGGCCCATCGCCACGGATGTCAAAGCCGAGAAGCGCTTCCTTTCGACCATCGCCCGCCGCCTCGACACGCTGGGCGCGATTACACGCGGCCAGCGCCAGACAGGCGGTCAGGGGCTGTTCCGTCCCGAGGACAATCTGGAATCCGCCTATGCCCGCGATGCGCTGCGCCAGCTCTATCTGCTGATCGTGCGCGGGAAGGTCGAGGGATGCTCGCTCGAACGGTTTGAATCCGCCACCGGCCTGAAGCTGATGGATAGCACCGGTGTGAAGGACGAACTGCCGCCGATCACCACCTTCCTCAACCGCCTGCTGGCGCTGACCATCGAATTGCAGGGCATCCTGTTCTCGGCCTTCGAGCAGCTTCTGCAGGCACGGATCGACGGAGCAATCGCATCCGGCACCTATGATATGGGGCTGGAGACGCTGAAGGCCGAAAGCTTCATCGTCACAGACCGGCAGGTCATCCACACCCATCCGGGCACCGGCGCGGAAACCCGACTCCTGACGCTCACCGAGCGCAAACGCAATCAGCCGGTTACGCTCAATGCCGCCCTGGCGGAACTGGATGATCCCCGCGCAAGATTGCTCATCAACGAGCGATCCGGTCGCGCTGCCGTTCAGGTCCCGACCACCAGCGTCATGCTGGATGAAGGTGAGATCGAAAGGCGCGTGCGGCTGATCCGGCCGATGGAAGCGATGAACATTCCGGTGCGGGCGATGGGCGAGACCCATTGGATCGAGGCTGACCGTGCCGCCTTCACCACAGCCTGGAAGGCGGAACTGGCCCAGGTGCCGGAGTTCACCGACAGCATCCTGCATATGGTGACAGGGCTACTTCTGCCGATCTGGAAACGCCTGCCTCAGGACTCCGCCCGGGTCTATCGGCTCCAGACCGACGAGGGCGAACGCATCATCGGTCGCCGGGTATCGCCGGCCTGGGCCGCCAATGCTTCGACCAGTGGCGTCACCAACAGCCTGACACCGGATGCCGCCTATGCCGCGCTGATCGAAGGTCGCACGATCCTTGATCTCGCCGAAGGGCTGCAACTGCGCCGCGTCCGCGTCATGGGCGCCAACCGGATCGAACTGACCGGCTTTACCGATGCGATGCGTGACCGGCTGCGAGCCTATGGCCTCTTCAGTGAGATCATCTCGTGGAAACTGCGCTTCTTCGTGCCCGTCGATGCAACGGGGCCGGAGATCATCGGCAAACTGCTTGACCGCTTCCCGGTTGAGCGCATCGGTGAGCGGGAGGCCGCATAATGGCGCGTCTCAACGCTTCCGAACTGGCGCAGCGTCTCGGCCGACAGGCCGAGGCGGTGTGCCGCCATTATCTCTCCAATGGCCGCAAACAGGGCAATTACTGGCAGGTTGGCGATGTCCGAAACACGGCGGGCCGCTCCATGTTCGTCCGGTTGCACGACAGCGTGAAAGGCATTGCCGGTAAATGGCAGGACTCGGCCACGGGGGAATATGGCGATCTGCTAGACGTGATCCGGGACTCGCTCGGTCTGATCGATTTCACAGACGTTGCCGAAGAAGCCCGGCGCTTCCTC
>OEIV010001529.1_pt1 | contig 10332 bp, 6 predicted proteins | sample 1539231 | NCBI WGS metagenome assembly OEIV01 (sample SAMN03794762, study PRJEB22550) | activated sludge metagenome | feature: wastewater treatment plant; material: activated sludge; isolation source: Wastewater treatment plant of a petroleum refinery complex | place: Argentina: Buenos Aires ... | reverse complement strand
CGACCTCGACGGGCGCGTGCCGCTGATCACCATCAACGACCGGCCCCTCACGGGCATCACCGCCTCCGGCCGCCTTCAGCGTCGCCTGTTCAACGGGCGCCTCACCTGCGACGACCCCAGCGTGAAGCTCAGCTTCGATGGCCTGGCCGACCTGCGCGGGAAGTGGCCGAAGGTGGACTTCACCGCCGACCTGGAGCGCGCCGACCTCTTCGAACTGAACATCGCGCCGGAGCTGCACCTGGGCGAGGTGAGCGGCATCGTGCGCGCCCAGGGCGAACTGGCCCCGGACAGCCTCAAAGGGCGGCTGGCGATCGAGGGCCTCACCTATTGCGACGACCAGGGCGTGCTGGAGCTGGGCGATGTGGAGCTCGCAAGCGCACGCCGGGACGGGGAGCCGATGCTGTCCCTTCGTTCCGGCCTGGTCGACGCGGATGTGCAGGGGAGGTTCCTGCCGACACGCCTGCCCGATGCCTTCCTGAGCGTGGTGTACAGCGTGTTCCCCGCGTTGTCGGACCGTGCACGATACGACCAGGAGGAGCAGCGCTTCGCGTTCGACGTGCACGTGAAGGAGGCCGGGCCGCTGCTCAGGCGGCTGGTGCCGCGCCTCGAACTGGACCCTGGCGCGCACTTCAGCGGCATGTTCGACACGCGCACCTTCGACATGGCCCTGTCGGCCGATCTGCCGCGCATCGCCTACGGCACCGTGGGCGGCGATTCGGTGCGGGAGATCCTCGACAAGACCCTGGACCTGTTGATCTTCAGCATGAGGAGCGAGCGCCAGCAATTGACCGACAGCACCTTCCTGGAAGGGATCGACCTCTCCGGCAAGGCCTATCAGGACGAGCTGGAGGTGCGCATGGTCTGGGACGGGAGCACGCACGACACGCGGGGCGATCTTCGTCTGGCCGGCCTGGTGAACGGTTGGACCGATGTGGAACTGGACCTGCTTCCAAGCCGCCTGCACCTTGGCCTGGGCGCCTGGTCGAACCCCGAGCCGGTGCGGCTGCACTACCATGAAGGAGGCCTCGAGGTACGCCAGCTGGAGGTGCTGAACGAGGATGAGCGCATCACCCTGGACGGTTGGCTGGCCGCGGATCCGGAGCGCGCGCTGGCCTTCGATGTGGACGGCGTCCGGTTGAGGCACCTGCGTCCGTTCTACAAGGGCCCGATGGTGTCCGGTTCGTTGAGCGGGGAGGGACGTGTCTTCGACCTGCTCGGCGAACCCAGCCTGATCAGCCACCTGTGCGTCGACTCCCTGAAGGTGGACAAGCACCCGGTGGGCGACATCACCTTCGCCGCGACCTGGAGGGACTCGCGCCGCGAGATGGAGGTGGGCGGAACCTTGCAGCGCGGCCGGCTGAAGGCACTCGAGTTCAGTGGTCGCATCGCACCCGCCGCGGAGGCGGAACAGCTCGACCTCGTTCTGGACCTGGACTCCTTCGATCTGGCCTTCATCGACCCCTACCTGCCCGCAGGGGTCAGCGACATCCAGGGGCGGGTGACGGGCGACATCCGTGTGGGTGGCACCTTCGCCGAGCCGCGCGTGGAGGGCACGGCCGTTCTGGACGAGGCCGGCCTGCGCATCGACTACCTCAACACCTTTTACAGCCTGAGCGACCGGGTGCGGATCCTGCCGGACGGGTTCTGGCTGGACCTGGTGCGGGTGAAGGACCAGGAGGGGCGCACGGCCAGGGCGGTGGGCACCATCAACCACAAGGGCTTCACGAACTGGGACTACGACGTGGTGCTCGAGCTCGACCGGTTCCTGTGCCTGAACACCACGGTGAACGACAACGAGCTGTTCTATGGCAAGGCCTATGGCACGGGCGACCTGCAGGTGAGCGGATACCAGGACAACCTGGAGGTGGTGTTCACCGGCCGCACCGCGCCGGGCACCACCATCAGCCTGCCGTTGGGCACCGCGCGCGACCTGAGCGGGATCGACTTCGTGCGTTTCCATGCGGGCCGACTTGAGCTCGACACGGCACGGGCCCCGGTGGACCTGAGCGGGGTGCGCCTCGACCTCGACGTGGAGGTGACCCCCGATGCACGGTTCGAGCTCATCTTCGACCCCACCGTCGGTGACATCCTCAGCGGGCGCGGCCGCGGCAACATCGAGATGACGGTGAGCCCCACGGGCAACCTGTCGATGCGGGGCGACTTGGAGGTGGTCGACGGCACCTACCTGTTCACCCTGCGCAACGTGGTGAACAAGCGCTTCGACGTGGACCCCGGCGGGCACATCACCTGGTATGGCGACCCCTTCGACGCCCAGCTGGCGCTGAACGCGGTGTACAAGCTGCGCGCCCCGCTGGTGGACATCATTCCGGCCGAGCGCGCCGAGGGCCTGGGCAAGCGCGTGCCGGTGGAGGTGGTGATGCGCCTCAAGGACCGGTTGGCCAACCCGGACATCGGCTTCGACGTGCGCCTTCCCTCCGTGGACGAGGGCACCCGCACGCAGGTGAACAGCGTGCTGAGCGAACCGGATGAGATGAACCGCCAGGTCTTCAGCCTGATCGTGCTCAACCGTTTTCTGCCCGTGGACCGGCTTGGCGCCGCGAACGGCCCTGCCGGTTCAAGGGGGAACGTGGTGGGCACCTCGGGCAGCGAGCTGCTCAGCAACCAGGTGAGCAATTGGCTCAGCCGCCTCAGCAACGATGTGGACCTGGGCTTCAACTACCGGCCGGGCGATGCGCTCACGCAGGATGAACTGGAACTGGCCGTGAGCACCCAGCTGTTCAACGAGCGGCTCGTGCTCAGCACGAACCTGGGCGTGCAATATGGATCGAGCGCATCCCAACAGAACAATGCCCTGGTGGGCGACTTCCAGTTGGAGTACCTGATGACCAACGACGGCCGCATCCGCCTGAAGGCGTTCAGCCAGAGCAACGACCGCAACCTCAACCAGGCGGACCAGGCGGCGACGACGCAGGGCGCAGGTGTGGCCTACCGCGAGGATTTCGACACGCTCGGCGAGCTCTGGCGCAACTTCACGGTCATGCTGGGCTTTCGGCGGCGCCCACCCGGTGTGACGCCGACCACCCCGGTCCCGGAGGAGGGTGCGGAGCCGCGCTGATCAGTCACCGTCGCCCAGTCGGAGCAGGTGGCCCAGCTTGTTCTTCTTGGTGCGCAGGTAGCGCTCGTTGTGCGGGTTGGCGGCGATCTCGATCGCCACGTTCTCCACGATCTCCAGGCCGTAGCCGATGAGGCCGGTGCGCTTGCGCGGATTGTTCGTCAGCAGACGCATCTTGCGTACGCCGAGCTCGTGCAGGATCTGGGCGCCCACCCCGTAGTCGCGGGCGTCCATGTCGAAGCCGAGCATCACGTTGGCCTCCACCGTGTCGGCGCCCTCCTCCTGCAGTTTGTACGCTTTCAGCTTGTTGATGAGGCCGATCCCCCGGCCTTCCTGCTGCATGTACACGATGACGCCCTTGCCGGCGGCGTCGATCATCTCCATGGCCCGGTGCAACTGCGGACCGCAGTCGCAGCGGCAGCTGCCGAAGATGTCGCCGGTGACACAGCTGCTGTGCACACGCACGAGCACGGGCTCATCGGCCCGCCATTCGCCCTTCACCAGCGCCAGATGCTCTTCGCCCGTGTTGGTCTGCCGGAAGGCGATGAGCTCGAAGTCGCCGTGCGCGGTGGGCAGCTGCTCACGCCCCTGCCGTTCCACCAGGCTTTCGGTGCGCATGCGATGGGCCACCAGGTCGGCGATGCTCACCAGCTTCAGCCCGAAGGTGTCGGCCATGCGCCGCAGTTCGGGCAGCCGGGCCATGGTGCCGTCCTCGTTGCGGGTCTCCAGGAGAACACGGGCGGCTTCAAAGCCCGCCGGGGGGGCCAGGTGGACCGGGGCCTCGGTGGGGCGGTGCGGGCACAGCCCCCCGCCGTTGCGGGCCTTCAGCGGGAAGATGTGGCCGGGGCGCGCCAGGTCGGCGGCGGGGGTGGCGGGGTCGATCAGCGCCTGGATGGTGGCCGCCCTGTCCTGCGCCGAGATGCCGGTGGTGGTGCCCCGGCCCTTCACGTCCACGCTTACGGTGAAGGGGGTTTCGTGCAGGGCCGTGTTGTCATGCACCATCAGGCCCAGGCCGAGCTGCTCACACCGTTCCTCGGTGAGGGGCGCGCAGATGAGGCCGCGACCATGTTTCGCCATGAAGTTCACCACCTCCGGCGTGGCGTTGCGTGCGGCGGTGAGCAGGTCGCCCTCGTTCTCTCGGTCCTCATCATCCACCACGATCACCACTTTGCCGGCACGGATGTCGGCGATGGCCTCCTCGATGGGGTCCAGACGGATGTCGTTCATGCACCAGGGTGCCGGGCGGCAGGCCTCAGCGGCCGCGAAGTTAGCCGATCGGAAGGGGGGAGCCGGTGCGGACGGGCGTGGAGATGAGGCTGTTCAGCGTGTCCACGGCGCGGGCCCAATCGAAGGTGGACAGCACGTGGCGGTGGCCGTTGCCCGCGATGCGCCGACGCTCCTCCTCGTCGGCCAGCAGGCGCAGGATGTGCGCCGCGTAGCTCGCCGGGTCGTGGCCGATGAGGATGCCCTCTCCGGGCCGGGCGCCCACGGCGTTGTTGGCCAGGGCCGAGGTGATGCACGGCATGCCCATGGCCATGGCCTCCAGCAGCTTGTTCTGCAGGCCGGTGCCGATCTGCATCGGCGCCACGAAGACGCGCGCCGAAACATAGCTCGTGCGGATGTCCTTCACCCAGCCCGTCACGGTGATCAGGGGATCCTCCTCGGCCAGCTGCCGCACCCGCTGGCTGGGGTCCACGCCGCTGATCAGGAGCGACACATCAGGCCGCTCGCGGCGCACCAGCGGCAGCACCTTGTTCACCAGGTACAGCACGCTGTCGATGTTCGGCGGGTAGTTCATGTTGCCCGTGAACAGCAGGTCGTGCGTCAGTTCGCCCGGGATCGGATGGAAGAAGGTGGTGTCCACACCGTTCGGGATCACCGTCATGCGTGCGCGCTCAGGGTGGTAGAGGTAGTCGCGGTCCTGGGCGGAGATGATGATGCGATGGTCGAACAGGTCGAACATCAGGTTCTCGTAGGCCTGCAGGCGGCGCGTCTCCGTCAACAACAGCGGCCGAAGCAGGGGGCTGCTGGTCTCGGTGCGGCGCTCCATCCCCTTGCTCAGCGTGTCCATGTAGTCCAGCGTCTTGGGCAGGGTGAAGTGCCAGCGCACATACTCGGTGGTGCGCACCAGCTGGCAGAGCACATGGTCCGGTGAGAACCGTTCGATGAGCGCGTCCACGCGCCGTTGCGCCGCTGCATGGTGGAAGTAGGCGACCTGGAAGGGCAGGCGCGAGAACACGGCGGTGATCAGCTTCCACACGATGCGCCAGCGTGGCAGGTGGATCACCTCCAGGTGGTGGCAGAAGCTGCGCAGGTGGTCGAGGTGGTCCTGATGGATGCGCTGGTCGTTGAGGCAGCAGAGCAGCACCTCGTGCTGTTCGGCCAGGCGCTTCACCACGTGGTAGGCCCGCAGCTTGTCGCCCTTTTCCAGGGGATAAGGCACGCGGGAGAGCAGGACCAGCAGCCTCATCTGCGCTTGAGGCTTCGGAGGAACCCCACCAGGTCGTGGATGATGCGCGCATCGCTGTAGTGGCCCACGATGGTGGCGCGGGCATTGGCCCCGATGGTGGCGACAAGGCCCGGTTCGTCCAGGGCGCGTGCCATCTGCCGGGCAAAGGCCGCCGGGGTGTCTGCGAGCAGGATGGCCTGGCCGTCCGTGACGGAGATGCCCTCGGAGCCGATGGTGGTGCTGATGACGCAGCGGCCCATGGCCATGCCTTCGATGATCTTCACACGCATGCCGCCGCCGCTGTGCAGGGGCACCACCATCACATGCCGGTCGGCGATGTATTGTTCGGCGCTCTTCACGCGGCCCTTCACCTGCAGGCCGGGCAGGTCCAGGTGCAGCAGGTCATCGGGCATGCGGTTGCCGGCCAGGTGCAGCCGCGCCTCGGGGTGCCGGGCGATCACCCGCGGCCACACCTCGGCCACCAGCCAGCGTACGCCTTCGAGGTTCGGCTCCCAGTCCATGCTGCCCAGATGGAAGAACACGGTGCGGCCGCCGGGCAGGGGGCGGTCGTGCTCGGCGGGGTCCACGCCGAAGGGGATGGTGGCGCCCGGTGTGCGCGAGCCGTGCGCTTCGAAGTGCCCCGCATCCGCCGGACTGATGGCCGCCACACCGTCCACCCGGTCCAGCACGGCCATCTCGTACTCCTTCAGCTGGCGGGCCAGGAAGCGGCGGTAGGGCCGCTTGATGAAGTTGCGCTCCCCGCTGGCGATGCGCTCCTGCAGCACATGCTCCAGGTTGTGCGACCGCAGCACCACCAGCGCCTCGGTGTATCGGCGGATGGTGGCGATGTAGGGGGTCATGAACAGGCTCTCCAGCAGCACCACGTCGAAGGGACGCTCGCTGAGCACGCGGATGAGCGCGATGTCCATGTCGGGCGAGAAGAACCGGCTGATGTTGTAGTTGTCGGCCGTGATCAGGTCGGTGAAGGCGTCGACCACATTGAGGCTGGTGTCCACGAACACGCCCTGGATGTCGGTGGCCCGGGTGTAGGCTTCGGGCAGCGCATCGATGTCCAGGGGATGCTTGGGGGTACGGATGCACAGCACCTTCACCGAATGGCCGTCCGCCAGCAGGCCGCGCGTGAGGTTGTGCATGGCCTTGCTGCCGCCGTCGATGGGCGGGAAGGGGGGTTTATGGCACAGTTGAAGGATCCGCATCACGCCGGCCGCGCAGCATTGACCTGAGCCGGTACCAGCCGCGATAATAGGCATCGCGGTCCAACAGGGGGCTGTCGGTGGCGGCCTTCCAGGTGAGCCAGAAGCCGATGGGCAGCAGCACCAGGCTGCTGATCCACATGCCGGGCCAGGGGTTCAGCTTCAGGCTGATGACGAGCTTCTCGGTGCTGAAGGACACGATGTGGAAGATGAGGAAGAAGACGATGGCGAACACGGTGGGCAGGCCCATGCCGCCCTTGCGGATGATGGCCCCGAGCGGAGCGCCGATGAAGAAGAAGATCAGGCAGGCGAAGGCGAGCATGAGCTTGCGGTGCCATTCCACGCCGTGCCGTGCGATCTGTTCCAGGCTGCCCTTGCGCTCCTCATCGGTACGCTCCAGGAAGTTCATGGTGGCACGCGCCATGTCGATCGCCTGATCGTGCACCGCAGGGGTCGGCGCCGTGCCTGTGGCGGGCAGCACGGCCGGCAGCGTGTCCGCGCGGGCAAGGCTGTCGCGCAGCGGGCGGAAGGAGTTGTGCAGGTAGCTCTCCTGCATCGCGACGCGTTCGCGGAACGCGCTCGTCAGCGAATCCTCGGTCCGCGCCAGCTGGCCGATCGTCTGCATCTTGTAGTTGTCCTTGAAGAGGTCCTCGTCCGTGCGCTGCAGGCCCAGGCCGCTGAGGTCCATGCGCACCACGTCCGTGGCGAAGGTGCCGTGCACCAAGGCGTCCGTCCTTCCCTTGCGGCCCGAAGGGTCCCGCGCATCATAGAAGTGTCCGTCGCGCAGTGTGAGCAGCAGGCTTCCACCGTCGGCGCTGCGCTGCATGGTGCCGCTGCGGGCGCGCACCACGGTCCGGTTCCCCTGGAAGGGTTCGCGATGGTCGTAGATGAGCACATCGGTGAGGGTGCCGTCCTCGGCCTTGTCCCGCACGCGGATGCTGAGCCCGTCGATGCCGTTGTAGAAGACACCGGGCCGAAGGTTCATCGCGGGCTTCTTGCGCGTCACGTCCCACAGCAGGCTGTGGAAGCGGAGGTTGGCCACGGGCAGCACGTTGTTGCTGAAGAGGAACGACAGGCCGCTGAGGAGCAGCACCAGCACCACCAGTGGCCGCAGGATGCGGAAGAGGTGGAGCCCCGCCGAGCGCATGGGCACCAGCTCGCTGTTCTCCCCGAGCCCGCCCATGGTCATGATGGAGCTGAGCAGCACGGCCAGGGGCAGGGCCAGCGGTACGAAGCTCGCCGTGGCGTACACCAGCAGTTCGGTGAGGGTGTACCAGGGCAGCCCCTTGCCCATGAGGTCGTCGACGTACTTCCACAGGAACTGCATGCTGAGGATGAAGAGCACGATGCCGAAGGTGACCACCAGCGGGCCGAGGTAGGCCGCGATGATCATGCGGTGCAGGCGCTTCATCCGAAAGGGGGGCGGCGGCGGCCGGGCCGCCGGGGCAAAGGTACCGGCCTCAGGAGCCGATCACCCGCATGAGGTGCGCCACCTGCGAGGCCCAGAGCTGACGCGCGCTCTCCAGGTCCTGCGGCCAGGCATGGTCGGTCACCACCAGGGCCACGTCGTTCGTCATGGGGTCGATGCGGATGCGCAGCTCGAAATAGGCACCGGGGTCCTCGTCCTCCAGCCAGCGGAACCGCATGAGCTCACCGGCCCGGCGGCCGATGCACAGCGCTTTCTGCACCTCACCGCCCCACTCGAACGCGAACTCGTCCCCGCGCACGTTCACATCGTCGCAGAACCACTCGCTGAAGCCGCTGGGCGTGCTGATCAGCTCGAACAGCACATTGGGCGTGGAGCGCATGTAGAACTCGGCCTGGTACCGCTCCTTGACGGCGCGCTTCAAGGCGCGGGCCGGCTGCGCGACCGGTTCCACGCCCATCATCACGGCCTGGATCGGGGCGGCGGGCGCCTTGTTCGCGGTCGTGCTCTTCGGCTTGTTGCTTCCGGTGGTCGCACCTTTTTCCGGCGGAGCCGGCTTGGCCGGAGCGGGTTTCGGTGCGGCCTTGGGGGTCGGCGGTGGCGGCGCTTTGGCCGCGGTGGGTCGGGTCACGGCCTTGGCCGGCGCCTTGGCTCCGATGGGGCCGGCACTGGATCGCTTGGTCGGCTTGGGCGGGGCTGCCGCTTTGCGCGGTGCCGGAGCATGAAGGGGCTTCTTCGCGGACGTCTTTCTAGCCCCTGCGGCCTTCGTGGGTCTTGGCGGTGCGGCCGTCCTCGCCGGGGCGGAGGCCTTGCGCTTCACGGAGGGTCCCTTGGCCGCCACTTTCTTCACCGGCTTGCGCGGACCGGGCCGCGATGCCTGCTTCCTGGCCGGCTTGTTCACGCGTTCGGTGGCCGGCTTCTTCGGGGCGGACTTCCGCGCCTTCGCAGCGGATGTGGCTTTTCCTGCGGCGGGGCGTGCCCCCGGCTTCTTCCTGGTCGCCTTCCTCGGGCCCGATGAGGCCGCTGGTCGTCCCTTGCCGGGCGCCGCTTTCTTCGGTGCAGGCCGGGCTTTGGGGCGCGCCGGTTTCGCGCTGGTGCGGGACTTGGCCATGGTCCGGGCAAGGTAGAAATTCCCCACGCCCATGCAAGAGCAGCGGGCCTCGGACCCGATCGGACCTCCTGCTATATTTGCCGCCCCTTTCGCCCGGCCCAGGCCGGGCCGAAGCCGATGGCGCGGTAGCTCAGCTGGTCAGAGCGCAGGATTCATAATCCTGAGGTCGAGAGTTCAAGTCTCTCCCGCGCTACACTTAGAACGACGGGCCTCCCGGAACTTCCGAGGAGGCCCTTTGCTTGGTGTCGGGGTAAATATCCGGGCAAATCCGCGGCCGTCAACCCCTTCAAAGTGTCATCCCGGAGAGGTAGCCGGGAGGCATGGCGGTTTGATTCCCCTACGGGCTACATTTGTGCCCTGCGCCACCGCCTCCCGTCGATCGCCGCCTTCCTGCTGGTGGGCCTGTGCACCACCGCCCAGCCGGTGGCCACACCTTCACCGGCCCCATCAGCGGACACCACCCCGAACCATATGCTGTTGAGGGCGGGCACCCAAATGAGGTCTGCAGCCTCATGGTACCAGGGTGCGGTCGCGTGCATGGTCGTGGGTGGGGTCGGTGCCTGGTACTTCGCGGCGAACGTGCCCGATCAGCCGGATCTACCTTGGATCGTCGGGGGCGTGGGGCTTGGCCTGGGCATCTCCCTGAGCTTCGCAGGCGGAGCACAGCTGCACAACGCGGGCACCTCGATGAGGTGGGCCGCATACAAGGGCGCCACGATCGGGGAGCCCATGCCGGAGCCCACGCGGTGAGGCATCGGTGAGCGCGCCGGAACAGCCGGAGAGCAGCCGCACGGAACACCGTGAGAACACCGTGACGGGGCCGCACGCGGGGTGCCCATAACAGCGGCGGAACAGCGGGCGGTGAGGTGCTGGTGATCACCTCCGCGCCGAGGTGGTGAAGGGCACGACGGCCCCTGTCGGAACCCCGTGAGAACCCCGTGACCGGCACTCAATTAGGCGCCATGTACGCGCGCACGCGAGACCTCGGCGAACAGCGCGCCGAACAGGGGGAGAACAGGGGAGCAGGCACAGGGCGGGCAATGGGGCCCGGGGTGGGGA
>OEIV010001528.1_pt1 | contig 10338 bp, 11 predicted proteins | sample 1539231 | NCBI WGS metagenome assembly OEIV01 (sample SAMN03794762, study PRJEB22550) | activated sludge metagenome | feature: wastewater treatment plant; material: activated sludge; isolation source: Wastewater treatment plant of a petroleum refinery complex | place: Argentina: Buenos Aires ... | reverse complement strand
CTTCCCTTGCGGGCTAGGTTTGGCACCTTGATCACTCAGGTTGCCGGCAGGTCATTGAGCTAGGTCTCTCACTGCACTCTTGATACTTAATTTGTTATTACTCTTGTATTATATCACTGCGATCAATTCTCAATGTCCACCTTCTACATTGTAGCCTTTGGATCTAAGTTCTTCAGCAAGCTGCTCTTCTACGGCTAGTGCCTTGTCTCGCGAACTGATAGGGTTGAAGCGACTGTAGAGATCGGGCCGTAGCTTACCTATCTTGCAATGCTTGATGGCACGAGATTTGTGCGGCCCATTGATGTGTTGCAGTCTGCGCTCCTTGGGCTCAAGATATGATTGCCCCACATAGACATACTTGGGATCGTCATTGAGCTCAAAAACATAAACATAATATTTGTATTTCATTAATTAATTTATTAGTTATTTTGTCAGGTAATATATGCACCAAGAAACGGGCTTAATGTTTATTAAGCTTAAACTTAACCTCATAGGTCATGAAATCAATATTTTGAGTAACACTTAGTGCTCTTCGTAAACGTAAATCATCCTCTAAAGCTATGATCAAACCTTTTACTGTTTGACCTTTTTCAGATAGCTCATCTTTAACATAGCCCATATATCTTTGAACCTGACCCACAACTACATCGCTAATACGTCCTTTTTTTAGCTCGACTATCAATAATTCTTTTTTGTTTTTACTAATTGCCAAAATATCTATTGGCCCGGTGTCTGATGGGTATTGCTGCCCAATAATCACGCCATCTTGTTGGTAAATATCATACTTCTTACCCAGTTCGGTATAGCCCCAGTTATGAACCAAAAAATCTTCTAGGTGTTTCTCGAGCGCAAAAACAGTGGGGTCTTCGACTGCCTCATCTGACACGCTCATGATAACGCCTGGGTGCTCAATAAGCAACTCAAGCTCTTTTCGATAATTCTTCAAATCAACAACAGTTAATATACTACCGGAAGAATGCTTGAGCTCAGTGCTCATTTGCTCACGATCAATAGTAGTAAACCACTTAATTTTTCTCTGGTGACATAGATCATGGCCTTTATGAAATTCGTAATCACCTTTAACCTCACCAACCATCAAGCTGCCACTACCTTGCCCTGTCGGGCTAAGTACAATATCGCCTTTTTGTAAGTAATGCATTGCAGTATATAGCTGGCCACAAGCAAGCCCTGCACCAATTTTTGTTTTACCAGGGTTCTGCTCAAGCCAAATGGGTATAAATTTTTTATTAAAGTCCCGCCAATTATCGGGAAATTTATCAGTTAAATCGATGTCTTTTAAAAAACCAACACCAAAAAATTCACCGTTTTTTGCCTCTTCGGCATACATGCTCCTTTGACCTAACATTATTTTGTAGTAGTTTTTCATTATTCTATTTTACCTTATTTTTTGATTACAACAGTGTACTTCGTCGAGCTTAAAGGCATTGTTACATCTATGACAAACTATTTCGTGAATGTATTTTTAACTCTCTTAGATGTATTGAAGTATATTAGCCATATAGCAGAAACTATCAAGTTTCTTATGCCCCCATTCATTAGTGCGTCGGTGGCGTTTCTATCTATTTCGCCAGCAGAGGACTTAATGAGTAAAGCTAAAATATACATAATAACACCTAATGCCATACCTAAATATATTAAAATCTTAATAAGTTTAACCACTGTTTTCTTATGAGAAGAAATCTTTAGCAGGATACTTGCTGCAATTATTACTATTGATACTTCAATTACAACAATCGGCAATATATAAATAGAATTTTCATTATCAATTATAGGCAAAGTTTGAAAAACATCAATTGTGAATATAAAAATAGTACCTATAAGCGAAAGTATAAAGAGTGTTAAAAATCCACTAACACCCACTAGATTATTACTTTTTTGTTCTTTAGGATTTGTCATGGTGCTTTGCTCTTGAACTGCTACTCTCTTGTTTGGTTTGTCCATAGATGGGTCCTGAGTTATTTTTTTCGATTCTTTCTGTACTGCTTTACCGCAGTTAGTACAAAATTTAGCTGTTTTAGACAGCTCGGTTCCGCACTTAGAGCAAAATTTGCTAATAGTCTTTGTCATATAATCAAGTTAAATAATTGTCTTAATCATACGCCTTATTAGCTTTAACCACAATAGTACGATCCTAAATGAGTTTGGTTTGATTACGATATATGGTGGTAGAGTGAATAAGAGGCTAACTTTTCCGAGTAGCTAAACTTAGTATTGAGTTGTTTTTATTTAAATTTACTACTTTTAATTTTTTTTGTGGATTTCTGTTTGTTATTTTTTTCTTCTAAATAATTTTCTACTGCTTCTCTTTTTAGATTACCAATCTGAGTTAACATTACCAAACCTGCAATAACGCTGCCATAAAAAAAAGGAGTTAGATATATATATGACAAAAGCAATACAACACTAGCAAAGACAATAGGCCCCAATATAAGGGTTGGCCATTTTACGGATTCGATTTCACCATCATTCTTTAATTTCAACCTAAGCGGTAAAGTAGCAAATAGGGTGCCCCAGATACTAGACCACAGGAATATACCAACTACTAGTCCTAATATTCCAAAAATATAGTTCATACTAACTCACATTCTATTCTATTCTATTCTATTCTATTTATCACAATATTATAACATACGAAGCGGCGCGCTTACTGACAAATATTCTGTTTTAGCAAAATTCGGGGTTAGGCCAGTCTTAGTTTTTGTGCCAGCAAATTTGATTTTTATTGATCATTTTATTTCCAATCATCATTTAACATTTTATTTTTAATCCAATACCAACCCCAATATATTAGACCACCAAAGATTGTGAACGCAATTACCCTAGGTACCACATCAATCGAGAAGAGCCTGTCTGGTATTTCTGCTAGTACATACAATATGGCTGTAGCAAGTCCCCCGAGCATAGTAAAACTTATTAGATAGACTATTGCCATACCAATTGATGGAAACTTTTTATTATTATTTAGTTTATTTTTATTATTTCCCATGTAACTATACCTTTTCGATAAATGTATCTATAAACTCGCCAAACTTTTTAGAGACTCGCTTAAACACAGTATCGCGCTCTAGTATCTTAGGTTGCTCTTTTAGTGTGCCTACTATTTCGTCACGTCTTGGCTTAAGTCCAGTAAACAAGTACTCGTCTATAAGTTGTTGCATTTGTTCTGGTTTGATATTCTCTTCTTTGCACATTTGCTCAAACGCAGCTATTTTTTCTTTTTGCCAAAAGTCATCAAACTCGCTTTCAACCTTATCGCTGTCATCTATCTTTGGTACTGTGCCTTTTATGAATTTCTCAATTAGTTCTCTTTTACTACGCAGCTCTGGGTCGCCAGCCAAAATATTCATTATTGAGTTATTAATATTCTTCTTTTCTTCCTCTGTAGAATCTACCATTCTGGCAATAAGTCGCAATATGTAATCAACATTTATATCGTCTCTGCGAATTAACTCAAGGTTAAAATCTACGTCTTCTAGTATAGATACCTTCTCAAGCTCGCGTTCTGCTTCAACTCTTTTGTAAATATCTAAGTATTTACTTTTGAAATCTTCAAACTCTTGCTCTTCTATATAAATATCGGCAAATGTAAAATCTGCGAATGATTCTAGGACATTCTTAAGCCTTAGTAATTCGCGAAAATTAGTCACAAATAGCAACTGCTGTTCTTCACCAACCAAGTTGTCAACTTCGCTTGGCTTATCAACAAGTTTATTCAGTTCAGCAAGTGCTGCATTAAACTCTCCCACATATTGCTCATAGGGTTTTATGAATATTATTTCTTTAGCATCTTTGTTGCTATACAGAGCTATTGCATCGTCGGTAGCTTTTTTGAGGTTTCTAAATACCACAATATTACCCTGTGATTTTTGCTCGTTTAAGATCCTATTGGTGCGTGAATAGGCCTGTATAAGCCCATGGAATCGTAAGTTCTTATCTACATACAGGGTATTGAGTGACTTACTATCAAAGCCAGTCAAGAACATATTTACCACTAGCAAAATATCTATTTCTCGATCTTTCACCTTCTTGGCAATATCGCGGTAATAATTATAAAAGCTTTTGCTGTCTCTAGTAGTGAAGTTAGTGCCAAACATTTTATTATAATCATCAATGTAACTCTCAAGCTTATCTCTGTTATGTTGGTTTACCGGACCACCACCCTCTATGTGCAAATCACTATCTAGCATACCATCGGCATCTTTGTCTTCTTCATTCGCTGTGTAGCTAAATATTGTCGCGATTTTTAGATTATGTTTACCAGCATCTTTTTGAGCCTTGAAAATCTCATAGTATTTTGTAAGTACATCTACGCTACTTACACAAAATATTGCCGTAAAATCACGCGAGTGCGTTTTGCGATTGTGATTAGCTACAATATAATCTGCAATCTTCTCAAGACGTTTCGGCGACTCCATTAGTTCTTTTATGTCTATACCTTCCACGTCGATATCTATGTCGTTATTACTACCTTCTTTTTGCTTGTACTTACCTACATACTCGACCGAGAACTTGAGCACATTCTCGTCTTTTATAGCATCGGTTATTACATACTTGTGTAGGCAATCGCCAAAAAGATCTTTAGTAGTGCGCTTATTGGCGCCGCTACCGCTAGCGTTTTCTGCTAATATTGGTGTGCCGGTGAAGCCAAACATTTGTTTATTGGTAAAGAATTCTGTTATTTTTTTGTGGGTTTGGCCAAATTGGCTACGATGACATTCATCAAATATAAATACTATTTTTTTGTCTTTGAGCTTTTCCATAGTAGATAGGTGTCGTGAGTTTGAGATCGCGTTGTTGAGCTTTTGTATGGTAGTCACAATCAGCTTACTCTCATCACCAAATTGTTTTACAAGATGCTTGGTGTCATCAGTACCGTCTACACTACCTTCTTTGAATGAGTTAAATTCTTTTATTGTTTGATAATCCAGATCATTGCGGTCTACTACAAACACTACTTTGTATATCTCTGGCAAGTCTACCAGTATTTGGCTAGCCTTAAACGACGTTAGAGTTTTACCCGAGCCTGTAGTGTGCCATATATAGCCATTCTTGTTAGAATTCTTTACTCGCTCTATAATTTTTTCTACTGCATAGTATTGGTATGGCCTCAACACCATGAGTATTTGATCTGTTTCGGCCAGCACTGTGTATTTGCATATCATCTTGGCTAGGTGGCATGGCTCCAAGAATATCTTTACAAAGTCATCGAGCTTAGTGATGTTTTTATTCTCTACATCTGCCCAGTAGAATGTTTGCTTGTACGACTGTTTGCGGTTGTTGGCATAATACTTAGTATTTACCCCGTTACTAATTACAAACATTTGTATATATTGAAACAACCCAACGCCACTATGGTAGCTGTGTCGGTGGTAGCGATTTACTTGATTAAACGCTTCTTTGAGCTCTAATCCTCTGCGCTTGAGCTCTATCTGTACCAATGGAAGGCCATTTATAAGTATTGTTACGTCATAGCGGTTTTTATAATTGCCCTCTACCATCACTTGGTTAGCTACCTGAAATTCATTTTGACACCACTCTTTAGTGTTTAAGAATTCTATGAATATTACCTTGCCGTCATCTCTGTGTAGATCCATCTTGTCGCGCAATATCTTGGCTCTATCAAACACATTGCCTTTGTTGAGATGTATGAGTATGCGAGCAAATTCTTTGTCACTAAATATAGTATTGTTGTGCTTCTCTAGCTGGGCTTTTAGATTAATTTGTAGCTCTTGCTCGTTGCGTACCACAACCCTCTCGTACTTTTTCATAGTTACAAGTTGTTTTATGAGATTATTCTCTAGTGCTTGCTCAGATTGAGTTGTCATATACTTATAAGTTTAGTAATTATTGGCGTAAGACCAATTATTGATAAAATGATGCCAAATAGCGCAAGTACTGTACCTACCCTGAATCTTATGGTACTTTTTGATTCACTCTTCTCAAGTATTGATATTATTTTTTTGAGACTTGTAACTACTGTAAGTGACTTTTTTAAGTTAGTGTTTTTTGACTCTATGCCCACATTCCACTCATTTGCTGCTAGTTCAAGATTCTTTAAGTTACTTTTTAATTCATCTAGGTTAACTGAAGATGCGAATTTTTCAAGTGCACCCACGTAGTCATCATGGAGCTCCTCCAGGTGCATTCCATAGTTAACATCATCCATCGTAGTACTCATACAAACATCCTTTGTAGCAAAGCTTTTTTGAATTGCTTGGCTTGTCTTAGCTTATATTTTTCTATCTCAATTTTATCATCAATAGTAGTTAGAAACTCAGCTACTTTTTCTTGTTCTTTATTTGATGGTATAGGTACAACAAAATCCTTCAGCATACCTAGCTTAATAAAGGACATTGCGCCTGTCTGCTTTAGACTAAGTGCGTAATTACGAAAATAATGCGATAGATACTTAAAAAGAAACAAGCTATTTACTCCAAAGTTTTGTAATACATATGTGCGTTGATAAGCTTCAAACTTGCCACTATAATATTGGCATAAGCCCACTTCTGCATTACCCGCAATCATTATAGCTTCACCTTCAAATGAATATTCATCAGAATAGGTATATTTTTTTGCACATGTATAAAATCTATATTTGCCTTTTGGATTGCCTGCGTTTACATCTTTTTTTCCTGTTGTAATACTTGTTAAGTCAGATAGTTTCTTCTTCCTCCAATCTGGATAGTCTTTACCATTCTCATCTTTAAATCGTATTTGCTGAGAGAATATTTTTTGCATTATGCCTTTTTTGTATCTTTGTAGCAACTTTACTCTTTTGTCTTGTAGCTCAATTCGCTTATCAACACTTGTCAAAAACTCAGCTATTTTTTGCTGTTCTTGAGGAGCAGGCATATATGTCTGGCAATTACCTATTTCGCCTAAATTAATCTTTTTGGGGAAAGCAACGTGGATAGTCCTACGCCATAGCTCATTCTGGAACGTGTCTGTTTTAATATATTGATCAAGGAATTCAGAATTGTATTTGTTTGATTGTTTTATAAGTGCGAGACTAACATAAAAAGAAGCTCTTACATTCCACGATACATATTTAGCAGTACCAATATCACCTATCCGCGTCATTAATATATCGCCTTTCTCAACAGCTACGCGTCCGAGCTCTTTTTGATAGACTTCTTCAGATACATATTTAGTCTTATTGAAATTATTACCCGTAACGTGCTCTACGCTATAGAATGGGACGCCGGTCTTTGTATAGTGTGGTGTTTGATGAGTGCCATCATATATTTTTGCTAAGTCACTTAGTCTTCTTTCTTGCCACTCACCACTAAACTCTTTAAACCGTAATCCTGGCACATTCATATCTTGACCTCTAGATATGTATGGGTTACGCTATAGCATAGCGTAACCCAGTGAACTGGTGCTGTTTGTGTTGATTGAATACTAAGTCTTGACATAAGCATTTTACTTATGCTATTATACCTGCAGAAGTAAGACCTCCCGTGTTGGTTCACCTTGTGTGATCCGTCAAAACGGGAGGCTTTCTTTTTCTGTATAGAATTATTCATTTTTACCTCTAACTATACTCCAAAAAGAACTATCTTTTGATTCTAATTTTCTACCATACGACCAAGCAATAAAATCTACTGCTTGTAGTTGTTTGTATTCGTGTGGATCACCAAATATAACATTTTTAAACTCTATCGTAAGCCCTAGTTTATTAATTATCGCTTTTCTGTGTTTAATAGTGTCTTTTCTCTCCACAACAAGAACTTGTGCGTCTCCGCATATTGCAATAAATTTTGCAAGTTCACTATAGTATTGTAGAGATTGACCCTTAATGCTTTGCTTCTTCTTGTAATAGTGTGTCTTGATCGTAACGTCTAATTCAGTTACTTTACTTAAGATACGTATTCGTGTTGCATCATCAACATCTACTGAATGTAAACGGCCTTTATTGTGGTACTGGGGTTTTGCACGCCAAGTTTTCTTTACAATCTTCTCAAGTTTTCTATCATGTTGAGTAATGATGGCTGCAAATACTATGTATTTACTTTTGCTACCAATATCACCACTCTCGTCAATATAGACATATCTCATACTCTAAAACGGCGAGTCTATGCCGAGCTCCTTACAATAACTTTCTATCTTTTTATCTAACTCAATACTATCATTATCAAGCTTCTTGATCTCACTCGTAACCTCGGCAAGATCTATCTCAGGCTCTGGCTCAAACGTATCTACATATCGCGGTATATTGAGATTGTAATCATTTTCGGCTATTTCACTAAGCTTGGCTACATAGCTATATTTGTCTACAGTTTTGCGATCTTGATAAGTTTGTATAATCTTACCAATATCTTCTTCGCGTAGTTTGTTTTGGTTTTTGCCTTTTGCAAAATGTTTGCTGGCATCTATAAATAATACATCTTCTGGATTCTCACGACATTTCTTAAACACCAATATACAGGCTGGTATGCTTGTGCCATAGAAGAGATTGGCCGGCAAACCAATCACTGCATCGAGATAATTTTTTTCTTTTATCAAGAATTCGCGAATATGGCCTTCGGCTGCTCCACGGAAAAGTGTGCCATGCGGCATCACCGTCGCCATGGTACCATTTTCGTCTAGCTGATAAATCATATGTGTTATAAAAGCGTAGTCGGCCTTAGACTTGGGTGCAAGTTTGCCGTACTGGCTAAAGCGCTCGTCTTGCAAATGTAGTGGGTTAGCAGACCATTGAGCAGAAAAGGGAGGATTTGCTACCACAGCTTCAAACTTGTACTCCATATGTTGCGGATGCTCTAGTGTGTCTTCTTGCCGAATATCAAATTTTGAGTAATTGACATCATGCAAAATCATATTCATACGTGCAAGGTTGTAAGTAGTGAGATTGAGCTCTTGTCCAAAAAACATACCTACGCTTTTTACTTCTTTGGCTACACGTAAAAGCAATGACCCTGATCCGCAGGTAGGGTCGTACACATTCTTGAGTTGAGTCTTGCCGTTGGTGACAAGCTTGGCCAGTACTTGAGAGACTTCTTGCGGAGTATAAAATTCACCAGCTTTTTTACCGGCACCACTAGCGAATTGTGATATGAGATATTCATAGGCGTCACCGAGCACATCTACCTTGGAATCTTCTAGTCTAAAGTCAATTTTGTCTAAGTGCTGCAAGACTTTGGCAGTGAGCTCGTTTCTTGCGGCTACTGTTTTGCCAAGTTTTGCTGAGTTAAGATCAAGCTCTGAGAAGAGTTTGTCAAAATCATCTTCACTGTCTGTGCCCATAGTACTTTGCTCTATACTATTGAGAGTGTTTTGTAATTCTTCTATAAGATTGTCGTTGGTGCCACCACCTTCGGCTACATAGTAAAATAACTCGGTTGGCCTAAGAAAATAACCAAGCGATTCCACTGCATCAGTTCTAACTGCCTCAATAACTTCTTTTGATTTGTCCAGATCTTTTACAAGATCACGATACTTAATATTGTCTGAACTCAAAAGTTTATCAGCATGTAGCTCCATTTTTTCAGATAAATACTTATAAAATATAAAACCCAAGATATAATCTCTAAACTCATCAGCGTCCATCTTGCCTCTTAGCTCATTGGCGATGTTCCAAAGCTGCGTTTCTAATTGTTTCTTTTGATCTTCTGACACGTGAATTCTCCAGATTTATTTGACCTTATTATAGCACCTCTTAAGATAGTGAGGTAGAGAATATTACAGCTGCGTATATTTATTATAATTACTCTTGGCCTAGACTCTATGTTTTTTAGATTTTTTGAGAACACGTTTGATTGACTCTACTAAATCATCCAGTGAAGTATTTTTATTTACCAAGTACTCGGCCGCACCGAGTCTGAGCCCTCTATCAATATCTTCCTGGCTATCTAGTGCACATAGAATAATCACAGGTATGTCTTTGAGCTCTGGAGTACTCTTAAGTATATCAATCACATCAAATCCAGAGATCCTAGGCATCATGATGTCTATAACTATGAGATCTGGTCTGAGCCTAACTGCGACATCGAGTGCTTCTTCACCATCACAGGCGCAATATGCCTTGAACCCATGTTCACGCAAGAAGCGTATATACACTGTGACCAATGCGTATTCATCATCTACTACCAATATTCTTGGCCGGGTATCTGGCTTGCTTTTGACCCTGCTTTCTCTACGCCGCAAATACTCTGGCGGCCGAGTAAACGGCTTGGCGTCGGCAGCAGTTAGCCGCTTCTTATTGTTCTTTCTGCGTATAAACCAGCTCATATGCTTATGATACTCTTATTTTCAGATCAAAACCAGAACAAGTATTTTTACTAACTAAGCTCCGTATATTTTTTATGATTGCCTTTG
>OEIV010001527.1_pt1 | contig 10344 bp, 9 predicted proteins | sample 1539231 | NCBI WGS metagenome assembly OEIV01 (sample SAMN03794762, study PRJEB22550) | activated sludge metagenome | feature: wastewater treatment plant; material: activated sludge; isolation source: Wastewater treatment plant of a petroleum refinery complex | place: Argentina: Buenos Aires ... | reverse complement strand
TCAGCGGCCGCGGCCGGCCGCGGCGCAGCCCGCCCGCCAGCAGCATGGTCAGCAGCGGAAACAGGCTGAAGATCAGCGCCGCGCGCGCCGCGCCCATGTGCTGCAGGCCGTAGTTCAGCAGCGCGATCAGGATGCCGAACTGCCCGATGCCCAGCGCCGCCATGGCCAGCGCGTCGCGCGCCGGCGGCCAGCGCACGCCGCGTGCCCGCGCCGCGCGCAGGGCGGCGGGCACGAAGGGCAACAGGCACAGCACGCCGATGGCGTAGCGCAGCAGCGCCAGCGTGAGCGGCGGCACCTCGGCCACGACGTAGCGCGAGGCGACGATGGCCGCGCCCACCTGCACGCCGGTGCCGGCAGCGGCGGCCAGGGCCCAGTTCACAGCGCCAGTTCCCAGTGCTCGCTCACCAGGTCCTGGCCAAAGCCGTGGTAGGGCTCGCTCTTGAGCAACTCGAAACCCCGCTTGGCATAGATCGCGCGCGCCGCCAGCAGGTTGGCGTGCGTCCACAGCACCATCTTGCGGTAGCCCTTGGCGCGCGCGAAGGCCAGGCACTCGTCCGTCAGCCGCGCGCCCAGGCCCAGGCCGCGCGCTGGGGGGGTGAGGATCAACATGCGCAACTGGGCCACGGTCTTCCTCGCTCTCGCGCACCACGAAGGCCGAGCCGACGCGCTCGCCGTCCAGCTCGGCGATGAAGCCACGCTCCCAGGCCGCATCGTGCGTGCGGATCATCTGGGCCGCGATCTCGGCCACCAGGGCCTCGAACTCGCTGTTCCAGCCGAATTCCTGCGCGTATTGCGTGCCGTGCAACTGCACCACCCAGCCCATGTCGCCGATGCGCGGCTCGCGCAGCACGACGGTGCGGTCGGCGGCAGCGCCCGGCTCCAGCAAGGCCTGGGCGGTGCGCAGCGCGGCGATGAAGCGCGCGCGCCGGTCGGGCGCCAGCGTGGCCAGCAGCGCGGCCATCTGCTCGCGCGAGCGCTGCTGCAGCGGCTCGAAGGCCACCCAGCCGGCGGGCGTGAGCGCAAGGGACTTGCGGCGAGTGTCCCCGGCATCGGCCTCGCGCGCGATCCAGCCGCGCTGGCTGAAGCCGCGCAGCACGCGGCTGAGGTAGCCCGCATCCAGCCCCAGCCCGCGCGCCAGGTCGGTGGCGGTGCAGTGGCCCTGGTGCGCCAGTTCGTACAGGATGCGGACCTCGGTCAGGGACATGGGGCCACCCAGGTAGGGCGCCAGCATGCCGATGCGCTGCGTATAGGTGCGGTTGAAGGCGCGCAGCAGCTTGACGTCGCCGGGGTCGATGGCAGGGTTCATGGGACTGAAGTTTATATTTATTCAATTGCTTAAGGCAATCAATCAATTGCTAATTTCAAGATACTGGATTTTTCAGCAGAGGCCAACCCGCCACAGGCAGCCGGCGACAATCGCACCTCATGGATCCCGTGCACACCCGCTTCGTCCTGATCGAAACCAGCCACGCCGGCAACGTGGGCGCGGTGGCGCGCGCCATGAAGGTGATGGGTTTTGACGACCTGGTGCTGGTGCGCCCGCGCTGGCCCGACGTGCTGCAGCGCCCCGAGGCCATCGAGCGCGCCAGCGGCGCCGCCGACGTGCTGGCGCGTGCCCGCACCTTGGCAACGCTGGACGAGGCACTGCACGGCATGACCCACCTGTGCGCCACGGCCATGACCGCGCGCGACTTTGGCCCGCCGACGCGCAGCCCGCGCGAGCACTTTGAATTACTCCTGAATCAAGAGCTGCCCACGCTTGCTGGGCAAGCGCTGGGGGCCGATTTGGTTCAAAAACCTGGAGCTGGCGTAGCCCTGCTGTTTGGCTGCGAGCGCTACGGCATGGCCAATGCCGACGGGTACCGCTGCCACGTGGCGCTGCGCATTCCCACCGACCCGGACTACGGGTCGCTCAACCTGGCGGCGGCCGTGCAGCTGATCGCCTACGACTGGCGCCAGGCGCTGGCGGCGCGCGCTGGCGGCTGGGCCGCGCCCGCCGCCGCTGGCGTGTCGCCACACGTGCCGGCCGACGCTGTGCAGCTGGGCCAGATGCTGGCGCACTGGGAGCAGGCGCTGGTGGCGGTCCGCTTTCTCGACCCCGCTGCGCCCAAGAAGCTGATGCCGCGCCTGCAGCAGCTGTTCAACCGCGCCGCGCCCAGCGCGGAGGAAATCCACATCCTGCGCGGCATCGCGCGCGCCATGCAGAAGGCTGATTCAGCTCAGCCCTGAGGGCGGCCAAGCAGGCTGAGCAGCAGATCTGGTGAGTCGAGGACAGCCTTGGTTTCATACTGCTGAGAAATGACCCCTGACTCCATGATGTAGGCATACCGGGAGGCGCGCAGCGTCGCGAAAACGTTCTGCTCGGCGATGAGCACCGTGCACCCTGCTTCGACGATCTTGGCGATGATGGAAAACAGTGTTTCCGTCATGATGGGCGACAGGCCGAGTGATGGCTCGTCCATGAGCAGAAGCTTCGGCTTGCCCATCAGCGCCCGGGCCAGCGCCACCATTTGCTGCTCGCCGCCGCTCAACGTTCCCGCATCCTGGTTGCGGCGCTCCAGCAAGACTGGGAAATAGTCGCAGAGGGCGACAAACTCCTTCTCGATTTCTTGCCGGGACAGTGGCCGCCGATAGGCGCCGAGCGAGATGTTGTCGAAGACGCTCATGCGCGGAAACAGCTGGCGTCCCTCGGGACACAGTATCAAGCCGTTTTCTACGCATCGGCGAGAGTCCCATTGAAATACGTCGGTATCCTCGAAAACGAACTTGCCTGCTGTTCGCTCTTGAATACCGGCGATCGATCGCAGCAGGGATGATTTGCCAGCCCCATTGGTGCCGATCAAGGCAACACATTCGCCACGCGGAACGGAAAGAGAGGCGTTCAACACGGCGACTTTCCTACCATAAGTCACCGACGCTGATTCAACGGCAAGAATAGGGGCTTCCATCGATTCACCCATTGCCCAGATAGACCTGCTTCACATTGGAGTTCGCCAGCACGTCCGAAGGCGTGCCCGTCGCCACCCATTTGCCGGCCGCCATGACGGTCACGACGTTGCACAATGCCATGATCAGACTCATTTTGTGGTCGATGATGATGGTGGAGACGCCGCTGGCATGTATCTCTTTCAAAAAGGTGGACAACTGCGCCACGTCTGCCTCAACCAAGCCGCCCGATGGCTCGTCCAGCAGCAGCAATTCAGGCTGGTTTACCAGGGCCATGGCGATGCTGAGTTTCTGCAACTCCAGGTTATTGAGGTCGGCCGGGTACTCATCCAGCCGATCAGCCAGACCAGTGCGCTCCAGCAGGGTGGCTAGGCGGCGATCTTCGTCCGCAGTAGCTCGAAGCCGGAACCATGACCGCAAAGACCCAGCTGGCGCAAATGAAGCTGCCAGCAAGTTGTCACGCACGGTATGGTGAGCAAATGACTGCGCGGCCTGAAAGGTGCGCCCGATGCCCAGGCGGCATTTCCTGAATGCCGACAGACCGGACACATTTCGCGATTTGTATAGCACGGTACCGGCTGTGGGCCGCACGACCCCGGCAAGCACGTTGAAGAGAGTGCTTTTGCCCGCGCCATTGGGGCCGATCAAGCCGTATATATCGCCAGAGGAAACCTGGATGGAAATGTCATCCACCGCCCGCAGTCCCCCGAAGCGCTTGGAAACACCGCGGACTTCCAGAAGGTACCCGCTCATGCTTTTCGCCCGCGCAGTAGTTGGAAGACGTCGATCAGCTTCCCATAGAGCCCGCCGGGTGCGCGCTGGACGATCAGAATCAAAAGAACGCCAAGGATGATCAGGCGATATTGATCCGCCTCGCGCAGGAACTCAGGCAGTATGGTGAAGATCGCGGCCCCGATAATCGCGCCTCCGACGGTCGTACGGCCTCCGATGATCAGGGCCATCAGCGCCATGAATCCGATTTCATAACTCGCGACTTGAGGGTTGATGAAACTCAGGAAACTGGCATAGAACGAGCCCGCGAACGCGGCGATGCCCGCGCTAAGGACAAAGGCCAGCAGCTTGGCTAGGGTCACGTCAACACCTAGCGCGTCGGCCAGCAAGGTGTTGTCGCGGATCGCCCGAAGGCGCCGCCCGAACGCTGAATGCATGAGCACCAGACAGAGTGCGACGATCAGCGCCGTCCAGGCGAGGGTCAGGTAGTAGAAGCCGAGGGTGTTGTCCAGGGCGATGAAGTTCGGCATGGAGGGTTTGGGAATGTGGGAGATCCCCAGCTCGCCGTGGGTAACCGAGGCGTTCTTGATCGCGATTGAAGCCAGCAGTGAGAACGCCATCGTCGCGATGACAAAATAGTGACCCGCCAGCCTCAGTGTGAGCGCGCCGATAGCCAAGCCCAGCATCGAAGCTACCACTATGCCGATCAGCAGACTCGACGAGAACCCCCATCCATGATCGACCGACAGGATGGCGGTCGAATATGCACCGATGCCAAACAGGGCACCGTGCGCAATCGAGATCAACCCGGCATGCCCCACCGCGATGTCCACGCCGACAAACAGGATCGTGAAGATCAGCAGCTGTGTGGCCAGTTGGATGTGGTAGCCGGATTGGAGTACTAGCGGTGCGATCGAGAACACCAGCAGCCATATCCATATGGATCGCTTTTCGGTCATCCCTGTCTCCCCTTGTTGCCGAAGATGCCGCTGGGTTTGATGATCAGCACCGCGATCAGAAACAGGATTGAATAGGCATCACGCAAATGAGGTGACAAATAGATCGATCCGAAGGATTCTGTGATGCCGACGATCAGGCCTGCAACGAGTGCGCCGTTGATCGACCCCATACCAGCCATGACGATGATGATGAACGCCTTGAGAACCAGGGAGTCACCCATGGTGGGAAAAACCTGCGAGATAGGGGCTAGCAGGCATCCCGCAATGGCGGCGAGGCTGCTGCCTAAGGACATCGTAAGCATCGCAATCTGCCGGGGGGCGATGCCGACAACCAGTGCCCCCGTCGAGTTCTGCCCGGCAGCCCGGATTGCCGAACCCAATCTGGTGTTCTTAAGAAAGAAATTTAGGGCGATGACGCTGGCCAGGACACCGAGCACGATAACCAGCCGGTGGTATGTGATGTAGGCGCCCATCAACTGAAACGCGCCGGAGATCGGTGGCTCGACCACATATGGATTGGGGCCGAAAGCCAGGAGGGCTATGCCCTGCAAGATCAGCAACAGACCGAAGGCCGCAATGAAGAGTGTTGCGTGCGGCTTGTTGCGCAGAGGCTCAAAAACCAACCATTGAACGACCATGCCCAATGCCATGCCAACGGCCACGGCGACCAGCAGCCCCACTATGTAGGGGGCACCCAGTGAAACGACCCACGTCAGTGCATAGGCCGCGATCATGGCATGCGCGCCATACGCGAACTGAGGGATCTCCAGAACCCCGAAAACCAGGGCCAGAGCCACGGCCACGAGCCCGTAGACGCAGCCCGCCATGACCCCGTTCGCGATAATTTGGGCGAGATCGTTCATGGAAGTTTATTTAGAAAGATTAATAATCTTCCCGTCGCTTCCAATTTTCCTGGGGAATACCATGGCCGTGGTTTCGCCACTGGGTTGCAGGTTGGATATCCCTAGAATATTCCATTCGCCATTCAGCGTGTCATTAAGTGCTGCCCGGATGGCTTTGGCATCAGTGGTGGTTCCGGCCTTCTCCATGGATTTGGCAACCCACATGAACTGCCCGTAGCCATCGGCACTGATCGCAGTTGGTTCAATCTTGCTCACCTTGGCATAGCGCTCACGAAATGCTTTGACTGCTGCTGAATCGAGATTCCAATTGCTTCCGAGGAAATAAGAGCCCTTGAAGCTATCTGGGCTGACGAATTTGGCGAGTTCGGCGTGGTCGCAAGACAGATCGATGATGTAGTCGCCCTTGAAGCCAAGCTCTCTTCCCTGTTTGATGATCGGGGCAATATTGGCGCAGGGAGCTGGTACGGCGATGATGTCAGGCTGGGATCGCAGAAGGGCGCTTAGTTGGGGATAAAAGTCTGTGGTTCCCAATGTCCATGTAGAAACTATGCCAATTTCTCCTCCTGCTTTCTTCCAGCCGGCTACAAAAGTGTCAGTCCAAGCTTTTCCGAACTCATCCTCGCTCTGCATGATGGAGATTTTTTGAGGTTTCTTCCCCTCTGCCTTGAATGCAGCTGTCAATCGCTCAGTAAAGCCAGGCATGAAACTGTAGGTATTGAACCAATATCGTGCGACCAGTGGATTATTGGCTTCAGCGAGCTTATTGGAGGCGGAAGAACTGATGACAAGGAACGGGGGTGTCGAGGTCGAGTTGAAACCCAGGATCGGAAAAGTTTCGATACTGGTGGCCATGGCCATTGCCGAGACGCGGTCTTGGGAGGCTAGGCGCCTGCCGCAGGCAGCTGCCTTCGCGGAGTCAGCCTGCGTGTCACAAAAAACCGGTTGAACCTTAAATTGCTTGCCGTTGACTGTGATGCCACCGGCCTCGTTGATCTGGTTGGCTGCGACGGTGACACCATTGTTGAAATTCGCCCCGTATGTTGCCATTGGGCCGGTCTGAATAGCGGGCACGCCAATCTTGACAACATCCTGGGCAAGAAGGCTAAATGGGGTCGAAAGCAGTGCAGCAACGGAAATGGTGAAAATATTCTTCATACGCTTATATCTCCTGTTTATGAGTCTGGGAATCTTCCTGGGGCATCACTGAAAACGTTTCGTATACTCAGTTCGCACCGTCTTGGCCTCGTGCTCAAGATCCACGAAGAGCATCGTGAAGAGATCACTGGCAGGGTTGGGCATTAGGGCGCGCTCGGCTTCACGTAAAGTCGTAATGGAGCTGAGAATCAGCGAGTTGGGGCGCTGCCCGAGGCGTGCCGCGACAGTGTTCACGTGACTTACAAGTGCTTCCTTGTCCAGAACCTTGGTCACGAAGTGGGATACGCAGGCATCACCAGCTTGGATCTTCTCGCAGTTGAGTACGAGATCCGCAGTGCGTGTGATGCCCATGTAGCGCGCAATCGTGGCTACACCACCGAGAGAAAATGGAATACCCATGTCTAGTTCGGGTACGTACAGTGTCGCGTCCGGCGTCGCATAGCGCAGGTTGCACACTGCAGCGAGCAGGAGACCAGCGCCCACCACATAGCCTTTCATTTCGCACACGGTGACTACAGGCAGATTGGCTATCCGGCCGAAAGCCTCCTGCATTTTCCGATTGGTCAGCCAGATACCTTTGGTATCCGTGGCTTTAATATTTGTCGTGACGTCGAAACCAGCAGAGAAATGATTGCCATTGGCGCGTATCACGAGGCAGCGGATGTCACTAAGTCGCGCCAGCTCCTCTGCAGCGCTGGCGATTTCATCGCACATCTCGGGGCGTAGCGCATTCATTTTTTTCGGTCGATTCAGTCGGATTTCAGCCCAGCCGTCGTGTTTGTGGATTTGGATATATTCGAAAGTCATATTTCAATCCTGATATATGTTTGAATGTGTTTTTCGGATGAGATGCTTCTGAACTTTTCCGCCCACTGTTTCAGGGAATCCATCAACACGGACGAACTTTTTCGGGATCTCGAATGCGGCCAGCTTGTCCTGAAGGAAATGCTTTATCTCGCTCTCATTCAGTGATGCTTCATCCTTCATCATCACGAAGGCCGTTACTGCCTCACCCCACCGCTTGTGCGGTAAGCCGACGACGACTGCCCTTTGAATAGCTGGATGCATATTAATGATGGCTTCGACGCGAATGCAGGTAACGTTTTCTCCACCAGTTTTGATGATGTCCTTGAAGCGATCTGCCAGAATTCGCTGTCCGCTTTCTCCCCATTTGAAGGCGTCGCCACCATGAAACCAGCCATCTCGCAGCGCTTCCTGTGTGTCTTCGGGTTTTTTGTAGTAGCCCGCCATTAGGCTGGGTGAGCGGTAGACAGCTTCTCCGACGGCATTGTTTTCCGGTGTGATGACAGATGCGCCGCCGTCAGAAATCTTGGAGGCAAGGAGCCCGTGTGCTTCACCAACATAGTTTTCTTGCGGTGCCGTGCGACGATATAAATCCAGATGCTTGTCGATCCAGAACCGATGAGCGCAGCAGACTTCGGTTTGCCCGATAATCTCCACCAACTTCACCTGTTGGCCGAACGTAGCCTTCGCCTTCTCATACAGCTTGGGGTCGAGCGGAGCCCACCCGAAAATAATCGACTTAACCGATGATGCGGTGAGGCTTGGATCCTTGGCCAGTTCATTTGCTACGGCATCGATTGCCTGAGGGGCGCCACCCCACAGGAGGGTGACCTTGTACTTATGGATGGCTTGGGCAATTTCCTTAGGGTTGAACTTGCGTCCGATGACTATTTTTCCGCCCGATACGATCGCGTTGTAGGCCAGCCCGTCGCCGACGTGGTAGATGATTGGTAAAAAAGAGCAGATGGTGAAATCGCTCTCGTAGTCGAGGCCGATAATACCGGCGCCGGTAAAGCTGAGCGCAACGTACATGGTGTTATGGTGAGAAACCATGACACCCTTGGGGGTCGAGGTGGAGCCGGATGTGAAAAGTAGCTCCCAGATATCATCGCCTCCGATTTCTATATCCGGTTCGGCTGTGGATGCTCCGTGAATGAATTTTGCGAAAGATGGGGAATATTTTTTTTCGCTGCCGACATTGATGTAGTGAAGCAGATTGATATTTTGTTTATGGATTAGTGGTTCGATCTTTTCCTTGAATACTGAGTCAACGACGATTCCGGCGGGGTTGCAAAGCTCTAGCAGCGCTCCAATGACAGTGTTGTCGAGGTTAGGATTGATTGGTGCTATGGTTACTCCTGCTTTGGCCAGTCCTATTTTGGTTAAGATCGCCTCGATCGAGTTTTCACAAACCATGACGACGATATTTCCAGGAGGGATTGTGCTGTGGATAGTATTGGCGTATTGGTTGGCCAGATCGTCCGCACGACTGGCGGTGAGCGCTGCGTTATCTTCGCTTTCGTAAGCTCCTGGCCATGCGTTCAGGACGACGCGATCAGGATCCTGCCAGCGGATGCGCTCGAACAGGTCGCCCATCGATACTCGGTTCCACCGATTGCGAGCTGAACGATTCCGGAGGGTGGTCACATCGATTTTCATATAAATCCTATATGAGTCGTTTGGCTACTTTAAAAATTTCTTCAGTAAGTTTTTCTTGGTTTAATGGCGTGTGATTAATTCTGTATTGTTCGGTTCCCAATTCGGCATATGAATATATAACACTGGTAATGACGGAAATAGGTATATCGGAGTTGCTTCTCTCGGATTTTATGCTCCGAATAATATTTCGAAGTATTCCTATGTATTGCTTATTATATTCGATCAGGCGGGAACTCTTGAAGTTTTGATCTCTACGGAGTTCTAGGTAGAGATTGGAGAGCATCGGATCTTCGCAGGAGCATTGGATATTGTGACGGATGGCGTAGCGCAGCCTGCTTTCTGGATTGTCTATGCGATTGAGTGTAATCTTGTATTCTGTCAGCACGCCGTCATACCATCTGCAAATGACGGCCTCAAGGATTTCTTTCTTCGAACAGAAGAATTTATAGAGTGCGCCTTCAGATAGCCCGGCTTTCTTTGCGATTTTAGAAATTGATCCACCTTCATATCCATCATCGCGAAAAATTGATACGGCTGCGGCGCAGATCTGTGCATGCCTGATTTCCCGTGGGAGGCGCTGAACCTTGCGGTGCACTGGTGTCAGATGGTTTTTCATTGGCTCGGAAAAGTGGATGCTCTTCATCAATCTTGGACATGCGATACCTCTTTGTGAAGAAGGTTAGTGAGCGCCACTTGCTATGGGTTAATTCTTAATGATTGCCAGATTTTTGCTACTGGGGTTTGTCCGGATTTGTAGTCACATAAGTGACTTTTTTTGATGGTGCATTCCAGCGCCATCGGATGCATGCAGGGTGTGACTTGGGCGGTGGGTTGAAGCCCGGAAGACCATCACGCAGGCCATGACGCCTGATGTCTTCTTTGGCGCGGCCATCTCGAAGAAGCTGACATTGCCTGAATCGCGCAGCCGACGCAGGAGGATGCTCATATCCAGCAGGCAGCGAGCAAGGACAAACGCTAGACTCGGTTCACCACCATGTTTGACCGTATCCGTTCCTACACCCAGGCCATCCTCGAGCGCGACCCGGCCGCGCGCAGCGTCTGGGATGTGGTGTTTTCCTACCCCGGTTTTCACGCCCTGGTGTTGCACCGGCTGGCGCACTGGCTGTGGGTGCGCGGCTGGCACTGGCTGGGGCGCTGGACCTCGCACTGGGGGCGCTTTCTGACCGGCATCGGAATCCACCCCGGCGCGCAGATCGGCCAGCGCG
>OEIV010001525.1_pt1 | contig 10357 bp, 8 predicted proteins | sample 1539231 | NCBI WGS metagenome assembly OEIV01 (sample SAMN03794762, study PRJEB22550) | activated sludge metagenome | feature: wastewater treatment plant; material: activated sludge; isolation source: Wastewater treatment plant of a petroleum refinery complex | place: Argentina: Buenos Aires ... | reverse complement strand
CAAGAGCCATCGTCCGGTAGTCTGTTCCCCGGAGGGTCTTCTGTCCGGGCTCTGTCGTAGGGCTCGGGGGATTCTCCTTTTGGCAAGCGGCCTTTCCGCCCGGGTCTCTTCTCGCCCCGGTGGCCGCGGAGTTGAAGGGAGAGAGCATCATGCGTCAGAATTGGACAGGTCTCGGCTTCACGGCCGGGATCGGCGCGCTCCTGTTGACGGCGGCCGCAACCGCCGGCATCGAGGGACGCGCGATCACCATCATCGCCCATAACGCCGCTGACGGCGCGGGCATGGTGACGATCCGCGAAGCCGACGGTTCCTGGGACTCGGAGCATCAGAACTGGACGTGGAACTCCACGGACCCGTTGGAGATCCGCAATTCCTCGGGCCACGTCATCGGCTCCTTGGAGAACTGCCGCTTCGGCTTCGTCGCCGATCCGGTGGTCACGCTGTTCTTCGATGTGCAGGCGGGCAACGCGCTGACCTCGTTCACGATCGCGTCGGGCGTGCTCAGCTTCCCGACCATCACCAACGGGCAGGCCAAGGCCACCAGCGCCGTCACCGTCACCGACAACAACGGCAACGGCGCCACCATGACGGGCCTTCAGTCCGGCGGCAATATGTACCGCGCCGCCTACAACGGGCAGCCCGGTACCACCTTTGCCACTCTGAATGGCGGGCCCATCGGGGTCGGAGCGTGGGATTCCGTCGCCAACAACGAGGCCCTGGGCTTCCAGCTCGTGCCCGGCGCGGTTTCCAGCATGTGGGCCGAGTATTCCTTCAAGCTCTCGGCCAACGATACCGCCAGCGCGACCAGCACCTTCACCCTGATCCCGACCCCGGGCGCCCTGGCGCTCGGCGGCCTGGCTCTGGCCATGCTGCGCCGTCGTCGCTGATAGGCTCTCGTTTGTCAACGTTTCTGAACCCCTCAGCCCCCCTCGTTCCCGAGGGGGGTTGTGTTTTTGGAGCGCGGCCAGAACGTCCGCCCAGTTCATCCGATTTTTGTAAATGCATCATTCATAGGTGTTTACGGAATCCTGACAGAATGGTTATTGACCGCGTGGGGGGGAGTCCGGTATTCTGATGCTGGAGGGTAGTAGATCCGGCGTGTGCCCGGACCCCCTTTCCAATGCGGCCGTTTCCGCCCGGGTTCCGCCCGGTGGCCGTGGAGTTGAAGGGAGACAGACATGTTGAAAGCGGGACTTGGAGTCGGCGCTTGCGCTGCCCTCGCGATGATGATCGCGTCCGGCACCGCCAACGCCGAAATCGTCGGGTCTGCGTTGCGGATCACCGTGACCAGCCAGGCGATGGGAGAGGGCACCTTTGAGGTGTCCGAAAAGGACGGCTCGTGGAGCGGTGACACCTGGACGTGGCGCAGCGGTTCCGAAGGAATCGCCATCAAGAACGCCCAGGGCCAGACGCTCGCGACGCTCAGCAACACGACCATGCGCTACATCAGCGACCCGGTCGTCAGCCTGAGCTTCTCACTCATGGCCGGCGGCGCCGGCATCACCGCCAGCATCGCCTCCGGCCTGCTGTCGTTCCCGTCGATCCTTGCCGAAGGCAAGGCTTCGGCGGCGGTCACCGTCACCGATTCGGACGGCGATGGCGCCACGCTGACCGGCATGGCCAGCGGCGGCACCATGTATTCCGCGCACTACAACGGCTACCTCGGCGCGGGCACCACCTTCGCCTCGCTGGGCGGCGCTTCCCTGGTCGCCGGGGGGTGGGACTCCAATTCCACCAGTGGCTCCCTGGGCTTCCTGCCCATCGGCGTCGTCGGCGACATGAGCTCGCAGTTTGCCTTCAGCCTGTCGCCCAACGACCAGGCCAGCGGCACGAGCGTGTGGGTGACGCAGGAAATCCCGGCCCCGGGCGCTCTGGCCCTCCTGGGTGTCGCGGGCCTCGTCGCCCGTCGGCGTCGCTAAGAGTACATTTCGTTCCTGAACCCTCAACGCCCTCGGGCCTTCCCGAGGGCGTTGTGTTTTTGCGAGCAAATCAGCCGGGTTTCACGAGCGATCGGTGGGCTCTCCCAACTGCCCCTCGCGCGACGCGACCACCGTCGCCACCGCCACGTCGCCGGTGATGTTCACCACGGTGCGGCACATGTCCAGCACGCGATCGACCGCCAGCAGGATCGCGATCCCCTCGACCGGCACGTGCACTGCCTGGAGCACCATGACGATCAGCACGATGCTGGCGCCGGGCACCCCCGCCGTCCCGATCGCCGAGAGCGTCGACATCACGACGATCGCGATCTGGTCGGTGATCGTGAGCGGCACGCCGAAGATCTGCGCCAGGAACGTGACCGCGACCGCCTGGTGGAGCGCCGTTCCGTTCATGTTCACGGTCGCGCCGAGCGGGCACACAAAGCTCGTGATCTCTTCCGACACGCCGAGGCGATCGCGCGAGCACTCCATCGTGACCGGGAGCGTGGCGTTGGAGCTCGAACTGGAGAACGCGACCAGCATCGCGGGCGACATCCCGCGATAGAAGCGCGACATCCCCACGCGGTCCGCGCTGCGCGTGCCGAGCTTCAGAAGAATGGGGTACACGACAAGCAGGACGATGGCAAGCCCCACGACCACACACACCGCGTAGACCCCCAGCGCCGCCAGCACGTCAAAGCCCGTGCCCGCGACGATCGGCGCCATCAACGCAAAGACCGCGTAGGGCGAGAGGTTCATCAGCCATCGGACGAACAGGAGGATCGCGTCGGCCAGCGCGTCGAGCACCGCCAGCACGGGCGCGGACTTGGCGCGCGGGAGGGCGGCCAGCCCGGCGCCGATCACGACCGCGATGAACACGACCTGCAGCATGTCCGTGTTGGCCATGGCCGCGATCGGGTTGTCGGGCACGATCGCGCCCGCCTGGTCCCAGAAGCTCTTGGCCTCGTTCGCGGCTCCCACACGTTTCTGGGCCTCCGCGGCCCGCTGCGAGACCAGCTTGGTCTTGGTCGCGTCGTCTACGAACGAGCCGGGCTTGACGACCCCCGAAATCCCGAGCCCGATGACGATCGAGGCGACCGTGGTCAGCACGAAGAGGAAGATCGTCCGCCCGCCGATCCGCCCCAGCTTTCGCGGGTCGCCGAGGCTCGCGACGCCCACGATCAGGGCGCACAGCGTGATGGGCACCGCGATGAACTTCAGCGAGCTCATGAACAGCTTGCCCGCGAGCCAGTTGATCTTGATCGCCGCCTTGGCCGCGACCGCGGCGGCGCCCGCGTCCGAGTTGGCGTCGGAAGTCTTGCCCGCCAGATATGCCGCGGCGTCGTTCACTCCGATCGAGGCCCAGGTCTGGTCGCTCCAGAGGCGATTGAGCGCGACGCCCACCAGCACGCCCAGGCCCAGGCCGATCACGATCTTCCAGTGAAGCGCCAGACCGCGTTTCTCTTGATCGGCGCTGACGACGTTGCCGGGCTTGGTATCGGGATCTGTGCCGGGGCCGGTGTCGGGGCTGGTCATGTCGGCACCGTATTCGATCGCGTGCCGGTCTGCAATCGCGGTATCCTGCGAGGGTGATGCGACGTCGCTCGGCCAGTCCGTACCTCTTCCTGGCGTTCCCGGTCGCCATCCTGACGGTCTTCACCGTCGGCCCGACGCTGCTCGGGCTGGCGCTCGGGTTGTTCGACTGGAGCGGCTCCGGGCCGGCGCGGTTCGTGGGCCTCGGCAACTATCGCTCGCTGGTACACGACTCGCGCTTCTGGCCGGCCCTGCGCAACACCCTGGTGTTCGTGCTGCTGTCGGTGCCGCCGAGCGTTTTCGCGGGGTTCCTCCTGGCGACGATCGTGCAGGCGCGCTGGTTCGTGGGGCGCACGCTGGTGCGTACGGCCCTGTTCCTGCCCACGGTCGTTTCGATCATCGCGGTGGGGGTGGTGTGGCGCTGGCTCCTTGATTCCGCGGGCGGGCTCCTGCCCCGCGCGATCGTGGGCGTTGGCTTTGAGCGCTCCCCCGACTTTCTCCAGGGCGGGCCGATCGTTTCGTGGCTCCCGTGGCTTTCGTGGCCCATGGTCTCGCTGATCGTGATCCAGGTCTGGCGCACCGCGGGCTATTGCATGGTGCTCTACCTCGCCGCGTTGTCGGGCGTCAACGAGAGCCTCTACGAAGCGGCGGAGGTCGACGGCGCGTCGCGCGTCGGCGTGCTGCGCAACGTGACCTGGCCCGAGGTCGCGCCCATGACCGCGTTCCTCATGGTCACCGGCGTGATCGGCGGCCTGCAGGTCTTCGACATCGTGTGGGCCATGACCAGCGCCACCGAGACCGACTCAACCGTCACCCTCAATCTCTACATCTTCCGCGAGTTCCAGCAGTCGCGCCTCGGCTATTCCGCCGCCATCGGGGGCGTGCTCTTCGCCCTGACCCTCGTCGCCACCATGCTCCAGCTCCGCGTGATGAGGAGAGACGCCGCGTGAGCAGCCGCGCGCCCAGCATCGTCACTCGGCTGGCGGCCCACACGCTGGTGTACGCCGTCGCGGCGTCGATGCTCCTGCCGTTCCTGTGGATGGTGTCGACGGCCCTCAAGACCGACCTGCAGGCGCTCCCGCGCGAGGCCGCGGGCGAGAGCGTCACGTTCCTCCCGCCCGGCTGGCCCTGGGAATGGCGCTGGGGCAACTTCGCGGATGCGGCCCGCGCCGTCTCGCTGTGGGACTTCTACCAGAACAGCCTTGTGGCGGCGGCCCTTACCACGCTGGTCGCGGGTGTTCACAACGCGCTGGCGGGCTTTGCGCTTGCCAAGTTCAAGTTCCGCGGCGAGCGAGCGGTCTTCTGGCTCGTGATGTCGACCATGATGCTCCCGGTGCAGGTGTCCTTCATTTTCGCCTACATCGCGGCCGGGCGCCTCGGCATGGTCGACAACATCCAGGCCCTCGTCGTCCCCTTCGCGGCCAGCGGCTTTGGCATCTACTCGATGAAGCAGGCGATCGCGAGCGTCCCTGATTCGCTCCTCGAAGCCGGGCGATTGGACGGCATGAGTGATCTCGAACTCTTCTGGCACGTCGTCCGCCCGATCGCGTGGCCGACCATCGCGGCCCTGGGCATCTTCACGTTCGTCGCGTCGTGGAACTCGTTCTTCTGGCCCCTCGTCGTCGTCGACAGCGTTCATTCCAAGACGCTCCCCCTCGCGGTCGCGGAGCTCTCGGCGGGGCGATATGTGCAGAGCTGGCCGGTGCGCATGGCGGCCATGACGATCCTCACCCTGCCCCTGATCGTGGTGTTCATGATCTTCCAGCGGGCGTTCGTGCGCGGCGTGGCGATGGCCGCGGTGAAGGAGTAGCCATGCGAGCCGGGCACGCCATCGCGGTGTTCGTCGTCGTCGTGACGCTCGCGGCGCTCCTCTGGCCCTCGCGCGGCACGCTGTCGCCACGCCCGACCGTGCGCATCGCGGTGTGGGGCATGCCCTTTGAGGATCGCCTTTTCCGCGACCGCTACGCCAAGCGATACCAGGAACTGCGCCTCGAGCTCTTCATCGACTACGAGCGATACCACGACGAACTGCTCATGAAATACAACGCGTGGCACACGCGCGGGCGCGGCGCGGAGGTCATGCGCCTCCGCGTCACCGACTATCACGGCATGGTGGGACGCGGGATGCTCGAGCCGCTCTCGAAGTGGATCAACGACCCCGAGATCGGCCTCTCGAAGGCCCAGAAGGAAGCGATCCCGCCGCAGCTGCTCGCCGCGCTCACGATCGACGCCGAGGTGTACGCCCTCCCGCAGGACAACGCCCAGTTCGGGATGTTCATCAACCGCGAGATTTTCCGCGGGCACAACGCCGAGCATCCGAAGGACGCGATCGAGATCCCCGGGCCCGATCACGACTGGACGTGGAGCGACCTGCGCGCCGCGGCGAAGAAGCTCACGCGCCGCGACGCCTCGGGCCGCGTCACGCAGCGCGGCCTGGACTTCACCGTCTGGTCGTGGCCTTTCATCAACTTCTTCAAGCAGGCCGGCGGCGAGCTCTGGTCGCCCGACGCCCTGACATGCACGATCGACTCGGACGCGGGCGTTGAGGCGCTCGCCTTCATGCGCGCCCTGCAGCGCGACGACAAGTCGTTCGACCCCAACCTCGCCGGATACCTCTCGGCGACCGGGCCCGACGTGCTCTTCGCCGCGGGGCAGACCGCGATCTTCTTCGATGGTTCCTGGCGCATCCCGAACATCGAGAAGGTGAACCCGGGCCTGGATTTCTCGGTCGTGCATCTGCCGCGCGGGCGCGTGCCCGCCGTCGTGAGCGGGTGCGTCTGCTGGGGAATCTCGTCGAAGGCGGCGAACAAGCGCGAGGCGTGGCGGATGCTGTCGTGGCTGACCGACGAGCCTCAGGCCGCGGAGTACTGGGACACCCTGCGCGTCGCGCCGCCCGCGAATCTGGCGGTCATCAACTCCCCCGCGTTCCGCAGCGCCCGCGGCATCGAGAAGGTCTTCGGCCCGAGCGACGCCGTTCCGACGAACGTCCCCGATCGCTACGAAGTGCTCCCCATGAGCGAGGCGATGTTCGCGGATCGTGCCCAGTGGCTGCTCTACGCCAACACGCCGCACGCGCTGACGGGCCGCCCGCCGGGATTCGTGCCCGTGAACCTGTACGAAACCGAGATGGAAGAGGAAGTGACGCGGATGCTCAACGAGTACCTGCGCGAGGGGAGCACGCTGTCGGAGCGCGAGGCGCTCACGCGCGTGACGCGGAACATCCATCGGCTCATCGATCGTGATCGGAAGGCCAAGGGATTGCCGCCGGCCCGGCGAAGCGAGCCGTGAGCTCTCGCGTGCTTCCGGGTTGGCAACGAGCGTGCGGCCCGCTCACGCCTTCTTCAGCACATCCAGCGCTCGGTAGCTTCCCTCGAGGATCTTCTTCGAGTCGGCCTTGAGCCACTGCTCCAGGATCCCCGCGTAGACCTCGCGGAAGTCGATGCGGAACTTCAGGTCGCCGTCGTCCAGGTCCGTGAGCGACGGGTGATCGCCGTGCACGCCGGGCCTGAGCATCGGGCCGAACAGGAACATCGGGCCCGCCGTGCCGTGGTCCGTGCCCTGCGACGCGTTCTGCCCGACGCGCCGCCCGAACTCCGAGAACGACATGGTCAGCACGCGGCCGTCGTTGCCCTGGCCTTTGAGGTCGTCGTAGAACGCCTTGACCGCCGACGAGAACTGATTGAGCAGCTGCCCATGCCGGCCCTGCGCGCCGCCCTGGCCCGCGTGCGTGTCAAAGCCGCCCTGCGTCACGTAATACACGCGGGTCTTGAGCCCCGCCTTGATCATCGCCGCCACCATCATGAGCTGACGCCCCAGGTCGTTGCCCGGGTACGTCACGCTCGGGCGCACCGCGACCGCCTTGCGGATCATGTCGCTCGAGAGCTGCGCATCCAGCGCCGTCCGCATCAGGAACGCCGCGTTCGATTCGGCGTCCACCGCCTCGGCCGCTCCTGCGCGGTTGATCTTCTCGTACGGGTCCGACAGCGCGTTGTGGATCTCCTTGCCCGACCAGCGGAACAACTGCTCGTTCTCGAAGCTGATGGGCTTGACCATCCGCCCCTGGAGCGCCAGGGGCGCGCTGCGCCCGATCGCGATCGCGCCCATGCCGCCGTCCTGAGACGAATTCTGCTCTGGCTTCCCGCTTTCGCCCTTGCCCTGGCCGCAGCACTCGGAGTCGAAGTAGCGTCCCAGCCAGCCGTCGCCGGTGGCGGTGGTGTCGGCGGTGTGCCAGATGTCCATGGACTTGAAGTGCGAGCGGTTGGGGTTGGGATAGCCGACGCCCTGGACGACGCTGGCCAGGCCGCTGTCATACATCTCGCGGATGCCCGTCATCTGCGGGTGGAGCCCGACGCCGTCCGAGCCCGAGAGCGCGAGGGCCTCGCGCTGCTGGACCGCGATGTTCTGGCGGACCTTGTAGTACTGCGCCGAGCCGTAGGGCACCACGGTGTTCAGGCCGTCGTTCCCGCCCGAGAGCTGGACCACGACGAGGATGCGATCCTCTGGGATGCCCGGCGCCGACGACAGGCCGTGCATCGATTCGTGCATCGCCAGCGCCGAACGCTGCAGGAACGCGGGCGCGCACAGCGCGGCCGAGGCGAGCGTCAGCCCGGAGACGAACTCGCGACGCGTAAAGGCGGCAGGTTCACGGTTCATGGTGCAAAGCTCCCAGGTTCAGCACAACTGGTAATCCGGCATCGCGGTGATGAGCAACAGCAAGCCTGTCACAAGGTCGGGCGTCAGCGATCCGCCGCGCGAGTTCACGAACTCGATCAGCGGCTGGCGCGCGTACGACGCGTTGTGCCCCAGGCACAGCTTCAGCAGATAGTCGATCACGCGCCCCGGGTCCTGCGCCGCCGCGGCGTCGGCCTTCGTCAGCTCGTCGAGCAGCGGCATCGGATCATACTTCATCATGTCCGCCGTCGCGTCATAGCCCACCGGCTTCTTGCCCGTCAGCAGGTACGTCAGGATGTTCTGACGCACGAACATCGTCGACGTGTTGACCCACGAGCGCCCGCCCTCCCAGCCCTTCACGCTCGGCGGGAACAGGATGTTCTGGCCCATCAGGTCCATCGCGTCGTTCAGGATCGAAAGATCGCGCGCCGGCGCGTTGAGCGAGCGGATCGCGCCCACGATCAGCACGGTCGGCGACTTGATCTGCTGGCCCATCAGCCGCGCCGAATAGAAGTGCTCCGACAGGAACAACTGGCGCAGCGTCTCACGCAGGTCCCACCCCTTGGAGAGCGAGCCCGCCATCGTCCTCACCGCCTGCCCGGCCGCGGGGGGCAGCTCGCGATCGCTCATCCGCTCCGTCGGCGGCAATTCCTCGGCAAAGAAGCCGTACATCTTCCGCGCGATGAACATGGCGCACGCCGGCTGCGCCAGGATGATCCTGACGAAGTCCTCGCCGTTCCACTTCCCGGTCTTGCCCAGGATGGTCTTGGCCCCGTCGTCGTGATTGTTCTTCTGGAACTGGAAGGCGTCGTCCTGGAAGGTGTAGCCCGTGAGCGCCCGCGCCCCCTCCTTGATGTCCTTCTCGCCGTACGCCCCGATCCCCAGCGCGAACAACTCCATGATCTCGCGCGCCAGGTTCTCGTTGGGCTTGCCCTTGCGGCTGTCGTTGTTGTCGAGGTACGCCAGCATCGCCGGATCGCGGATGATCCCGAGCAAGAGCTGGTCGAACTTGCCCACCGCGTGCGTGCGGAACAGCTCGTTCTGCAGAAACATGTGATAGCTGTTCTCGATCGTGCGATAGCTCGTCGCGAAGTGCCCGTGCCAGAAGAGTGTCATCTTCTCTTCCAGCGGTCGCGGCGTTTCCACCATCCGCTTCAGCCACCACTTCTGGACTTCTGCGATCTGACGCCGGTCCAGGCGTTCGCGCTCCTGACGCATCAGGCGCACCTTCGCCAGCGCGTCCTCGTCGCCCGCTTTCTGCGCCTCGCGGTACATCTGGCGTTGCTCGGCGCTGGGCGGCGCCATGATGTCCCGATCGAACAGGTTCGCCTTGACCTTGTCGAACTCCACCTGCTCGGGGCTGAGCAGATAGTCGACCGCCTTGGTCGGACCCCATGACGCCAGCGTCTGGATCTGCTGTGGCGTTCCGCCAAACCCCGCTCGCCAAAGCAGGTGCCGCGCCTGCTCATACCCGAAGTCCTGCGGCTTGATCGGGCTCATGTTCGCGGTGCGAGACTTGGCGGTGGGTCCGGCGGGTGGCTGGATGGCGGACGGCATGACGACCTCCGGCGTGGTTGGACGCGCGTCGACGGCGACAAGTGCCAAACGCCCGGCGACCCGGCGTATTGCCACTGCCTGGGGTGGCCCGGCATTGGGTGGCCGGGCGGTTCCCCGCCGGCTTTGGCCCAAGTCGGGTAGCCCGGTGGCCCGGCCCCGCCGCCACGTTCAATGACACTGGTCTATCGGACACAAGCCCAAAGCCACAAGTCTCTTTGGGGTCAATTCGGGGCGATTTCACGCGCCTAGGCCGGAAAGTGGCGTCAGCCCCGGTCGTCGTCGGGGCGATCAACGGAGCCGGGAGTTGGTTTTTACGCGGACGGCGCCGCGTCGCGCACCGCGACCAGACCCCTCGCGAAGATCATGGCCAAGGTGGCCAAGGCGAAGAGGAGCGCGCCGTTGGCCTGGTGGGCCGTCGCGATCAGCGCCTTGAGCACGTCGATCGCGGGGGCCGAGCCGAGCTGGTCGTACATAACCGGTTCTCCGCGTCCACCGCCGGTCATGATCGCAAAGAGCGCGATCCAGCCCATGACAAACTGCGCCACGACGACCGCCAGGAGCGCGGTGCCCAGGGAATGCGTCCAGCGAGAGATCGCGGGGTCGGTCGCGGGCCGCGCCCGCAGCATGAAGCCCGCGATCATCGCCATCACCGCGACGACCAGCGAGAAGCCCGCATG
>OEIV010001524.1_pt1 | contig 10364 bp, 7 predicted proteins | sample 1539231 | NCBI WGS metagenome assembly OEIV01 (sample SAMN03794762, study PRJEB22550) | activated sludge metagenome | feature: wastewater treatment plant; material: activated sludge; isolation source: Wastewater treatment plant of a petroleum refinery complex | place: Argentina: Buenos Aires ... | reverse complement strand
TTAGTGGTGATTTTGTTTCAAAGAATCCGGACATAAAAATTGTTCTAAATGATGAGTCTCCGATACCGATTGTAGATACAACTGCCATAAAAATATATCTTAACGAAGACCCTGTTTACTATGGAGCTAATCCAGAAAACTTAACCTACGTAATAAATCCTAATAACCCCAAATTTGTTGCAGAGTATAAACCATATCTTGAAGATGGTGAATATCTTTTAAGAGTGGTTGGTAAAGATCCCAATGGCAACATTGCTGACTCAGCCTCGAGTGAAGTTTATTTTGTGGTTTCTTCCGAAACAAAACTGCACCAGGTTTATAATTATCCAAATCCGTTTGCTAGTGAAACTTATTTTACCTTTAGACTTAGTCAGATTCCTGAAGAAATTAAAATCAGAATCTATACTATTGCAGGACGAATGATTAAAGAAATTGAAAAAAAATCTTCTGAACTTAATTACGATCTCAATAAAATTTATTGGGATGGCAGAGATGAAGATGGTGATGTAATTGCTAATGGAACTTATCTTTATAAATTGTTAATGAAGAATGATGATAAGGTTGAATCAGTTACTCAGAAACTTGTAATTGTAAAATAGAGTGTTAAATCATAATAGAAGGAAACTTAATGAAATCAATGCTCCTAATTATTCTCCTTGTATTTTTATCTTCTCCATCATTTACCCAGTGGGATAAATATCCAAGACCTGATGAAGGAATAATGACCGGTGGAATGGGTATAAACTGGATAGATGGTAAACCATATTATCGGGTTAGTTTTAGGCCTGAAGTTTCATTTTCGCAAGTTGGAATAGGTCTTGATTTAAATCTCGATTTTGATTCTGAAGGAAAACTAAGAACAGAAAATTTTAATGAGACTTCGGATTACCTTAGCATTATAAGATACGTTAGGTACGGATTGAAAAACGATCCTGTTTTTATAAAAGTTGGTGCGTTAGATTATTATACTCTTGGTCATGGAAGTATAATGCAGCATTACAATAACAGTCCAACTTATGATAACAGAAGAATTGGTTTAGTACTCGATCTTGATCTTGGAAAATTTGGGATTGAATCAATCTACAGTTCGTTCTCTCCCCAAGGTGTTTTTGCAATCCGCGGATATGTGCGCCCATTACAGTTTTCACCTGCTGCCGAAATCCCAGTAATCGGTAACCTTGAAGTTGGTGTTTCTTACGCTTCCGATATGAATAAAGATGCAGGTATTGTAAATGGAAACTATGATCCGGTGAAAAAAGAATTTAATGTAACTGAAGATTTAGGATCTTTAAGTATAGTAGGATTTGATGTAGGATTGCCATTATTAAACTCTAGTGTAACTGATATTACGCTCTATATTGATTACGCAAAGATCATTGATTTTGGTAGCGGTATCGCCACCGGTGTTAAGTTTGATTTTGATCTCAGTTCATTGTTAAATATTTCAGCAAAGCTTGAAAGAAGATTTAATCAAGGTAAATATGTTCCAGCATATTTTAATACATTGCATGAAATAAATAGATTTCAGGTTGATTCTTCTGCCGGTACTTTTACAAGCAAAGCAAAAATGCTATCTGAGTTTAACGAAGATACAAAGGGATGGTATGGCGATCTATTAATTAGAGTTTTTAACTTGTTTGATGTTTACGGAAGTTATCAGAGATTAGACAAATATTCCAAGAGTGGTGAATTAAATTTGAGAGCAGCGTTTGAACCTGAAGGTGCGCCGATTGTTTTACGTTCCGGATATGATAAAATAAATATTCAAAATGAAAAAGATATTTTTACACTTGATGACAGATCATACCTTTTTGCAGAAGCGGGATATAAGCCTGTTGAGTATATTTTAGTTTCCATAGTTTATAGTTGGACTTATACTCCGATTCGTGGCAATGATGATAGAATAATTTCTTTTGAACCGCAGAAGAGAATAGAACCAAGGATTTCTTTTATCTATCCGTTTAAGTTTTAACTGAATAAAAAAAATCGGAACGGTCGGGAGACCGTTCCCTACATTTTAAAAATAAAATTTCTTAGCTCATCAACAGAGTGAAAAAGATTTTTAGAATTCAATTTTCGAACTTCATCTTCAGCATAACTGTCCCATACAACTGAAGCAATTTCGACACCACATTCATTTGAAGCAATGATATCAGATGGTGCATCGCCAATCATTAATACTTCTTTTGGATTAAGATTATGTTTATTTAGGAACATAATTATTCCTTCAGGGGATGGTTTGTGGTTTTCAACGTCATCACCGCTAACAATCATATCGAAGTAATCAGTTAACCCAAGTTCATCTAAGGTTATTAATGCTGATGTTCTTCCTTTCCCTGTAAAGATCGATAGTAGTATTCCTGCTTTGTTAATATCAATTACTAGATCTTTTATTCCTTCATATAAATGAGCAATATCATGGTTGTCTTTGTAATATGCATAATAATCCTTACGTGCATTTTCATACTCTTCTTTACACATTTCTTTCAGAATTACATCTTCAGTCGGACCGAATAATGCAATTATCTCATCATTGGCAAAGCTTCTTCCAAGATATTTTTTTGTGATATGATTGAATGAATCAAAAATAAGTTGATTAGTGAATGTTAATGTTCCATCAACATCGAATATGATACCTTTAAATCTTGATTTCATTTTTTAGTTAATTGATTTTATAAAATGTAATCTTTCCGTTGATGTCTTTTAGTATAAATTCATCTTTATGGATCACATTGATGGAACTTATTGGAATTTGAGTGGGTGAAATTAATAGCCTATAATTAAATTTACCATCAATGATGTATAAAGAACCATCTGAAAATCCTACCAATGAGTTTCCTTGATTCTCAGCAATAATGAAAGAAAATATTCTAGATTTCTTAAAATCAAAATCTCTTATTTCGCCGCCATCTATTACTGAATAAGTTGTCATCACACCATTACTGTTCATTAGAAATAATTTTTGTTTATCAGAACTGAGATAAAACTGATTCAACACGCCCTTAGTGTTTATTGACCAGCTCTTCTTACCAAGTAAAACATCAATCGCAAAAAGATTTCCATCTGGAGATAGCGAGAAAATATTTTTACCATCAGAGATTGGGTAATTATTTGCATAGGAATTTCTCTTATCAGAAAACTCAAATTTCCAATTCAAGGAACCTGTTTTCGAATTAACACAATAAATTGAAGAGTTTGAATTAATAAATACAATTTTATCTTTAGCTATATCCGGCTTAGAAATTATTGAGTTTTTAGAAATATTTTTCTTCCAGAGCAACTCAAATGTAAATGCATTGTAACAAAAAATATTTCCAATAGAAGTTCCAAAAACTACTCCAATAATTTTGGTATTTCCATTTACGATTTCAATTACTGAAAGGTCAGAAGTGATATGTTCACCAATACCAACAACTTGTAAAATTTCACCATTATTTGAATTTATTGAATAAAGGTCTCCTTCGACAGTTGCTGCTAATAGTAAGTCCTTATAAAGAACTGGATTGTTATCAATTCTTCCAATTAATTCTGTTGCAAATAATTCCTTCCCTTTGTTATCGTTAAGATATAAAAGACCATTATTTAATAAAGTATAAATTCGATTATTAGAATTGATTGAAAATGTATTGGAAGTGGAATAATATTCTTTTTCAAAGACTTTGGTAAGACTCGTATCGATTGCCAAAGTGTCTTTTGTAATGTTTATACTCTTTACATCTTTAAATGCTAATGCCAATTGAATATCTGTAGAGGTATTTTTTAATTTTTTATTAATTAAAAAAATCGAATCAGATTTTTCCTCTAACAAGTAATAACCAAGTGATTCTGAAGTAAATGTTGATGGTAATGCTATCTCAATTACATTATTTATTGGATTTACTTGCGAGATTAATTTTTTATCCGCAGAATAAATCCAAAAGACATTTTTATCTTTAAACAAGTTTAAAAGGTTTGTGGAATTTTGAATCTGGTTTAATGATTGATTAGAAATGATAAAAACATTTTTAACTTTTGCTAGATCAGTTTCTTCAGAGATTTGATTTAGAATTTCAACTTGAACGAAACCATTTTCGGGTAAGTTTGGGATAGTAGCATTTATTCCCAGAATCATTCTATTGTTATCCACCAAAACAAATTCATTACTCTCAAAAATCTCATCAAATAGCTGATGAAAATCCGTACTGCCTATTTGAGTAGGATGTCTTTCTATCAATTTAAAAGGTATTTTTAGATTTTCTAAAGCAGATTGAATTTGTGCCAATTCTTCATTCGAATATTGTTTACTCCATTCTCCATAAATTATAGCGACATTAAGATCCACTTCATTATTTAGCAAACTTGTAAATTGTTCAAATTGTTTTCGGTCAAATTTTCCATTAATTGTAGTAATTGTTATGATAGCGATCTTTTTTGATTGGCATAAAATTGGGGAAAGTATAGCGCTGATGAATAATAATAAAATCAGCACTAATCCGAAATTAGAACTAAAATTTAAACTTTTAATATTTATAAACATTTAACAATCATTATTTGTTATGATTTTTATTTTTATTATCAATTAGCCCAGCTAATTAAAATTTTCCTATGAGCATAAATTTCGAATAATAATTTATACTAAACTAACTAAATCTGTTTCACAAATCTAAGGGTGCATAATGAAAAAATTTATAGTGTTTTTTACATTTTTTATTGTCGCAGTTTCCAGTTATCCTGCTTTTACTCAGGATAAACCAGGTGGTAATGAAACTGTTCAATATTTCTTTTCCAATGGTAGTGGTTCAACGGAGAATCCAATTCTTACATCGGTAAGACCAACCGAATTCAATTATAGTATAGAAAAACAAAATTTACTTACTCAACTTGATCAAGCAAGAATAAATGGTGATTTGATCAGTTCATCCAGAATTCAAGATCAGCTTAATGAAATTGACGGCATACAGTATCTTAGTGATGGATTTACTAATCCAGTAGATGCGGGTATGTTAGAAACCGAGCAACATTTCACCGCTAATGAAACTCCATTTTATGCACCTAATTATTTTCGTTCAACAGTTCAGGGTGGTGCCTTTTGGTCAGTTGCAACTTTCAGCTCCAATAGAACTTCAGCAATTTTTGCTGCAGTAACCGAATATGTTTCTGGTGGAGGTGATATGTTAAAAGTTTATATATCGTATGATAATGGTATAAACTGGGTACTAAAAGGTACATATAACGGATTTGCTACAACAGTTGATTATAGAGCAGGAGAGTTAGATATTGAAGCCATTACAAATGGTACTGATACTCTTGTTTTTGCAGTAGCTGGTTACAATTATAATGGACATGCACTTAGTCAGATTGCTAAATTCAATATAGTAACTGGAATAGTAAATTCCACACACTATTCTGCAGGCACAGCTACAAATGATAGTGTTTCTACTTATAACCCCAAAATTACTAGTGATAATACTCAATACAGTAGTTCAGTATATATATATTTATCAGTTGCTCGTGATTCACTAATGCCTGGTGGACTTAAAAAGAAATCTTTATGGTATGCTTATCTTACAACTCCATTTACTACTTTTGATATCACATATAGAAGCCCGAATAATTTGAATGGTTTTTACTGGAACTCAATAGATTCTTCATCTACTTATTTGTATCAGGATATTGCTTATACAAGAGTTGGAAATACTAATAGACTGTATACAGTATATAACCATGAAGGTTTTTTTACAGACAAAAAATTATATTTAGCTTTTTCCGATGATTATGGTGCTACATTACCTACAGGGTTAACAATGATTGAAACTCAGAATGTATTAAGTGCAAAGATTGCTGCAAATGGAAATAATCCAAACCTTTGTATAGGATATAGAAGATTTTTTGGTCCAGATTGGGATTATAGATGTCAATATTCTGCCACCGGTGGGGATTCATTAACTAATTTTACTGCTTCGTATCCGGAATATACATCAGCTCAATCACCTGTTTTAATCGATTTACAATCAATTAAAAACACAAATGGTGGTTTTGTCTTTTCTTGGGTTAATTCCGATGGTGAAATGAGATATAGACGAACAAATACTGCTGGTTCAACTTATAATACCTCAATCAAAGTTGATGATCTCCTTTTAGGTGATATAAACTTTGGCGGAATAAAAGCTGGATATATTAACAGCAATACTTCAGATTCGAGTTTAGTCGTATGGTCTAGCAGTTCTGGAGTTGGTGCTTATTGTTCATACAATTTATACACCCCAGTTGGTGTTGATGATGATGAGAATGGAATACCTTTGGTTTACTCTTTAGAACAAAACTACCCAAATCCATTTAACCCAAGTACAACAATTAAATTCAGTATTCCTGAGCAAACAAATGTTACCTTGAAAATATTTAACAGCATTGGTCAGGAAGTCGCATCATTGTTAAATGGTCAAATGACTGCAGGAAATCATTCAGTTGATTTTAATGCTAGCAAGCTTTCAAGCGGCGTTTATTTCTATAGAATAGATTCTCCATCTTTTACATCAACAAAAAAGATGATCCTTATAAAATAATTTCAAATATTAACTTTATTTAATATTCAAGGGCGGTGTAATTGCCGTCCTTTTTTGTTTCCTTCCAGCCAAAATTCCTTGCATAAAAAATGCAACATTTATATGTTTGGCGGCGTCTAATCAAAATTAAATTTAAAAATTCTAGTATTTAATAAATAATGAGGTTCCGCCTTGGATATTGTTGCATTAAATGAAAAGATAAAAAACGAAAGTGCTTTTATTGATTTACTAATGAGTGAAATCGGTAAAGTTATTGTTGGCCAAAAAGTAATGGTTGAAAGACTTGTAATTGGATTACTTGGCAACGGACACGTTTTACTCGAAGGTGTTCCAGGACTTGCAAAGACACTTGCCATAAAAACTTTAGCACAGGCAATGAAGGCAAAGTTTCAAAGAATTCAGTTTACACCTGATCTTCTTCCGGCCGATTTAATCGGAACACAAATATATAACCAGAAAGATGGTAATTTTCTTATTCGTAAGGGCCCAATCTTTTCAAATTTTATTCTCGCTGATGAAATAAACCGTGCACCAGCAAAAGTGCAAAGTGCCTTGTTGGAAGCGATGCAGGAAAGACAGGTTACAATCGGTGAATCTACATTTAAACTTGAAGAACCCTTTTTAGTTCTTGCTACCCAAAATCCTATTGAGCAGGAAGGAACTTATCCCTTACCTGAGGCTCAGGTTGATAGGTTCATGTTAAAGGTTGTAATCACTTATCCTGAACGTGCTGAAGAGTTAGCGATTATGCGCCAAAACATTAGTATGATTGAAACAAAAGTTAATCCTGTCATCTCACCAGAAGAAATTTTAAAAGCGAGACATCTTCTAACTGAAGTTTATATCGATGAAAAAATTGAGAAGTATATTTTAGATATAGTATTTGCAACTCGTAATCCTAAACTATTTGGATTAAATAATCTTGCAGAGCTAATTAGTTATGGTGCTTCGCCAAGAGCAACAATAAATCTTGCACTTGGTGCAAAAGCTATGGCATTTATTAAACGCAGAGGTTATGTTATTCCTGAAGATGTTAGAGCAATTTGCTTGGATGTGCTACGTCATCGCGTTGCTGTTACTTATGAAGCCGAAGCCGAAGAAATAACAAGTGAAAACGTTATACAGGAAATTTTGAATAAAGTTATTGTTCCATAAAGATGTTAACTAAAGAACTTTTAAAACAAGTTAGACAAATTGAGATTCGCACCAAAGGACTTGTTAATCAGGTCTTTTCAGGTGAATATCATTCTGTGTTCAAAGGGCGCGGAATGGAATTTTCTGAAGTACGCGAGTATCAATATGGTGATGATATCAGAAATATTGATTGGAATGTAACTGCTCGTTTTGGTCATCCTTACATTAAAATATTTGAAGAAGAACGAGAACTTACTGTAATGCTTATGGTTGATTTGAGCGGCTCATTAATGTTTGGTTCAGTATCTAAAACAAAACAAAGAATTGCTGCGGAGTTAAGCGCTATTCTTGCATTTTCCGCTTTAAAGAATAATGATAAAGTTGGATTGATTTTATTTACGGATAAGGTTGAAAAATTTGTACCTCCAAGAAAAGGTAAAAAGCACGTTTTAAGAATTATCCGTGAAGTTCTTTCATTTGAGCCAGAGGGTAAATCAACAAATATTCGCGGCGCACTTGAGTATATGAACAATGCAATCAAGAAAAAATCCATTGCATTTTTGATTTCTGATTTTATGGATGAAGGTTACGAAAAAATTTTAAGAATAGTTGGAAGAAAACACGATCTAATTGGAATTGTTCTGGATGACAGACGTGAAAAAGAAATCCCAAATATTGGATTAGTGAAACTTGCAGATGCAGAAACAGGTGCCGAAAGATGGATCGATACAAGCAGTAGAAGAGTTCGTGAGCGAATGATATTTGATCGAAAGGAAAGAGAAAAACTTCGCAATTCTATTTTTGTTAAAAGCAGACTTGATAAAATTGAAGTAACGACTGGTTCAAATTATATTCAACCGCTTGTACAGTTTTTTAGAAGACGTGAGAAACGATGGTAAAGAAAATTTTCTTTTTGCTGATTCTACAATTCTTTTTATCTCCTCTATTTGCGCAAGAGATAACCGTAACTGCTTCTACAGATACTAGTGATTACATGATTGGTGATCAAATTCAATACTCACTTATCATAACAATGGATAAAAATGTTTATATCATAAATCCTTTCTTTAGAGATTCACTAAAAAATATAGATGTACTTGGAATAAACGGACCAACTCCTGAAGAAACCGGGACGGCCAAAACTGTAAAATATCTGTGTGTGCTTTCAAGATTTGATTCTGCTCTTGTCACAATTCCTCCAATTAAAGTTGAATATAGAACAAAAGGTGATTCAACTTTGAAAACGATTTTATCAAACCCTGTTTCATTCAATGTTCATAGGCTTGATGTTAATGTGCAGGAAGAGATTAAGGATATAAAGCCGCCAATTAAATTGTTTGATTATTTATTCCTGATTTATATTTTAATTGCGTTTGCAATCATATCTGTGATCGTTTATTATTTTATTTACAGAAAATATTTCAAAAAGAAAAAAGAAGATGTTGTAGTTAAGAAAGAAGAAAAACTTCTTTCACATCAATTTGCCTTGAAAAAGTTAGATGAGTTAGAAAAAGAGCAATTATGGCAAAAAGGATTTATTAAAGATTATCATTCAAGAATTACTGACATCATTCGTGAATATTTTGAAAAACAATTTGGATTACCAGCACTTGAAAGTACAACAACTGAATCATTAAATCTGTTGAGTAAACATCCGTTGGGAGTAAAAGTATTAGATATAACTTCTCAATTCTTTAATAATGCTGATCTTGTAAAGTTTGCTAAGTTTACTCCGCTTGAAATTGTAAACCACGAAATGATGACTCAAGCAAAGCATATTGTTAAAAGAACAGCACAGTTGGATAAAGAGGAAGAATTAAAAACTGTAAATGAGGAAGCAAATGTTCAGTAACGTAACTTTTGCATACTCATGGGTTTTATTTTTGCTTGCAATTATTCCTTTACTTACGGCCTGGTATGTTTGGAAAGGAAGAAAAAAACAAGCAGCAATTTCTTATTCATCTTTGAAAGCATTTGAAAATATTCCATCGACTCTTAAGGAAAAATTAAGACATCTACCTTTTGCATTACGAATGTTAGCTTTAGGATTTTTAATTGTTGCTTTAGCAAGACCCCAAAATTTTTCTGCAGGACAAAGTGTTAATGCGGAAGGAATTGATATTTCAATGGTGCTGGATATTTCCGGAAGTATGCTTGCTGAAGATTTTAAACCAAATCGCTTAGAAGCTGCAAAAAATGTTATTGATGATTTTGTAAAGGGAAGGACAACAGATAGAATTGGGTTAGTAATTTTTTCTCGTGAAGCATTTACTCAATGTCCGCTTACCATTGATTATTCTGTTTTAAGAAATCTTCTTAGTGATATTAAAACCGGAATGATTGAAGACGGAACTGCAATAGGAAATGGAATTGCAAATGGAATTAACAGATTAAAAGACAGCGATGCTGAAAGTCGTGTGATAATTTTATTAACTGATGGCGTTAACAATGCCGGAGAAGTTGATCCTATTTCTGCTGCTGAAATTGCTTCAACTTTTGGAATAAGAATTTATACTATTGGCGTTGGAACTCGTGGTGAAGCTCCATATCCTGTTCAAACTCCTTTTGGTACAAGATATCAAATGGTTCCGGTTGAAATTGATGAAGTAATTTTGAAAAAGATTGCAAACTTGGCTGGCGGAGAATATTTCCGTGCAACTAACAATCGTGCATTAGAAGAGATATATA